>ERZ1292625.2873-Hain-H41-01um-R1-2873-length-14943-cov-18_pt1 | contig 14943 bp, 14 predicted proteins | sample MGYA00564400_ERZ1292625 | MGnify/ENA primary metagenome ERZ1292625 (study PRJEB36523, sample SAMEA6512639) | groundwater metagenome | collected 2019-01-08 | study: AquaDiva: Metagenomics assemblies of 32 groundwater samples | reverse complement strand
GTGACTAAGCAAGTTTCCTCGTTTTTAAAGTTAAGACAGTTTGTTTGCGATGTACTCAGATAAAACACGTTCTTGTTCGTCTTTTACCATAGCCAGTCCGCCGGCGGCTAGACCAAGCAGTACCTCACGATAAAAATCCCCGCCAGAATTTTTTTTGGCGTAAGCTTCGTTTGACATTTTGCAAGTGTCAAGCGCTTCAGCCAGCGTTGGAAATCTTTTGTTCTCCGCTATAAATTTTGACATTAAAAATCCTGTACGCTCTGACACTGGTTTACCGTAGTTTATTGCGGCTTTTGGTACACTTGCTAAAACCCTTGCTTTAGCATCTGCAAGGGATGTTACCCCTGATAAGTTTACTTTTGCAAAGTCTACCTTTGCACCTTCTGCTACTGCCTGCAAAATGATTGTGTCGGTGTCGGACAAAATAAATGTTTTCGGCGCCTCAACGATTGCAGTTGTCACCGGTGTTTCAATAATCTTTGCTTCCACTTCCAAGACTTTGCCCCTTTTAACCAATTTTACATTTTCCATTTGCAACCTCTTTCTTTTTTAACATTACAAAATTGTCAAGACACGTGTCTTGACACCATGACATACGTCTTATACTTTGCGGTCTACAAAGTATAAGGGGTAGGTCAATCACCCCTTACCACATAGTCGTATTCCTTCTCATTTTCCGGCCTTTGCCGTCATTGAGACTTTTGTCAGAGATACGATTAGATTTCCAAAGAAGTTTCAATACATTGATATGGCTTTTGTATCAATGTAAGCGTCTTGTCAAAATTCTCACATCTGACAAGTTTAAGGTAATCGGGATTAGGCACATGCTTAATCACTTAACTAAGTATATAATAACATATTTATTCGTAATGTCAATATTATTTTATATATTTTTAAAATATATTTCCTTGCTTAATCACGTGCTTTGACAAGTATTTTATTTTTATCTTGACATTGTTATAAATACCAGCAAACCCAATAAACATAAGGGTTCTAAGGCGATATCGCCCGCAAAACCAATATGTATGCGGGTTTCAAGATGTATGACAGGAGACGTGCTAATTCACTGGCTTTGCGGGTGTTTGCGAGCATTGTATAATTTGTCAAAACCAAGTTTGGACACGTTCTATAAATATTTTATGTCATTTTTGATTTTATTCTAAGCTTCTAAGCTTTCAATTATTTTTAATTAACATTATTCTAAGCTTCTAAGCTTCTAAGCTTTCAATTATTTTTAATTAACATTATTCTAAGCTTCTAAGCTTCTAAGCTTTCAATTATTTTTAATTAACATTATTCTAAGCTTCTTTAATAATTAATTCTAAGCTATTAATTACTCTAATTATTATAAGCTGCTTTACTATAATTAGAAAAAATTATTCTAGACTAAAGTAGCAATTACAGAAAATTTTTCTACTGAATTTTAGAAAAATTATTCTAAACTAAAACAACAATTACAGAAAATTTTTCTACTGAATTTTAGACTTTATTGAAGGGTGAGAATACTTTAGAGGGCGTGTTTTTAGGTAAGGTTAAAGCTTCGTTAATTTTTGTTTTAGATGTAAATCTAAGCAATAAAGCTTCTCTTTTAGAGAATCCTAAAGAGAGGGCGTAAGCTATTCGTTCAGCTCTTATTTTTTTAAGACTTGCTTTTTGTTTTAGAATTCTATCTGGTGAATCTAACAATATTTTTTTTATTACACATATACATATAATAACATATTTATATTAATATGTCAAATTAATAATGTAAAATATTATTTAGATACAACTTAAGAAAATTATAAATACACTATAATTTTCTTGTTATTTAAAAGCACACCTTTTATAATTACAATGTTATGAAAAAAATACCTATCTTAGATATGAATATTGAGAAAATAGATTATAGAAAACTATTACCTTTACAAGGAGCCGTCCGATGGCTTCCTGAGGAAGGCTACGAACGTCTTAAAAATAGTTTTTCATCTGAAGGTATGTGTTTACCATTTTTTGTATGGAAAAAAGGTGAATCCTATTTTATACTTGATGGGCATGGAAGAGAAAAACTATTTAAAAAAGAAGACGCTACCTTTGAAGATTCCTATGGCAATGAAACTCATGAGGTACCGTGTATAGTTGTCGAAGCTGTAGACGAGCAAGATGCAAGGAAAAAGATTTTATTAATAAATTCTAACTACCAACAATGGACTACAAATAAAGAGGAAATTAATCAGTTTATCAATAAAATAGATTTAAACTGGATTAATGAAGCAACCAATATTCCACAACTATCTTTACCTGACTTAAAACTATCTGAATTATTTTTACCCGAACAACCAGAATTTGAAGAGGCGGAGTCTATTTTTGAATTAAAATCTAACCCTTTGTTTGAACGCGGTGTGAACGCTTACGATATTCCTTTACTTAGGAAGGAAATGATTTGTGAAATCCCTTCCCCCATTGAAACATGGACAGGCGAGGAAAGAAATAATTATTTTCTATTTCTTCAGGGACACAGTACAAAAGGATTAGATTGTACAAAAGCTGTTTTATGTTTTTATTCCTGGGATGACCATTTTGAAGGTCTGTGGACTAAATTGTTGGGGTGGACTGAAAAAATAAAACATTCTAAATATCACTGTGTAATTAGTCCAAATTATACAATTACAGGTGAGGATCCTGTTGCGTTTAAACTTTGGCAGATTTACCGCACTAGATATATTACTAGATATTGGCAGGAAGCTGGAATCAAAGTAATTCCAGATGTAATTTGGGCAGATAAAAAATCCCTAGATTATGTCTTTCTCGGAATTCCTGAAAATTGTACATGCGTTTCCTTACAAATGCAAAATTTACATAATATAAAAGCTTTTGAAGAAGGTTTTTTAGAAATGCTTAAAGTAGTAAAACCTTTATCAATTTTTGCTTACTGCCCAATAGAAAAACGATATATATTAGAGAAAAATGTCAAAGACAACATAAAAATTGTTTACGCCGAACCGTGGATAAATTTGCGTAGAAAAAGTATAGAAAATAAATAGAATTCTTTTCAAACAATTTTTTATTTTCTAAAAGATTTAGGATTTTTAACATAAAACTAAATACCAGAAAGCTTTTTTAATGTCCTCTACAGGTCCTAAAACTAATGCTTTTTCACGGGGAGGCAGAACCCTAAGAAAAAGAAAAACAACATTAAAGCGTTCTAAAGGTAAACAAGGACGCCGTTATAACCTAAGAGCAGTTGGAACAAGAAGGGCAATTAGGAAAAAATAAAATTTTTAATTTGAGTAGAAAAGCATTTTAAAATTGATTAGAATGACACAGAAACGATTTTAATTGTGTTGTTGATACAAATATATGTACAAGGAATTAAACATGATAGAATCCCGTGGCAATTTAAATACAATAGACCTTTTAAATAATATAGAGAAAAAACCTCCGCCTACATTCGCTGATGTAGTCACAAAAGAAGAACTTAAAAAAGCCATAGAAGCAAATGGAGGGTGGATGAGCTATACCGCAAAAGCTCTTAGAATTCCTTTACGCACATTAGAATATCTTGTAGTTCAAAAATATCCTGAACTACAAGATGTTATTATGGAACAAAGGGAAATGTATGTGGATTTAGCAGAATATAAGATTGTAGAAAAAGTTAATCAGGGGCATTTTGAAGCGGTAAAATTTTATCTTAAATGTCAAGGTAAAAAACGGGGTTGGATAGAAAGAGCTGAAGTAGAAGAAACTTCTGAGGCTCCAATAGTAATTAATATAACGAACGCCTCAGATGTTAACATAAACACGCTAAAGAAAGATTCAAAAGAGGTTGTGAAAGAAGTGGAAGTACACGAAGTCAAAGAAACCAAATCTACTTTTAACGATCTGTTGGATAATTTAAAGAAAAATCAATGATACAATTTAAAAGTAAATTGGAACCCCGTGTTGTTGACATTAAGGCTACTCGTCTATTCTACCGTAATAGGAATAGCACAGCACGTGTGGTTATTAATCGTGGGGGAACCCGTGCGTCTAAAAGTTATTCTATTCAGCAAGTTCTTTTTTTGGAACGCTTTTTAACAGAAAAGAATAAGAAATTTTTAGTGTTAAGAAAAACACTTCCATCATTAAAGCTGGCGGGACTGATGGATTTCAAGAGATTTTTGTTTGACTATGGGTTGGAAAATAAGATTGTTGAAGAAAAACAAGCTCTTAACTATTATTATAAGCCAAATAAAAATTATTTGCATTTTGGGTCACTAGATAAACCAGAAAAAATACGCTCCACAAGCTGGAATTATATATATTTACAAGAAGCTATTGATTTTACTTATGAAGATTATTTAGAAGCTATGAGACGTTTATCAGAACCTAGCTCTGATGGAAAGCGTAATCAGTTATTTATGTGCTTAAATCCTACAGATGAGTATTGTTGGATTAAAGAAAAAGTAATAGATAAAGAAAAAGATGTCGAGGAAATACACAGTACATATCTTGACAATCCTTTCATTTCAAATGATTATAGGGATTATTTAGAAAATCTTATAAATGTTGACTTAAATCATTATAATATTTATGTAAAAGGGGAGTGGGGGAGATTAGAAGATTTAATTTATAGAAATTGGGTTTCTGTGAAGGAAGTTCCAGAAGGTGAAGTTATTTATGGATTAGATTTTGGTTTTGTGGCACCTTCTGCTCTGGTAAAAATAACAATAGTTGATGCAGGTAAAGGGGCAAAGTCGATTTATGAGGAGCAGTTATTATATCAGCCAGGTTTGACAAACAGCGAACTTATAGAAAAGTTAAAGGTTTTAATTCCAAATAAGCGAAAACATATTTACGCTGATAGCGCAGAGCCCGCAAGAATTAAAGAAATCTGTGATGCAGGTTTTAATATAAGTGAGTCGAATAAAAATGTAATTGACGGAATAGATTTTGTAAAAAGACAAAAGATTTTTATCCATGAAAATTCTATTGATCTTATAAAGGAAAAAAGGGCGTATAGTTGGAGAAAAGATAGGTCAGGGAGAGTTCTTGAAGAGCCTGTAAAATTTAATGACCATCTTTTGGCTGGAGAAAGATATGCAATTTTTACCCACCTTAAAGGTAGTTATAATGATGTACAGCTAAGATTTTTATAAAAAATTTTTATAAAATTCTATTAATAGAAAGGTTTTAGTTATGTCTAGAATTAAACGCATTCCGTTATTAAGAAATTCTGAGGTCAATAAGACTGATACAAAATTTAGTCGTACTGTGGTATCCTCGTGGGCGGATGGGCGAGAGCAGTATCATCCTGACAATCAGACCACTCTTGTTGACGCTTTTAAGGATTGGGTGTATGTTTGTAGTTCTAGAAATGCTAGCACAGTGGCAAAAACGCCCTTCAAACTTTTTTTAGCAAAACGTTATAATGGGCGGATTTTAGTCCCTACAAGGTCTGTAAGTAAGAAAACGAGGGATTATATTTATTCTAACCAGTCTTCTGTTGTAAAAGATATTTTATCAAAAGCTGTTTCTGTAGAAGAAATAGTAGAGCACCCATTTTTACAATTGATGCGAAAGGTGAATCCATTTATTGAAGGTTTTACTTTATTAGAACTTACACAGTTGTATTTGGAGTTAACTGGAAATGCGTATTGGTATGTATATGCAAATGAATTTGGAGTTCCGTTACAATTGTGGGTACTTCCTTCGCAACACGTAAAAATAATTCCTTCTAAAAATAAATTTATTGCGGGCTACACGTATACAATAGGAATGGACTCCATTCCTTTTGATGTTTCTGAGATTATTCATTTTAAATTTCCTAATCCAAAAAATTTATATTATGGAAAATCACCTGCTTCTGCAATTGTTGATGTTTTAAATACAAATGAGAACATGAATAAGTATGAAAATTCATTATTTTCAAACAATTGTAGGCCCGAAGGAATTTTGCAAACTGAATCAGAATTAAGCTCCGAGTCTTTTGAGCGATTGAAAAAAGATTGGAAAGAAAATTATTCTGGTATAAATAGAGTTGGGAAAGTAGCTGTATTGGACAAAGGATTGAAGTACTCTCCAATAACTTTTCCTCCAAAAGATTTGTCTTTTCCAAGTGGTAGGAAATATAACAAAGAACTTGTTGCAGGAGCTTATGGAATTCCACTCTCTATGTTAGCAACAGAAGGAGCCACATTAGGAAATGCGTATGTTCAGGATAAACAATATGCTTCGTATACAATAGTTCCTAGGTTGGCTAGGTTAGAAGAAGGTATAAATGGTAGATTGTTGTCTAGGTATGACTCCACGATATTTTTTCTATTTGCGGATTCTGTCCCTGAGAATGCTGAGTTTGAATTGATAAAAAGGGTTGCAGAAGTGAAAGCTGGAATTCGGACAATTAATGAAATTCGCGCTGAAGATGGTCTTGAAGATGTTGAGTGGGGAGATTTGCCTCCGGTAAAAAATACTGAAACTGTTTTTGATTCTATTAAAGGTTTTAATTCTGAAACAGTAGGCGACGCGCATAGAAATATTTTATCAGAAGTTGAGGTTTAATTTACAAACTTTATTGTAGATTGTATCTAAGAGTTTCCGGCGTTAAGTAAAAGGTGTTTGCATTATTTAAGAAAATGTTTTATTATTAAGGTATTATTTTAGTAAATTTTAGTTTAGGAGGACATGCTATGGGGGCAAAGATTGCATACCCGAAAGGTTGGAGTGGTGGAATTTCTATACGCGGTATTCCGATAGTTAATACAGCACCTGCTAATGTATTTTATGTGTCTTCAGTTACAGGAGCTAGTACGAATAGTGGGAAAACGCAGAGTAAACCTTTGGCTACTGTGGCGCAAGCAGTTGCTAAGTGTACAGCCTCACGAGGTGATATTGTTTTTTGTTTGCCTGGTCATGTGGAAACTTTTGCAACAGCGGCAGCTCTTACTCTAAATAAAATAGGTGTGCAGGTTATTGGATTGGGCATAGGTACTATCAGGCCGACATTTACTTTTTCAGACACAGCTTCTCAAGTCGTTATGAGTGCTGCTAATGTGGGTATTCATAATTGTATTCATACCTGTGCAGTAGATTCTCTTGTTAATGGGTTCGCTCTTACCGCAGCAGGTATTTCATTCACAGGGAATACTTTTAATTATACTAGTACAAATGATTCCTTGATGTGGATTTTGACTGATTCAGGTTCTGATGATTTTGTATTTCAGAATAATTATTGTCTTGGAGACCATGCTGGTCCTACAGAGTTTATGCGGCTTATAGGAGTTGACAGGGCTATAATAACTGATAATTTTATATCAGGAAGTTATTCAACTGCTGTTATTAATGGAATTACAACGGCAAGCACTAATTTGTTGATTGATAACAATACTCTTATGAATTCTGTTACTAATAAGTTATGGATTGATTTAGTTGCGTCTTGTACAGGCAGGATTCAGAATAATGTTGGCACTGTGGTTTCTACTGCGGGTATAACTGATGCAAATATTATTGATGCAGCGAATTGTCAGTTGTCCGGAAACTATGCATCTGACGCCGCTGGCGAAACGGGCCGCTTAATTGGCGTTGTAAGCGCGTAAAACGAGGCATTTTATAAATTTATAGTATAGTGATGAGTTATGTTTTATTCATCACTATACTATATTAAGATTTTAAACAAGATTTTATAACAAATGATTCAAGGTGTTTATAAAATAGTAAATAAGCTAAATAATAAAGTATATGTAGGACAATCTATTAATATTAAAAGTAGATTTCAGTCCCACAAAGATACTTTAAAAACTAAATATAATCATCCTTTATACAACTCAATAAGAAAATATGGGTTGGATAATTTTGAATTTATAATATTAGAAGAAATTAATAATGTTTTATTATTAGATGAAAGAGAACAGTATTGGATTGAGTATTATAAAAGTTATGACAGTAATTATGGGTATAATCTTATGAGGTTGGCGCAGAGAGCGTTTCATTCAGATGAGACAAAAAATAAGATGTCCGTTTTGGCAAGAGAAAGAATGAAGAATAAAGATCTTAGAGCTAAAATTTCTAAGACAGTTTTACGAACTGTGACTACTCCTAAATTCAAAGAAACTTTTAAAAAGAGAATGAAAGAAGTTACAAATACTGTTAAGCATAGAAAAGTGTGTTCTGATAGACAAAAAAGACTGTTACAAAATCCTGAGTATAGAAAAAATCTTGTAGAGAAAAGTAGTAATAATTGGAAAAATCCTGAGTATAGAAAAAATAATATAGAAAAGCAAAAGCTCAGAAATACTTGCTCTGAAGTTAAAAAACAAATGTCAGAAATAACTAAGAATTTATGGGAAGACCCTTCTTATAGAGCGAAAATGTTTACTGCTAGAAAAACTCTTAAACATAAGGAAAAAATGAAAACTCTTTGGGAAAGTGAAGCTTTTAAAGAAAAGAGAAGGCTTATTTCTGCAAAGAAAAAGGAAGCGAGGTTAAAGGAATTTTTAGATAATGGCTTCGTAGAAAAGGTAAAAGATTTATATTTAACTCAGAATATGAAAAGAGAGGTTGTTGCAAAGCTTTTAGATATAAAAGAGGCTACTTTTGGAGTCTTACTGAAAGATTTTGGTTTACAAAAATCAAGAGAGAAGTTTTTAGAACTTTCTAAAGTGGGTTCTGAGTATATTACTAATTAAGTAAGTAAGCAAAAGGGTGCATACGGATTTTATAGGAGAAATTTATGGAACAGGTGACTAGAAAATATAAAGTGGCTGAAAGCTCTTGCTTACCAGAGAGTTTAAAAGAGCTTATTAAGTCAACGGCTAAAGAATATAATCTATCTGAAGCTGAAACAGAGTTTGTTAGGAAAGGTTTAGAACCTTATAAACAGCCAGATTTTAATGAGGGTGAAAAATCTGTAATTACATACATAACAACCGGAGCATTGGATAGAGATAAAGATATTGTAAAACCAGATGGTGGAGATTTTACTAATTATTTAAAACATCCTGTAGTTTTATTTGGGCATAAGTATTCGGAATTGCCCGTAGGAAAATGCCTTTGGTTAAAAGCTTCAGGAGATAATAAAGGGATAATTGCCAAAACTGTTTATGCAAACACGCCACAAGCCGATTTAATTTATAATTATAGAAAAGATTCTTTTCCATTAGCAACTTCAATAGGTTTTATTCCGATTAAGAGCGTTTCTATTTTTGATATTAGTAGAAAAGAGGAGTTCGCAACTGAAGTTAAAAATGCTGTTCAAATGGGGTGGATTAAGGAGGAGCAAGTTCCTTCGGTTAGGAATATAATTCAGAAGTGGTCGTTGTTGGAGTTTTCGGACGTTTCAGTGCCTTGTAATCCAGAAGCATTACAAATTGCTTGTTCAAAAGGATTGATATCTAAAGAGGAGTTGGAAGAAGAGGTTAAGAGCAATGGAGTTGAAATTCAATTTGGGGCTATAGATGACAAAACTGAATATATTTTAGAGGGTGAGGGTGAGACGTGTAAAGCGGTAATTCCATTTTCTGCAAGTCCTGTTAATGAGGGTGTTTGGGACGGGGAAGCTTCTAGAAATAGATTAGCTAAATGGGCTTCCTCGGACAACAGTGGAAGCAAAGATAAAATAGATTGGGTTGCGTACGGTAAAGGTTTTACTTATAAGGATGGAAGTGGAGATAAGTTTGGAGATTTCCATCTTCCTCATCATGATATAATGGGTGGAAAGTTTGTTGTGGTTTGGAGAGGTGTTGCAGCGGCTATGGCTGCATTAAAAGGTGCTAGGGGCGCAAAAATTCCAAAAGTAGACAAAGACGGAATTTATTCTCATTTGAGCAAACATTATAAACAATTTAAAAAGACACCTCCAGAAAAAGATTTTGAGGATGTTTCTATAAAAACTACCATGCCTCCAAAAATGGAAAGTGGCGTTGTTCCTAAAAAATTAGATGATAAAGGTAATCCAAGTGTTAGAGATATAATGGATTGTATACATAAAGCTTTAAGAAAAAATAATTTGGAACAGTTTAAAAAAGAAGCTGCTGAGAAGGTTGATTATTTTTGGATAGAGGACATGTTTCCTGTTAATTATCCTGATGGGCATTGTATTTGTTGTTGTTGTATGGGAGATGGCGGTTATAGGTATGTTAATTGTGCATATATATACGATCCTATTACAAAAATTGCAGAAGTCGGTGTCGGAGCAGAAGTGGACGCTACGTGGCTGCCCTCAAAAGCAGCGTTGGGAGCAAAACAATATACTGACATTGACAATTATTTAAAATCTTTTACATTAGAACAAGTTAAAAAGTTGCCGCTTCTTCCAGTAATGACACAGTTTTCTGTAAAAGATGAGCCAAATTTATATTTTGCTCATATTTCAGAAACTGGAGATGTGTTTAAAGAAGTTAGAACAATATCTTCTGAAAATAAAATAGACAAAGAACGTATGGAAGGAGTAGAAAAATATAAGAACACAAGGGTTGCTATAGCTGAAAAGAGTTTCTCAAATTTGAGTTCGCTGGAGCCTAAAAATAGGGAAGAATGGGAGAAGTTGTATATTAAATGGCTAGACTTCTTTTTAGTTGCGTTGCCTGGAAAAGATGTTATAAAAGAGTTTTGTGCATTAGAAAAAGTAATGTATAAAGGAATTTCTGAGGTACCTAAGGAAGTTCCTGCGCAAGTTGTTGAAAATGAATTGTCTAAGGAACAGGTTGTTACATTGATTTCTGGGGTCGTTGCTGAGAATAATAAGAGTATGGCTAATATGATAAACGATTCTCTTGCCAAGATGTTGGGCAAGTGTCAATTATAGTCAAGGAATAACATCCAGAAGGTTGGATGAGGATTGAAACAATTATAGAATAATAAACTTGAGATATTAGATATTTTTTAAAATATCAGAAATATTAGGTTCATTAATGTTGTAGTATATAGTTTTATGTTTGAGTGGGATTGTATTAATCAAAATATTATCAATTTTAAATAAAATTTAATTGTGGGGGGAGGCGTGGACATGGACTTAGAAACTCTTAAACGTTTATTGGATGAGACGATTCGTGCGGGGCAGGTAGAAAATGTCAAAGCGTTTGATGCAATGCTCAGTAAATATTTTACACCTGGTGAAGGCGGTAAGAAAATTGGTGGGGAAAAGAAAGAGGAAGACAAAAATACTTTTAAGAATCTTGGTGATATGGCGGTTGCTGTGTACAAAGGTTCTGATGTGCGGCTTAAGGCTCCTTCTGGTGCTAATGAAGCTGAAGATTCGGCTGGTGGCTTTCTTGTACAGTCTGATATTGCAGAGACTTTGATTCAGAGTACTTATGAGACTGGTCTTTTGGTACCTAGGTGTCAAAGTTTGCCAATTTCAGCTAAATCTAATTCTATGGTTATTAACGGAGTTGACGAAGTTTCTCGTGCTAATGGGTCTCGTTACGGAGGCATTCAGGCTTATTGGGAAAATGAAGCTGACCAGATAACGGGAACAAAACCAAGATTCAGGCAGATGAGGTTGTGGTTGAAGAAATTGACCGGTCTTGCGTATGTTACTGATGAGTTGTTGGAAGACACGGTAGCATTGGATGGGTGGCTTAAGAATGCTTTTGCTAATGAATTTGGATTTAAGCTTGATGATGCGATTATTAACGGGTTGGGCGTAGGACAGCCGTTGGGCATTCTTAATGCGCCTTGTTTGGTTTCTGTTTCCAAAGAAACTGACCAGGATGCATCTACATTTGTGTCTGAAAATGCTACTAAAATGTATACAAGTATGCCTGCAAAGAATAGAGCTAATGCAGTTTGGATTTGTAATGGAGAAGTTGAAGATCAGCTTCCTTTCTTGAAGATGGAAGGTACTTCTGGTGCTGTGTGGCCTATGTATATGCCACCTGCTGGCTTAAGGGATAACCCATTTGGTAATTTGTTGGGGCGTCCTGTAATTCCTGTTGAACAATGTGAAGCTCTTGGCACTAAAGGTGATGTTCTTTTTTGTGATTTTAATGAGTATATGCTTATTAATAAGAGCAATAAAGGTGTAGCGGATGCGGCTGTTTCGATTCATATTAGGTTTGATTACAATGAAACAGCGTTCAGGTTTGTGTTAAGAATGGATGGGCAACCTGTAAGAAATAGCGCTATCACGCCGTATAAAGGTAATAAATCTCTTTCTCCTTTTGTTGCATTGAATACGAGAGCCTAAGTGTAATTTAAAATGTGGGTGAGGGTAATTCTTCATCCACATTAGCACTAATTTTGGATAAAGAGCATGAAAATTCAAGGTATTTATTCTATTAGAAATGTTTTGAATAATAAAGTTTATATAGGGAGCAGTAAAGATATTGTTTCTAGGTGGAGAAACCATAAATATGAAGCATCTCGAAACAAGTATAACTATCCTTTATATAATGCTATTAGAAAATACGGAATAGATAATTTTGAATTTAACCTAATTGAGAAAGTTGCTGATGTAACACTTCTTAATTCTATAGAAACTTCTTGGATTTCTTATTATGACGCTGCTAATTCTGAAAAAGGTTATAATATCTGTAAAGAAGCTTCTGTTACTAGAGGGTATAAACATTCTGAAGAGTCTAAGTTAAAGATGTCTTTAATTAAAAAGAGTAAAGGTAAAAAGCATACAGAAGAATGGAAAAAACAACATTCATTGCTTTTAAAAGGAAGAAAATACTCTGAGTCTCATAGAAGAAAGATAGGTTTATCTCTTAAAGGTAAAAAGCGGTCTGAAGAACAGAGAAGAAAAAACAGTGAAGGTCATAAAGGTCATATTATTTCTGAAGAAACCAGAAATAAATTTAGAAATAGAAAATTTTCTGAAGAGACAAGAAGAAAGATAGGTTTAAAAAGTAAAGGTAGATTAATTTCTGAAGAAACCAGACAGAAGTTAAGGAATAATAGGCATAGTGAAGAAACTAAAAGGAAAATGTCTGAAAGTAGAAAGAAGTATTGGCAAGAGTTAAAGGATAAAAAAATATTGGTTTTAGATTCTACGACATCTTTAATAGAAGGAGCTTATAATGCGATTAGTGGATAATGTGAAATTTGTAATGAGCAACGCGCCCTCCGACATAAACAATAATGCAGTTACCGGCGATTATGTTAGTATGAAGAATTATGACCATCTTACTATAATTCTTCAGTTTGGAGCTGTTGGAACAGGAACAGCTTTGACGTTGAAGCAAGCTACAGATGTCGGAAATTCACTTTCTGATGAAAAAGCTTTAGGATTTTCAAAGATTTTTATTAATGTAGGCAACACAACTGACACGTTGACTGAGGCGGCTGTAACAAGTAATACGTATACGGTTGGAGACGCACCATCAAATCTTTATGTAGTTGAAGTTGATGCGGCCTCTCTTGATGTTAATAATGGTTTTGATTGTGTTAGGATGAATCTTGCGGCTGGAGCCGGTACCACTTTGTTGGCAGTTTTGTATATTTTGTCAAATAGTAGATATGCAGGCAGCCAAGCGACTAACTTGCCGAGCGCAATTTTGGACTAGCACAAGCAGTTTAATTTCTTTATAAAGGAGGGGAAGGGGTAGAGTACCCTCCTTTATAGGGACTCAGTATGAATAGGATAAAATTAAAATACAGGGCATTTAAACAAGATTTTAAGAAGTTAGGAATAGTTAATGGGTAATTAAGAAAGTTCTGGTAGTAAAATCTTTTAAATGGAATTTTAATAATATGAAAGTAGAAATTTTAAAACAGTTTGTATGGAAAGGTAAAGTTTTTAAAATTGGAGAATGTTATATAAGTTCTACTTTGGATGATTTTGGAGATAATAAAGAATATTTTAGGGCAGTAGATGAGGTTAAAAGTTTAGACAGTCCGCAAAAAGATAAAATGCAACGTAGAAATTTTATTAAAGATTGGCATTAGAATGACGTAGAATTGATTTTGTTTGTATTATTGATACAAACATACGTTGTTTATATATTAAGGAGTTGTACATGGCTGGAACTTTGGCAGTTACATATTCTGAAACAAGAGCTGTTAAAAAGATTAACACGGCTTGGATTTCCGATGGTGCGGGAGCTGTGTCTGGAAGTACTAAAAAAGTATCGGGGAGAGTTGTAAGGGTCACTATCGTTCCTTCTATTGTTGATGTTCCTACTGAAAATTACACAATGCAGATTAATGATGCTGATGGGGTAGATATTTTGATGGGGTATGGGTCAGCAGGATTGTCTGCTACAATTAAAAGAACAATAGTGCCTAGAATTAATGATGCTGTTCTTGGGCAACCTTCATATCCTGTGGTTATAGATGGAAATTTAAGTTTTGTTGTTGCAGGGGCAGGAGCGCTTAAAGCAGGGACTGTTTCTATTTATATTGAACAATAAAAATTATGTATTAGTTTTAACAAGGAGTGGGCGGTATGAAAGCGTTTTTTCGTACAAGTGTTGTAGTTTTGTTTATACTATGTTTTAGTGAGCTTGGGAATTGTAGCACGTTTGAGGTCCTTACTGTTGGAAGCAGTACTGCAGTTGGATTTACTTCAAGCAAACTTACCGAAAGATCTGTTCAAAGTGCTATGTGTACTATTGAGACTGCGGATGTTAGGATATTGTATGGCACTAGCACTGCCCCAACTTCAAGTGTGGGTTTGTATTTTTTAAAAAATACTAGCTTTAGAATAGACAATCAACGGCACATGGAAACATTTAAAGTTATTTCTACTTCAGGGACGGCCATAATTAGTGTTCTTTATGAACCGTAAAGGATATAAGGAGTTTAAAGGGGAGGGCGAATGAAACTTAGAATTTTTTTTATTATGATTTTGTTTGTAGCGACAGCTTCTTATGGCGGTATTAGAGATGTAAAAACTAAAATACCCTCTACTACAGCGGATATTGCGGCAAGCACGGACAAAAACTACGTGACGGATGCTCAAGCAGTGGTGATTGGCAACACGTCAGGGACGAACACGGGGGACAATGCAACAAACTCACAATATAGCTCTCTTGTCAGTAATGC
>ERZ1292625.1887-Hain-H41-01um-R1-1887-length-21723-cov-5_pt2 | contig 14957 bp, 18 predicted proteins | sample MGYA00564400_ERZ1292625 | MGnify/ENA primary metagenome ERZ1292625 (study PRJEB36523, sample SAMEA6512639) | groundwater metagenome | collected 2019-01-08 | study: AquaDiva: Metagenomics assemblies of 32 groundwater samples | reverse complement strand
CGTGCAGAGGAGCAAGTTTTTCTGACCAATGAGCGGCTGAGGTTTCTGTTGTCCGAAACTTCAGCGGTTATCTACTCATCAAAGACCAAGGGTGACTACGGCGCTACTTTTATCAGCGATAATATAACTAAAATGATTGGCTATAAGCCGCACGAAATGGACGATGCGAATTTCTGGGTTCAACATATACACCCCAGCGACAGACAGCGGATTTTGGCCGAGGCGTCAAAGATGTCCGACAAGGAGTTTGCCAGCGCTGTCGGCACTACCGATAATCAGGTCTTCCAGCGTGTGTGGCCATTTGTGAAGGACGGCAGGGTGGCCGAGGCCGTGGCGAACACATACCACCACGACCTTGTGCTGCAAACACTCGTTGACCAACACCTCATCGAGGCCGATGGGCTCAAGGCTGTGCCGCAGGAAATGCTTTGAGCACCGTGCTCGACCGCGACCGCGGGCTATCAATCTACGGTGGCGACACCGAGCGGTACTACCGGTTGCTCAACGAGAGTATCGCTGCGATGGGGGCGCCGATTCTCAAGTTCAACGAGAACCACGACCCGAAGTCGGGCGAGTTCGCCGCGGGTCATTCTGGCTCGGCCGGGCCACGCGCCGAGCCCTCCCGAACGTCCCGCCCAACGCGCGTGCCCGAGAAGGGCACTGGCCCCCTGGTGTCGTCGCTCGCTGGACGCAAGTTCATCGAGAGGGACCTTCAGGCAGAAGACCACCACGCACCGACCAGTCCGAACGACCCGGCCCACAGCATGTCCAACGAGATTGTCCGCAGCAACCTGAAGGCATCGGTACAAAAGATTACGGCGGAGCGTGCACTGAAAGACTCGGCCGCCCACACCGCCGCCGACGCGTGGCGTGCAGAGAACGCAATCGACTCTGCGAGCATGACCAGGCGCGGCCTTCCCGGGGTCACGCCGCCCCGTCCACTAACAGATGGCGAGGTTTATGAGCGCGTCGCCGATGGGATGATGGGCGACTGGTCCTCGACGAGCGGCGATTCCTTCGCGCCCGCCGTGGCGACGCAACTCGCCGCGGTCAAGGCGCTCGGTTTGCCACAGGAGTCAGCCGATGCCATCTCAGAGAGGTACGAGGCGCAGTCCGGTCGTTTCGACCGCCTTCGGTCACCCGGCGAGCCTACTGGCATGGAACTACTGGCTCGGGCGCAGAAGTCCGACGGTGGCACGCGCGAGATTGTCATCAAAGCGATGTACGACCAGACGCAGGAGCAACTGGCCGCTGCGGGAATCAAGGAAATCACGCTCTATCGCGGCCTGACGTTCAGCGAGGCCGAGGTGGGCGGGCTTCCCGAGTTCATGCGAAAGGGTGGTGAGGGCGAGGCCGTGTCACAGCCGCTGTCGTCGTGGAGCGCGGACCGGTCCGTCGCACATTCGTTCGCAAACTTCTCTTATACCGACACGGGTGAGAAGGGCGTTCACGGCGTGATTCTCGCCGCGACGTTCCCGGCCGAGCGCATCGTGGCGACGCCGAGAACGGGCATGGGTGCCCTGTCGGAATATGAATTTCTCACGGCATCAGGCGACGGCAAGGTTCAGGCCGAAGAGATTCTTCCACCGAAGCCGATACCGGGAGAGGAATAGACTTATCAGCATGACCGAATCGCCCTTTGATTTGGATGGCACGTTGGCCGGGGCAGATTGGATTCGCGCCCGTACCTGGGACCTGTGGACCGTCGATGGCTCCAAACTCGTCTCCACGCTCGACGAGTTGCGCGAGCGGTTCGGCGAGGACGATAACCGGCTAGCCCACTTCCTCGAACTCCCGGCCGCGAAGCCAATGCCGAAGCAACTGCGGGCGGCGGTGAATGCCTACCTGAATCGCGGCATTGCGATGAAGATGCGCGTCGTGAAGAGCGACGAGGTGGAACGGCTCGCGGCGCTAGAGCACGGCCAATACATTTCGTGGACACGGTCACTCGCATCACGCGGTGGTATCGACCCGGCCATCGTGGCCCACTGGCAATCGCTGGACATTCCCTATGACCAGTTGTCCGAGGAGCAAAAGAACCTTGACCGCGAGTGGGCGCGACGGGCGCTTTCCGTCGTCGAGAAGTCTGACGACGATACGGGTGCCGCGTGGGCGGCGAAGCACCGCATCGAGGACGAGTTCGAGAAGGCCGCGTGGGACGAGGCCAAACACCCTCGTGGTAACCCCGAGAACAGTGGCGAGTTCACATCCGGCGGAGGTGGGGGAGCCTCCGCGCAGAACTCGCAAGCAGCGTCCGCACACGTCGGCGGTGGCATTGCGGCCGTGTCGCCCAAGATAGCGCAGCACCTCGTGGCGGCGAAGTTCCCGTCCCAAATGCCCAAGGCAATCGCCAGGGTTGTATCGCTCGGCCAGAACTACCGATGGAAGAGCCCGCAGGACTCGACCCCAGCCGAAGGCCCCGATGGGGAGAAGTGGTCGGCGGACAAGATTGCCGAACGGCTGACCGAAGCCCGTACGCAGGTCCAAGAAGACCTGTCACACGGAAGCACCATTCAACGGTTCGACCACGCTCCCGAGCGCGTAGCGAAACGCGAGCAGTGGGCGGAGCGGATGTATCACAGCACACCGCCGCACGCAAAGGGCGAGAGGCCCCTGTGCGTCATCGTTATTGGTCCGCCGGGCGCCGGAAAGAGCACCTCCCTGAAGCAGTACGGCGACGACTACAAGGCTCGCTTTATCGAAGCGGACGCCGACATCCCCAAGAAATGGATGGACGAGTACCGCGGGGGGGTTGGCGCAGCCGTCTGCCACGACGAGTCCTCGATGGTGAAGAACATGGTTCTCCAACGCGCCTATCTGCATGGAGACAACGTCATCATCCCAATCGTGGGGTACGACGAGGCGAAGGTGCGCAAGTCAGCCGACGAGGCTCGTCAAAATGGCTACGACGTGGACCTGCGACTCGTGAACGTCTCCTCGACCTCGGCCCTCCAGCGCACGACGGAGCGCTGGATTCAGACGGGCCGTTATGTCGATGCCAACTACGTCTCGAATACCGTGGACGGCAGGCCGGAGAGGGTCTACGTGCGCCTGCTCGGCGACCCGTCCCAGCAGTGGCACGCGACGGGCGCAACCGACAACAACGGCAAGTGGCGTCAGTGGCGGGAGTATCACCCCGAAAGGGGAGAGGCAATCCGGCCTGACGAGGATGCGTGATATCATTCTACGGGAGGACAACCCTTAGGTGGCGATAGATAACCCGATGGACACCATGCCCGGCAATCCATATGCGCAGGCGATGGAGCGGACCGAGAACCTAGACCTTGCGTTGATGGGCCTGCTCACTCGCGCTCGCGTGGAAGGCTGGACAAAGGGCCAGTACGAGGACGCGTGGAACGCGCTGTATCGTAATGCCTACGGGCTCACTGGCGACGGGCCGCTGATGCACCTCTTCGCCCCCGAGGAGCGCGGCGAGCCCATGCCCCCACTGCCCGTCCAGTAGACTCAGGCGCGCGGCGCGGATTGGAACGGGAGGCCGGAATGGCACTTGGTGGTAGTGACTACGACCGCATGGAGCGCAGGTTGCGACGGCTCCGCGCCCCCGGCGAAATCGAGGACATCCCTCTCCGCAAGCGGCGCACGGTCGTCTCGGAGGAATCCGAGAACGCACAGATCGCCAAGAACCGCGAAACCCCACAGGCCCAGGCCGAGCATCCATTCAGGCGAGCACAGTGGACTGCCGAAGATGGACACTCGCGGTGTCTGACGTGCGGGAACTCTGAGCGCACAGATGGCGACGACAACACGCTGTCCTGCGCACCACTTGCAGCAGGCGCGGACAATGAAAGTGATGACGGTAGTGGGGTCCGCGCATACCAAGCGGGCGGCCAAGAGGCAGCCAAAGGACCCCCTAACCGCCCGCCCGGAACTGAAACTGAAGTTGCTCGTGACGACCAAGATGAGCCCGCTCCGGTCGATGCTCGTCAAGACGCTGTTGTGGACGGGCCGGAAGTTCATCACGACAGCAGTCCGGCTGTCGCTGGAAGCAATGAAGATCAGCACGGAGAAGGGGACGCCGAAGTGAGTCCAGTATCTGCCACTTACGCCGACGGCATCATGCATGCCCACCTCGGTGGTGGGCCGCACTTTCATGAAGTGAACAAGAGTGTCGACCAGACGGGGATGGCGACCGACACACAGGGCGTCGAGTTGACGAAGCAGCACGCGCATCCCGTGGTGGGCGGCGTCTTGAAGGACGACTCTGACAGGACCGCGACGGGGAACGAGGAACTGCCGAAGTTCATCCAGCAGCGGGCGGCCGACATCCTGGCTGATGTTGAGAAGTCGGACATCAATGCCCACGACTACCACTTCGACGACAAAGGGTGGGTCGGCGGTCGGCCGAAAATGACCGACAGGCAACTTGGGGAACTTCTTCATCCCCCGACCCCCGAGGAACTTGCTCGACACCAGGAACTCGGGAAGGAACCCGTCAAGAACACCGCCTACCCGGACGTAGACCATGCGGCAGTTGCTCACGAGACGGCCGCGGCCACCGCTCAGTTCATGGAGGGCCTGGCGCGGGACGACAGCCACGACGACGACCGACCCGTGCCGGAGGACCACAAGGAGCGCGTCGGGAAGTCCATCCGCGACCTCCTGCCGCTGCTGAACAATGACCAAGAGCAGTTCAGCGCGCCCTACCAAATCATTCGCAAGGCCGAGGGCGACAACGCCGACGAGTTGCGGATGACCATGGGTGTCGTTTACCCGGTCTACGACCCGGAGCGGAACGCCCCCGGCGGCGATAGTCCACTGGACGCCCACGGTGACGCGGCGACGCGCGACGAGGTGCGAAAGGCGGCGTGGCGCTTCTCTCGTAATGGACTGCGCGCCAGTGGCCTACAGCACAAGGGCGTGGGTGGCGCGGGCGACGTTGTTGAGACATGGACGTTCCCCGACTTCCTTGGCAAGGTTGTTGTCAAGGACGTGAGTGGCGGCGAGCAAACCCTAGTTCCTGGTGACTGGCTGGCCACAGTTGTATGGTCGCCAGAGGCGTGGTTTGATATTAAGAAGGGCCGATACAACGGGTTCTCGCTCCAGGGTCTTGCGTCGAGAGGGCCACTCTCCGAGTGATTCGTACCTGCGCTGTCTGCGGTCGCGACACCGACATCAACGACATGCGCACCGTCACGGTCGGGCACGACTCGCGCGGCAGGCTTCTGGCCGGAATGACCGTCTCCGCCTGCGCGGCCTGCCTCGACCAGGACAGTGACCCCACCTCTCGGCTGCGTGAAGTGCGAGCGCGGCGCGCCTGCGCGCGGCACGGCCACGCGAATCCTAGCCGCTGTCGTCGGGGAGTCTGGCTGCTCCCGGCCTAGTCTCGCTTGACCAATTGCCGCACAGTTAGTAGATAGATGGCCAATAACCGATGAGCCAAGTCGAAGCCCGATGCCCGGTATGTCAGCGGCTTCTCTTCAGATTCGGCCCCCCGCGCTCCTATGCTCCCGGGTCCGAGACGATGCAGAGCGCAACCCCGGACGGCCTGGCCATTGAGGTCAAGTGCAGCCGCTGCCACTCACTGGTGACGTTTTCTGTCCCGGGTGGGGCCGTGGTCGGCCAAACTGCCGGGAACCGTCCAGTGGAGCGACGGATGAGCCAGGCCCACGCGACCTAGCCCCTGACAGGCTGGGTGCCACTTGCGCGATTGCCTTATTGTGGTAGGTAACACTTAGCGAACTCGCCGTGAACGCTCCGAGCGTCGGTGGTGAAGAACCAATCGAACGTATCGGAGGCGACGACAGATGGCGAAGGCAAGCCTGCTCAAAGACATCGACGTGGATCGCTTCGATGCCGTGGATGCGCCCGCACACAAGTCACGCTTCCTGATTCTCAAGAGCGAGGACGCCGCCGAACTCCAGGTCGGAGTCCAGAAGTTGGCGGACGCATCCGAGGCGCTCTTCAACGCCATCGCCAAGCGCCAGTCGGCGAGTGCGGTCCGCAAGGCCGCCGCCGCCGTCGGCACGCTCGTCGGCAAGGACGTTTCCGTTCTCACGACCCTCAAGGACCCGGGCGCTGGTCCCGACGCGGACCGCGACGCCAAGCCCCTCCCCACCGAAGAGAAGGGCGAGGACAACACGGCCGACGACGGAACCCCGCTCGTCGTTCCTGCCGAGGGAGAAGAGGTGGGCCACCCGTCCCCCGAGGGCGACGATGACCACAGGCCGCTCCCCGACGACATGAAGGGCGAGGACAACACCGCCGAGGATGGCACCCCGCTGAAGATGGACCCGGAAATCGCGAAGGCGCGCTTCTGCGCCAAGTGCTCGTCCCCAATCGTCAAGGGACGTTCTGCCAAGGGTCGCTTCACCAAGAGCCGCATCGCGAAGGGCATGGACTGCCCGATGTGCGGCGCTCCGACCGACGAGACGGGCAAGTTCGACCAGGCCGCGACACTCGCACCCGCGCCCGCCCCGCTCGCCCCGGTTGCCCCCGCCCCAGTTGTCGCGCAGGGCTACCCCGGTGCCGCAGGTGCGGCGTTCAAGGCCGAGGGCGACAAGCCGTGGGACGACGAGGACAAGAAGGACAAGAAGCCCTGGGAGGACGACGAGTTCACCCAGAAGATGGCCACCATCGTGGCCAAGGCGGTTGACGCCGCCGTCACGAAGTCGCTTGCGTCGATGGCTCCGCTGTCGGCAATCGCGAAGTCCAAGCAGCCTGCTGACGACCGCACCTCGGCCAAGAGGCCCATCGAATGGGCTGGCCTCGTGTTCGGTCCGATGGCAGGACCCCGCGGATAACCAGGAAAGCCGAAGGAGGCATAAGCCCAGATGACGTACTCAGCACAGCAGTGGCTGTCCAAGGCGACCCTGGTCGATGCGGACATCACCGGACCGACCTACGGTGGTCTGCTCTCACCCGACCAGGTGAAGCAGTTCCTCCGCGTGGCAATCGAGGCGAGCGTGCTCGTTTCCGACTGCCGCCAGGAGACCAGCAACGCTACGAAGTTCGAGGTGCCCCGCATCTCGTTCGGTAGCCGTATCCTGCGTTCCGGAACCGAGGCGACGCGCCTCACCGACGCAAACCGCATCAAGCCCGCCACCGGCCTCGTCACGCTGACGACGAACCTCTACAAGGGCGAGGTTCCCGTGTCCGACGAGGTCTTCGAGGACAACATCGAGAAGGAAGGGTTCGCTGACACGCTCATGGCGATGATCGCGGAGGCGGTCGGTCGTGACGTGGAGGAACTCTCCCTCAAGAACGACACCGCCCGTGTCGTCGGCGATGGCGACTCCTACCCCGACTTCGATATCTTCGACGGGCTCATCAAGTCCATGCAGACGAACACCCCGTCGGCACAGAAGATCAGCGCAACGGGTGAGACCAAGTACGCGACCATCTTCAAGTTGGCCCTCGAATCCCTGCCTGCCCGCTACAAGCGGAACTACTCCGCACTGCGCTTCTACGTGCCCATCATCACGCAGGAAGGTTACCAGACCGAACTGGAAGCCCGCGGCACGAGCGCCCTCGGTGACAGCGCAGTCGCGGACGACATCCGCACCTCGCTCTCGTACCACGGCATCAAGGTTGTCGGCGTTCCGTTGCTCTCGGGCACGGACACCATCAACGCCGTCGCGGTGGACTACTCCACCAAGGGCTTCCTCATCGACCCGACGAACATCGTGTACGGCTGGCACCGCCGGGTAAGAATGGAACGGTGGAGGGACCCCCGTGAAGCCGCGACGTCCTTTATTCCCAGCGTCCGCTTCGATTCCCAGATTGCCGACCCGAACGCGGTCTCACTCATCGAGGGTATCCCTGTCCTGTAGGCGAGCAACCCTAGCGACGAACTGACCTGAGGGGCCGGAGAGCAATCTCCGGTCCCTTCGTTTATACTGGGTAGCATGTCCGCAATGTCCGACAAGAGGCGCGAATATGAGACTCGGCCCGATGTAATCGCACGACGCCGCGCTCGTGACCGAGACCGGGACCGAGTCCGAGACCGTCCACAGCACCGCGCATACCAGAAGGAATGGCGCGGGAAGAACAAAGAGAAACTGCTGAAGCAGCAGACTGACTACCGGGCCGCCAATCATGTAGCCCTTGCCGCCAAGCAGCGCGAGTACGCTGCGGTCAACCACGACGAAATCGTGATTAAGGCCGCTGCCTATCGTCAGCGCGCGAGAGTCCGCGGGCGCAAAGAACCTGACACGCGCTAGGGCATCGGTGCTTACGCCCGACGACCCTCGACACGGCTCCAACTATGGCTACTCGTGCCTTGGTTGCCGATGCGCCCCATGTAGCGCGGCAGCAATGGCGGCGCGGCGCGACTATCAAGGGCGTCATCGTGAAGAAATCGCCATCAGGACTGCCGCCTATCGCCAGCGGCCCGGAGTTAGAGAGCGTACGCGGGCTCGCGTGCGTGAATACGCGCATCGACCCGAACGTCTCGCCGTCAAGCGACAGTACGAGCGCGACCATCCCGAGCAACGCGCCGCGGCACGCAAGAGGTACCGTGAACTCCACCACGATGAGATTGCCGCCAAGGCAGTGGTCTACCGGCAACGTCCCGCGGTCAAGGAACAAACGCGAGCCCTCCAGCGAAAGAAGAAGCGTGTTCGTCCAGGAATCGGTGCATACCAAAAGAAATGGCGCGAGAAGAACCTACAGCGAGTGCTTGCTAAAGGGACCGCCTACCGCGCCACCAATCGCGCAACCCTCGCCGCCAAGAGTCGTAAGTATGCCGCCACCCACGCCGACCAGATCGCCGCATTCCGCGAGGCCAACCGTGAACGCCTCAACAAGGCGTCCAACCTCTCTCGCAAACTCCACCCCGACGCCCAGCGCAACGCCAACACGAAACGGCGGGCGCGGAAGGCCGGGGCGGAAGGTCCACACTTCGGGGTGGCGGACTTCAGAGCCAAGGCCGCGGCCATGGGCAACGTCTGCGTCTACTGCGGCAAGTCAGGCCCGCTGGTCGCCGACCACGACATTCCATTGGCGCGAAAGGAACTACATCCAACAAATGACATCGGCAACATCCTGCCAGCCTGCTCCTCCTGCAACAGCCGGAAGAAAGACCGCACTGCCCAGGAGTTCCGCGCCCTCCTCGCCCGCCAACACTGATATCCAGGCGGAGCGTCCGCTTTGCGCCTTGCGGCACAATAGAAGTAGCGCCCACCGGGGAGCCGCGTGACGGCCGGTGCTCACACACTGAAAAGGATAATGATGTGGGCGAACAGCCGAATACCGACATCAACCAGGCGGCCGATGCGGCGAATGTGGTATGGGACGCGGCTCGCGCAGCCGAACGCCGTGTCGCCGCCGCCGCCGCCGAAGCGCTCGACGTCCTCAGGCACGCAAGCGAGGTCCAAGAGCGACGTCGCATGGGTCTCACGCCGGACGACCTTGCGGCCATCGGGCAAATCGTCGCGGACAAAATCAAGCCCACGACAGACCTCGCGGACCGTCACGAGCGCCAACTGGGCGGCAATGGGCAGAAGGGTATCGCAACGCTCGTCACAGAGTTGGTCGCGACACAGGGCAAGGTATCGGTCGCCGCGGCTCTCTCCATCCTCGTTTCGCTTGGCGCGGTCGGCGTGGGGCTCTTCAACGCCGTGAAGGTGGTTCCCTAGACCATGGCTCTCGTCACGCTCGCCAACACCAAGGGCAAGTTGGAGATTCCGACTGCCGATATTTCCGAGGACGGTGCAATCCAATTGGTTGTGGATGCCGTGAACCAGTTCATCTACGACCGAACCGGCTACGACGACGTGGCGACGGCGCACACCGAATACTTCGAGAACCAACAAATCGGGCGCGCCTACGAGTTGGCGCACCGCCCGGTGGACACGGCGCTCACCATTACCGCGCAGGGCCGTCCACACTCGGGCGTCTCCTCGCAGTCATGGTCCGACCTTGTGCCTGACGTGGTAGACCCGGACCAGGGCCGCGTCTACCTGCTTGGCGTGAGCAACTTCTTCCAGTCGTTCCCGCCCATTGAGCCGCCCAATCCCATCTTCCGCTGGCAGCAGCCCATCTGGCCGGTCGTGAAGTGGGTCTACACCACCAAGGCGAAGGCGGGACTCGCGGCGTGGCCCGCGGACCTCATCGACGCGGGGACGCACTGGGCGTCGTTCTTGTATCGACAGGGACTGACCAGCCACCTATCGTCCGCGTCGCTTGGTCCTATCAGCGAGTCCTACGCTGGACGCGGCGAGGGCGACCCGATTCCCACGGTCATCCGGTCCATCATCGACCGGTACTCCATCAAGAAGGTCCAGTGGACGCCGTGACGAGAGTCCTGTGTGTCCTTGGGCTACACCTCTGGTCACGACTCCACGATGGCCTCGTGTACTGCCGTCGCTGTGGGCGGTTCTGGACGCCGTGAGTCTTGCGCCTCTTCGCCCTCGGCACCTGCTGACCGAGCGGCTGGTTATTCGTCGGCCCGCCGATACCAGTGACGGGCAGGGCGGCTTCACGCAGACGATGCCGACGCTCGCCATCGTTCGTGGGGCCGTCGCTATGAACTCGGGCCAGCGAACCACCATCGACCCGACGACCGGAAAACTCATCGGCTGGACGTCCGCAATCGCGTGGCTCGACGCCTACACGATGCTCGGCGTGCAGGCATCCCTGACACTACAGGACGTTTTGTTCACGGCTAACGACGACGGCACGGACGGGAACGGCATCCGGGTCCGGTACGTCCTTCCCGGCGTCGATGGGGCTATCGCTATCACGGTGAGCGGCAACGACATCACGGTGACGCTTGCCCGCACGGGTGGCGTGTCCGTCTCGACGGGCGTAGCAGTGGCGGCGGCAGTGAACGCGAATGCAGACGCTGGTGCTCTCGTGACCGCAGCGTCGATGTCGGCACCCGTCCAAACCGCCGTCGCATTCACGTCGCTATCGGGTGGGGTCAATAAGGCCGTGCCGCGCGAGCGGGACGAGATTGCGGCACCGGACGGCCAAGTGTGGATGGTCGTCTCGGCCGGATTGGCGAATGGACTGTTTCAGTGCTCGCTCGTTGGGAAGGTAGTTTGACAACTCCACGCGCGCGTGATAATTGGCCAGGTGCGGGCCGTTCCGTTGGGCGACCTGGACGTTGGGCCGCTTTTAGGCTCCGGGCGGTTCCTGGGGCATCCTGGCGGCCCTGCGGGGCTGCTAGCGTGGGCCGCTGATGGTCAATCTCCCCAGCGGGCCAATCGAAGCGTGCTTGTATTCCACGCTGACGAACAACGCGCCGCTCCAGGCGCTCGGCGTGGGCGGAGTGGTCAAGGTCTTCCATCGCGTGGCCCCAGAGATCGAGGTCAATCCGTTCTGCGTGTTTCAGTCGATGACACCAGGCACGGATGTCTACACACTTTCTCAGCGCGCCTACATCGACGCCGTCTACAAGGTCGAGGCGTACACCCGCGGCCCATCGAACAAGGTTTGCCAGCAGTTGGCCGAGGCTATCGACACTGCTCTGACCGACCAGGCACTCACGGTCACGGGTTGGGGGCTCATGTATATCCGCAGAGAGCAGATTCTGGACACGACCGAGGAGTCGGCTGGCGTTTTGTGGAACAGGATCGGAGCGCTCTACCGAATTTTCGTGCGTCCATCTTGACGCGTAGCCTAACATTGACCACCATGGACGGCATTCATTCGCGGAAAGGTTGGTAGATACGTTGGTCAAGAAGACGCGCTCTATTGAGAGCCTCATCGCGAAATACCACCCCAAGACGAACCGCAACGCGGCCGGGGCGCGCTGCCTCTTTGAGACGCTTGGCGAAGAGGCCGTTGCGCTCGCGGTTGGGCTCCGCGAGCGGGCGGTCACCCTCGACGAAGTTGGTCGCATCCTTGCGGAGGAGTTCGACGTCAAGACCGGGGTTCGTGGTGCGAGCATCAGTCGTCACCTCAACAAGAAGTGTCGGTGCGCTCGTGGCTAAGAAGACCACGAGCGTGGCGCAGCCCAAGGGCCGCTCGCTTATCGAGTACGTGCTCGCGAAGCGCCGTGAGGCGTGCGCGGTCTGCGCGCTTCCGGACGAAGTTCGTGCGCAACTGCGCGAGAAGAAGTACGAGCGTCGCGTCATTCGTGCGTGGCTGCTGGCGGATTATGGAATGGATATCCCCGACTCCATCTTCACGACCCACAGCGCTGCCCACCACGAGGAGAGGGCTGACTAGATGGCAGAGCCGACTGTGAAGCGCACCCTGGGGGCATTCGCCGACCAGCAGGCCGGTGAGGTCTACGCGGAGAACGAAGGCATCGCGCGGAAGAATCGTGTGCTCACCGCAGAACTGAAAGCGGCCGAGGAGAAGGTTGCGGCGGCGACAGCGCAGGCCGATGCGCTCCAGTCTCAACTCGACCTCTACGCGCATCAGTACAACGACCGTCCGGATTGGCTGACGGGGCTAAAGAAGCCAACCGCATCTGAGGCCACGCTGCTCGGCCTGCTCTCGGACTTGCACACCGGCGAGGTGGTCAAACTCGGTGAACTCAATGGCTACAACCGGTACGACATGAGAATTGCGGACCTGCGTCTCAAGAGGTTCTTCACCAAGTCAATCGAGTTGGCGCAAAGTTGGACCACCTGTAAGTACAACGGCGCGGTGCTCGCGCTGCTCGGCGACCTCGTCTCTGGAGACGTGCTACATGACGAGTTGGTCACCACCAATGAGGCCAGCACTCCCCAGGTGGTGTTGTGGCTCGTGCCGCGCCTCTCCGAAGGGATTGAACTGTGGCGCAAAGCATTTGGCAAAGTGCATGTACCAAGCGCGCCGGGGAACCACGGACGAGACAGCAAGATTCCGCGCTACAAGGGACGCTCTGCTCATAACTTCGATACGCTGATTGCGTCGCTTGTGGCCCGTGAGTTCAGTCATGTGGACGGCGTGACGTTTGAGATTCCCGAATCGCTGGACGCCAATTTCACGTTGCACGGTCTCGCCTTTAGCGCTGAGCACGGTGAGGAACTTGCGAGGAACTTCAACGGCTCGGCTGAAATCGGAGTTCTCGGACCCATGGTCCGGGGGACGGGCCGAAAGAAGAACGCGTACGCAGTCGAGGGCAAGGCTCTGGACATCGCTCTTTGGGGACATTTCCACCAATTGAAGCCCGTGCCCTCTGGTGGCTTCATCGCAAATGGATCGGTTAAGGGCTACGATGAGTTTGCGCGTGGCCTCAAACTGCGCCCCGAGCCACCCCAGCAGGCACTCATGGCCGTGGTGCCCGAGTACGGAATCACGATTAACGCTCCAGTGCTGGTGCAAGACCGGAAAGCAGAACGCTGGTAGTATGGTAGCATTGTGGGATGCCCACCAAGGATTTGATGTTGCGCAGGCAGCAGCAACGCGAGCGCATGGCACGATGGCGCGCCCGCAACCCAGCGCGGGCTCTTGCGCAGGCACTGGCATCAAATCGGAAGTCACGGGCGGCCGACCCGGAGCGGTACCGTATCTACGCCCGCGAATACCGGCTCGCCCACCTAACGTCGTGCCCATCCTGCGGCCAGCCCAAGGGGGCTACCGCGAAGTTCTGCCGCCATTGCCAGAAGGGTCCGCGCAGTTCCAGGTGGAAGGGTGGAACGTGCCTCGACCGCGGCGGATATCGGTTGGTGCGCGCGGAGGGACATCCGCGCGCTTCATCAAAGGGTCGCTATGTCCGCGAACACATTCTGGTCATGGAAAAGCGCCTCGGCCGCTACCTGTATCCGAACGAACGAGTCCATCACAAGAACGGCAAGCGCGACGACAATCGCTCGGCCAATCTCGAATTGTGGATTGTGTCCCAGCCCGCGGGGCAGCGAGTCGTGGGTATTCTTGCCTGGGCCAAGGAGATTGTCGCTCTCTACGGCGGCTAGAGGACCGCAAGGACGAAAAGTGGTAGTGGACGCATGACCACCCGCTGGATGACACCAGACGCCATCTGTGTCAACTGCCGCCCTTCCTGTCAACAGCCTACCCGGTGGCAGCATTGGGTGGACGAGGCCGGGGTGTGCGCCACGTGTGGTTGTAGCGACTTCGAGTCCGAGAACCCGGAGTGACCGCAGTCGTTGGCATCGCCCATCGGGGACGCTTGATTTTTGGTGCAGACTCCGCCCTGACCGACGACGACTTCAACCAACTGGCTATGGCCGAACCCAAGGTGTTCAAGATGGTCATGCCGAATGGAGACGAAATGCTAATTGGCGGGTCGGGTTCGGCCCGTGGTGGTCAGTTGCTCCGCTTCAAGTTCAAGGCTCCCAAGCACCCGCGCGGCATGGACGCGGACGCCTACATGGCCTCCCTATGGATTGACGAACTGCGGTCTGTTTTCAAGAGCGGTGGCCATATGGGCTACGAAACAGAGAGCGAGAACGACCGTGGCCCCGAGACAAGTGGTACCAACGCGCTCATCGGATATCGCGGGGACATCTGGATAATGTATGGCGCGGACCTTCAGGTGGAGCGCCTGCAAGACAACTACGCGGCAATCGGGTCGGGGGCGCCCGTCGCTCTTGCGTCACTCTTCACGACCGAGAAGCCACGCGGCCCGGGTGGGGCGACCCGTGAACGCGTCAGGACTGCGTTGGAGGCAGCCTGTCGATACAATGCGGCCTGTCGTCCGCCTTTCACGATACTGGCCATTGAGCCTCGCAGCCAGCGCAGGGCGGCCACCATTCCTGGCAAGTGACACCCGGCACTAACATTGAGGGCGACCCAGCAAAAGGAGGATGAAGCCGAATGCCCAACGTAATCTCTGACAATCCGGCCGCAGCCGCAGCCGTCGCGTTCTTCGTCGCGTTCATCGCCGCACTCACGCAGTTCGGCGTCGCGCTGACGCAGGGCCAGCAGGCGTCGCTCGTCGGCCTGTTCGTCGCGGGGCTCGCGCTGTTCTTGCTGCTGTTCAAGACCACGGTCGCCAAGACGCCGAGTTCCACGTCTGCTGGACTCCAGACGCCGCCGCCCGGCACGGTCTTGGTGACGACCGCTGCGGCAAACAAGCCAGCACCGGTACCAGCCGGTTC
>ERZ1292625.1466-Hain-H41-01um-R1-1466-length-27897-cov-19_pt3 | contig 14967 bp, 19 predicted proteins | sample MGYA00564400_ERZ1292625 | MGnify/ENA primary metagenome ERZ1292625 (study PRJEB36523, sample SAMEA6512639) | groundwater metagenome | collected 2019-01-08 | study: AquaDiva: Metagenomics assemblies of 32 groundwater samples | reverse complement strand
CCTTTCTCGCTCGACCCCCAAAAACCCGCTCCGGGCCCTTTTCCCGGCATAGATTAGGCGCGCTCGGGCCCTAGGGCCGAGCGCCAGAACGCGGAAGATGTGCGTGCTCCAGCGAAACCAAAACCGAAACCAAAGACGCCTGGGCGCGGTGGCCTGCGGAACCCTGTTGGCGGCCGCCCTCGCGAGCGTGGCCCTCAGGGCATCAACTGGTCCCAGATCCGGAGGTTCGCGCGGCTGGGCGCAGACCGCGAAGACATCGTCGACGCTCTCGGCATCCCTCCCGAGGTCCTGCGTCGACCCGACACCATCGCTCGCCTACAGCAGGAGATGCGGAGAGGGCAGGCCCTCCACAAGATCGACCTGCTCGCCCACGCGGAGCGGCTCCGCAAGGGAGGGGACGGCAGCGTCAACGCGGTCCTTGCCGGCCTCCGGCAGAAGCTCGGATACGACCGGCCCGACTCGGCGAAGGGCAGGGAGCAGCGTCGCCCCGACACCGAGGCCGCGGTGGCCGAACTCGAGCGCCTCATCCGAAGGTCGGAGTTCCATGCGCCTGGGTAGGTTCGGAGCCAAGCCGGAACCGACGCGGGTACTCCTCGACCTCTGCCGAGAGCTGCATGCCCTCGATCCGGCCGTGAGGCGCGAGGCCCTACTCACGCTCTCCCCCGAAACCCTAAGCGCGATCGAGGCCCTGAGCTACGAGTGGTACCTCTTCGCCCGCCCCGAGCAGGTGGCGCCGACGGGGGACTGGCGATGGTGGGTGATGTGTGGCGGCCGCGGAGGCGGGAAGACGCGTCCGGGCGCCGAGGAGACGATCGAGCGAGCAGACACTTGTCCGGGGATCCGGATCGCGATGGTCGCGCGCGACGCCGGCGGCATCCGCAAGACCATGCTCCGGGGCGAGTCGGGGATCCTGAGGCGGAGCCCGCCCTGGTTCCAGCCGAAGTGGTACAAGACCGACAAGCTGCTCGTCTGGCCTAACGACACGACAGCGGATCTGCACTCCTCCGAGGAGCCCGGAACCCTCCGTGGCCCCCAGTACCATTTCGCGTGGGTGACCGAGCTGTTCCATTGGGGCATCCCGCGGAGAGAGAAGGAGCCGATCGCCTGGAGGGAGGGGATCAAGCTCGCACTCCGCCTCGGCGACAACCCCCAGGGGATCATCGACTCCTCTCCGCGAGCGACCGAGTTCTGCGCCAACTTCCTGCTCGGCCCCAAGGACCGCGCCGGCAAGCGACTGGTCTCCCAAGCCCAGATCGACTCCGGGGACTGGGCGATCTCCCACGAGGTCGCCGACGAGGACGGGAAGACCCATACCTATCGGGTGGTGGTGCGACGCTGGTCGAGCGAGCGGAACGCCGAGAACCTGGGCCCAGGCGTCATTGCTGAGTGGCGGCACGACTTCCGCGGCTCGCGCCTCGAGGAGCAGGAGCTCGACGGCAAGATCCTGATGAAGGTGGAGGGCGCCCTATGGTCGCTGGAGGCAATCGAGGCCGACTGCGTCGACGGGGTGCCGACCATCGTTAAGACCCGGGTGGCGGTGGACCCGACCAGGTCTGAGGCCCCGCGTGACGAGGCCGGCATCCTCGTCGGCGGCCGCGGCGCCGATGGCCATGTCTACGTCTGGGACGACTGCTCGCTCCGGGGCAGCCCGCGGGCATGGGGAGAGCGGGCGATCGCCGCCAAGAACCGTTACGGGGCGGATGCGCTGGTGATCGAGGCGAACCGGTTGGAGAAGGCCACGAAGGAGACCGTCCGCACCATCGACCCCTCGTGCAAGTGGATCGAGGTGCACGCCACGGACGGGAAACGCACCCGCGCGGAGCCGGTCTCGGCGCTCTCTGAGGCCCACAAGGTGCACTTCGTTCGCGACCCCCGGGACCCCGACAAGTTCGCCCTCCTCTGGGACGAGATGATCTCCTGGGACCCGAGGGCGAGGATGGCGAGCCCAAACCGAATGGACGCCCTGGTGTGGTTGATCTGGGATCTGATGGGCCTCGACGAGACGGTCAAGAAGCCCATCCGAATACTGTGAGGGGCGAGTGCTGAAAGAGCTGAGGGGCTGGGCGGGGAAGGTCGCGGCGAAGACGAAGGCGGCCCTTCGCGTCGGGCCGGCGGGACTGCTGCACGACATCTTCCCTGTCGGCGGTTCGAATCCGCCCGATCGCGGCATGCAGGAGGTCCTCGAGGGCTTCGACTCCATGCCCTGGCTCAGGGCCGTCGCGGACAAGGTCGGGTTCGCCGTGGCCTGCGTCGAGTGGCAGCTCCTCAGCGTGCGTCGCGGCGGCAAGGCTGTCCGCGAGCGAGTGGTGCAGCGGGCCCCGACGGAAGAGCGCACGAAGGCCCTGCTGGCGATCGGGAAGCAGCCCGGGGCCGAGCTCAGGGAGGAGACGGACCACCCCTTCTGGGACGCCCTCGACAACCCCAACCCTTACATGGGCAGGGTCGGCCTGCTCAAGCTCGCCGAGATCCACGTCGACCTGGTGGGAGACGCCTACTGGGTCAAGGAGCGGAACGCCCTCGGCGTGTGTAGCGGCTTCTGGCCCGTGCCTCCGCACTGGGTCCTCAACCAGCCGACACCGGACAAGCCGAGCTTCAGGATCGCCTATCGGTCCTGGCAGGCGGATGTCCCGGTGCAGGAGGTCGCGTGGTTTCACGAACCGAGCCCGGCCAATCCCTACACCCAGGGGAGTGGCGTCGGCTGGGTCGTGGGTGACGAGCTGGAGGTCGACGAATACGCGGCCAAGATGGCGAAGCAGCTCTTCTTCAACCAGGCGCGGCCCGACTTCGTGGTCTACGGCCTGGACGACGACGTCGAGAAGCGGCGCCTCGAGCGCGACTGGCTCAACCGGCTGCAGGGCTTCTGGCGCGCGCACAAGCCCTACTTCATGACCGGGGAGCCGAAGTTCCACGAGTTCGAGCGGCCCACCATGGAGCAGCTCGTCTACCCCGGGCTGCGGAAGGCCCAGCGAGACATCGTGCTCCAGACCTGGGGCGTTGCGCCCGAGCTGTTGGGCATCGTCGAGAACAGCAACCGGGCGACCATCGAAGGCGGGGAATACCTCACCTCCAAGTTCGTTACGCTGCCCCGGGCGGAGCGGATGCGGGGCGTGCTGCAGCGGATCGCTGAAGAGGAGTACGACTCGCGCCTCGTGGTGCACTTCGTCTCGCCCGTGGCGGAGGACAAGCAGTACATCCTCCAGGTTGCGCGCACCGCCCCCCACAGCCGGAGGGTGGACGAGTGGCGCGCCCTGCAAGGGCTGTCCCCGATTGGTGGGCCGGAGGGCCAGGCGATGCTGGTCCCGCTCAACAGCCGACTGACGGATGACCTGCTTGCGGAGCTGGAGGCTCAGGGCTCAGGAGGAAAGGGCTTGACAGGCGCCCGCCGATAGGCGGACACTAGTTTCGTCGTAAGGCCCCCGGCGCAAGAGGGGCCGGCTTCGGGCCCGGGTAGGATCCACCGGGCCACGCACGAGGCCCTCGGATGTCCGCATCAGATCGAGCGGACGCCGAGGGCCTTTTGCTTTTGGGGGTGGCAGTGAAGGACGACGGCCTGGTCGCCATCGATCTCGAGGCATGGAAGGCCCAGGCTCGCGCCGGCGCCGCCCCGGCTCGAGCGCTGCTCTTCAAGCAGTACGTCCCTCTCTCGGTCGTGAAGTCGGATGGGGAGAAGGACCGGCTCCTGACCTTCACCATTTCGACCGGGGCCGTCGATCGCGATCGCGACACCATCGCCGTCGAGGGCTGGGTCCTCGACAACTACTTGGCGAACCCCGTCGTCCTCTGGGCTCACTGCTACCGAGAGCCCCCGGTCGGCAAGGCCGAGGCGGTGGTAAAGGCCGCCGGCGCCCTCAAGGCAACCGCGCGTTTCGCGACCGCCGAGGAGTACCCGTTCGCGGACACCATCTATCGCCTGCTGTTGGGCGGGTACCTCCGGGCCGTGAGCGTTGGCTTCGCCCCGGCGAAGTCCGTCTTCAACGAGGAGCGGATCGGCTGGGACTTCCTGGAGCAGGAGCTCCGCGAATTCTCGGTCGTGCCCGTCCCCTCGAACCCCGAGGCGCTCCTGGACGCCAAAGCCGACGGCGTCGACATCGCTCCGCTGCGGAAGTGGTGCGAGCAGGTCCTCGACAGCATGGAGCCGGGGCTGTGGATCCCGCGCGCGGCTGCCGAGCGCGTCCTGAAGATCGCCGGCGTCGCCCCCGTTTCGGTGCCCGTGCCGGCCCCGCCCGTCGTTCCGTCCGAGCAGTCGGACCCCGCCGTCAAGGTTGCCGTCCCGGAGAACAGTCCCCCGAGTTTCCTGACCCCCGACGTGATCCGCGCGGCCGCGAGGGCCGCCGTTTCCGGGGCGGTCGAGGCGCGGATCAACCGCGCCCTGGGCCGTCTCGACTGAAGGAGTAGCAATGTCGACCCAACCCCCCGTCCCCGGTGCCGGGCCGGCCTCGTTCTTCAAGTCCCAGGAAGAGGTCGAGGCGTTCTTCCGGCGCATCGTGGTCGAAGAGGTGAACCCGGCCATCGACAAGGCCCTCGCCCCGCTGACCGAGAAGCAGACCAACCTGATGCGGGAGATGCTGGACCAGCATGCCCGCGAGAAGGTCGCCCCGCTCGCCAAGGGCCACATGTTCGCCCGCTGCGTCCGGGCGTTGGCCCTCGGCCACGTGGAGACCGGCCGCAAGAACGACGTCGAGGCGGCGATCTTCTCGGCCAAGAAGTACTGGGGCGCCGACGATCCGGTGCTCAAGGCCCTCGACCAGTCGCTCAAGCTCAAGGCGACGGCGTCTCAGGCCAACGACCCCACCTCCCTGGGGAACCTGATCGCGCCCCAGTGGAGCGCCGAGTTCATCGAGCTGCTCCGCGCCCGGCCGCTCATCCGGTCGATCTCGCGTGTCGTTCCGAACCCCACGGGGAGCCTCAACCTGCGCCGGCAAACGTCCGCCGGGACGGCCTACTGGGTTGGAGAGGGCATCTCCATCACGCCCAGCAAGCCCGGCACCGGGCCCATGAGCTTCCTCCGGAAGAAGCTCGCGGCGCTGTCCATCCTGAGCAACGACATGCTGCGCTTCTCGACGGGCCCGGGGTCGATCGCCGCGGACCAGTTCATCCTGGATGACCTCCTGCTCGTGATCGCCCTGGCCGAGGACGTGTCCCTGATCCGGGGCGATGGCACGCAGTACGCCCCCAAGGGCATCCGCAGCCTGGTCTCGACCGGGAACGTGTTCGCCCAGACCGGCACCACCCTCGCCGCCATCGACTACGACTACGCCAAGGCCTTGCGCCTGGTCGAGGAGGCGAACATCTACGTCGAGCCGGATTCGATCCACTGGCTCATGGTGCCGCGCACCTACTACGCGCTCTGGAACGCGGCGCCCGCCACCGACGCCGGCGCCCGGCCGTACCGCAACGGCCTCGAGGGGCGCGACACGGGCGCTCCCCAGGGTCGTGTCCTGGGCTACGCGGCCCACAAGACCAACCAGATCCCCAAGAACCTGGGCGGCGGCAGCGAGTCCGAGACCTACTGCGTGCACGGCCCGTCCCTGATGATCGCCGACACGCTCAACGTGCAGGTGGACGTCTTCCCGGGCGGGGCCTATCAGGACGGCTCCGTCGTGGTGTCGGGGATCTCGAACGACGAGACCCCCATCCGGATCATCAAGGAGATGGACTTCAACATGCGGTACCAGGAAGCGGCCGCGGTCCACACGGGCGTCACGCTCGCCTGAGGGGCGACAAGGGAAGGCCAAGAAGGAGAAAGCCATGAACTTCGCACTGGGCAAGAAGCTGGGCGTGCTCTTCAAGACCACGAAGGGCAACCCGCCGCTGGCGAACTCCGCGGGTACCCGCAACGGGGCCGCCATCGATCGCAACGTCGCCGGCGGCGTCGCCTACAACGGGCTGACGCTCTACGCGGCGAGCGGGGCCGAGACCGGCGCGCCCTCCGCGCGCACCCTGGACGCCAAGATCCAGGACTCGGCCGACGGCTCCACCGGGTGGGCGGACTACAAGCCCGACGGCGTCACCGTCGCGGCGATCGCCCAGATCACCACCGCCAACGCGGAGGCCGAGGTCGACGTCGACCTCTCCGGGGCCAAGCGCTACGTCCGCGTCGTCGAGGTGATCGCGTTCACCGGCGGCACCACGCCCACCCTGGCAGCGCAGGAGACGGTCATCCTCAGCGGCGCCGACCGGACCCCGGTCTAGGCCATGGAGACCGTATACCTGAGCTTTAGCAGCGGCGCCCCGCCCTATCGGGGCGGGGACGTCGCCGGGTTCTCCCCGGAGGAGGCCCGGCCCTATCTCGACCGCAAGGTCGCGGTCGTCGTCCCGGCTCCGAGGCCGACCAAGCCGTCGGCCTCGGAGCCGGAAGAGGAGCTGGTGCTCATCGAGTTCACTCGATCGCGCCCGCCCTACCTGGCGGGGGAGACGGCCGGCTTCAGCCCCGACAATGCGCGCCACTACGTCGAGGTCGAGCGCGTGGCGAAGGCCATCGGCAAGGCCCGCCCGGTCGTCGGCCGCCCGAAAGCCGAAGCCCCTCCGGCCAAGCGAATCGGCGGCGGAGCCCTGACGGCGACGGCCGATCCTGACCTGGTCCCGGTGCGCTTCGTCAAGTCCACCGGCGGGTACCGCAAGGGCGACCTGGCCGGTTTCTCTCAGGAGATGGCGGAGCGGCTCATTGCCTCGGGCGCGGCGGTGGCCCCCGACAGCCCGGAGGGCATCGAGGCGCAAGCGTCCGGATCCGATCCTCGGCCGGAGGACGTTGATCCCGATGCCGAGGTAGTCGGCCTCGACGATCGTGACCCGGACTGGCGCGAGAAGGCGAAGGACGGCCCGCCCGTCCGCAAGATGGAGACCGGTAGCCCGAAGGACAAGAAGCGGTAGGAGGCGGCAGGCTCGATGCTCTCGGTGACCACGCCGGCGCCCACGCGCCGGCTCACGCGCCTCGAACACGTGACGGGGGAGATCGGCTCCGCCGACGCGGCGACCATCGCCCGCCTGATCGACCACGCCAGCGCAGCCATCGAGAACTACTGCGGAGGCCTCCCCTTCGCGCGCGAGCTCGTGGTCGAGTCCGTCCCGGGGTACGGAGGTCTCGAGCTCGGCTTGTCCCGGACCCCGATCACGGTGGTCGATTCGGTCCTCTTCGACTCCGAGGTAGTCACCGACTACGTGATCGGCAACCGCGATGAGGGGATGCTGTACCGCCAAGCCGGGTGGTCCTGGACCGACCAAGTGGCCCTGGGCCTGGCGGGCCGGCAGCGGTGGCCTGGGCGCGGATCCCCTCTACCCCGGGGGGAGGAGCCGCGCTTCGCCGTGACGTACCTGGGCGGCTACATCGTGCCCGAGCAAAACCGGGAGGGCGTGGCCACCGTCAGTGTCGACGGGGCCGACGACAGTTTCAACGACACGGCTGCGCTCTTCCCGAGCCTTCTCCGCGCCGGTGACGTCGTCGTCGCGAGCGGCTTCGGCGTGTCGGCCAACAACGGCCGCTTCGTCGTCGCCGGAGTCCCCACCGCCAGCAAGATCCCGGTGTCTGCCGCCCTCGCCACTGAGTCGGCATCGGTGGGACGGACTTTGACCTTCGAGCCTCCAGGGGGATGCCGCCCATTCCTCGACGTCGAGAAAGCCTGCATCGAGACCGTGAAGGCCTGGTGGTTCGAGCGCGCCTCAAACCCCAACGTCACGGAGAAGCAGGTCGGAGGCCTGCGGATCAGCCACGGTGGCGGGCCTGCCGCACCGAGCTTGAGGGTCGACTACCAGGGCCTGCCCGCGATCTGCGTCGGTCTTCTGCGGCCCTGGATCCACCGAGGGAGGGCCGCGTGAACGGACCGCGGGCGATCCGCGAGACCGGCGCCGGCGCGCGACTGGCGATCCTCTGGACGGTCCTCGGGCTCATCGGCACTGGCGGAGTCGGCTTCCTGTTCGACCGCTACGTAGGGGCGCTCGAGGCCGCGGACCATCAGGCGATCGAGGTCAACAAGCGTCAGGACGAAGTCGCGGTCGGGCTCCAGTCTCAGATCTCGGCGATCCGTGAGCTCGAGGCCTCCCGGGACGCCGTGAACCAAGCCCATCGCGCGGAAGTCATCCGCCGGCTAGACCGGATCGAGGCGGCCGTGGAGCGGCGCCAGTGAGCTGGGATCCCGAGTTCGAGGCTTTCATGCCCGAGACCATCACGCTCGAGCCCACCATTGCTCTGTCCGGCTTTGGGGCTCAGACCCCAGGCGCGGCGAAGACGATTCGCTGCCGCATCGAGCAGGAGGCGCGAAAGGTCACAGACCGCGAGGGCAAGGAGGTGGTGTCGCAGACCCGGCTCTACCTCAAGCCCACGGCCGAGGATGGGACGAGCTACACGATCGCGCCCACCGACCGGATCACCCTGCCCGCCGGCTTCCTGCCCCAGCAGCCGCCCATCCTGTCCGTCAGTCGGCAAGCGGACGAGGCCGGCCTGCACCACTACGAAGTGGCGCTATGAGGGTCCGCATGGAGACGACCGACCTCGGCGGCGTGATCGACTCCATGCGCCGCCTCGGCAAGGCTGGACCCGAGGCCGCGATGCGGGTCCTCGAGGCGAAGGCCCAGACCGTCGCGGCTCGCGCACGCGAGCTGTGCCCCGACGACCCCGACACCCCCGGAACCGACCTCGCCGATACGATCCGGGCCACCAAGGCGACGCGGTCGAAGGGTGGAATGATCAGCGCGGCCGTGATCGCCGGCGGGGCTCGGCTCAGGAAGCGCCTCGGCAAGCGGGCCTACAACATCATCGCCGTCGTCCAGCACGAGGACACCACCCTCAAGCACACCCGGGGCCAGGCCAAGTTCGTGGAGCAGCCCTACCTGCAGGTCGTGCCGACTGTCGCCGGCGACCTCCAGGAAGCTCTCGACCAGGAGGCGTCCCGTGTTGCTGGCTGACATCGGGACCCACCTCGCCGGCTCCGGCCTCGGGCTCACGCTCGGCGTGAACCTCTTCCAGGTGCCGTTTCCCGCGGCGTCGCCGCCGGCGGCCGTCTGCCTGGTCGAGACCCCGGGCGAAGAGGACGAGTTCGGGGCAGGGCCGAGCCTCGACCTGCCGGCGCTCGAGCGCGCCCGCTTCCAGGTCATCACCCGCGACGACCCACAGAACGCCCTTGCCTCTCGCAACCTCGCCGAGGACATCCGGCAGAAGCTCAACAACCTCGGGCCCGTCACGCTCGGAATCACGGTCTATCACCACGTCAAGGCGACGAGCCCTGTCTTCTACCTGGGCCCGGACCAGAACGAGCGATGGCGGTGGGTCGTCAACTTCGAGGCCATGAAGGGGAACGGATGAAGAAAGGCGAAGTGGACGGCGGCCTTGGCCAGCCGATCCTGACCCACGCCGATCAGGTCGTGCCCCTCGATGCGCTGCGCGAGCTGCCCGACCAGGAGCAGGTCGAGTCGCGGCCGCGGACGGCCGCCGTCACGATCCGCTTCGTCAAGCCCGCTCCGCCCTACACCGTCGGCCAGCTCCTCAATCTGCCCGAGAAGACGGCGGCCCGGCTGATCCGCGAGGGGCTGGCCGAGAAGGACGGGGGCCGGTGAACGAGATCGTTCGCCGCCAGGTCTCGCTCCTGCTCCAGCAGGTGCAGCTCCTCGCTGCCTTGCTCGATGCGGATCTCGGGCCGCCGGGCGATGAAGCGCTGGCCGAGGGCGGGGCTTGCCCGCGCTGTGAGGGGCCGCTTCGCGAGGTGGTCATCGACGGCCAGGCCGGGCTGATCTGCGCGGAGTGCAACACGCCGGCGTCGGCGGAGGGGGTGTAGCTATGTCCGCCCAGGTCCTCGTCTTCAAGAACTCGAAGGTCTACTGGGGCCCGAACGACTTCAGCGGGCAGACCAACGACGCCTCCATCGACTACGGTGTGGAGGAGCTGCCCAAGCACACCTCGGGCGACACCACCAAGATCCTCCACCCCGGCCTGATGAACGTCAGCTCGAAGATGGGCGCGTTCTGGCAGGCGCGGACGCTGCCCGACGGGATCGAGAAGATCGCGTTCGAGGCGGTAGGCGTCGAGAGCGACGCGCCCTTCACCTTGGCCCCCACCGACGGCGCCGACGGGGAGCCCGCGCTCACCTTCCGGGCCGGCCTCTCGAGCGATCCGCTCGGCGCCCAGCATGGGCAGCTCGTCCGCGTCGACGCCAGCTTCGCCGCGCGCGCTTCCCGCCTGGTGGCCGGGACCATCCTCCTGCCCGCCCTGAGCAAGGTCGCCACCGGAAACGGCGTCGCGCGGCAGCTCGGGGCCGTGTCCGCCAGCCAGCGACTGTTCGTCGCGATGCACGTCCTGGCGCTCACGGGGACCTCGGTCGCCCTCAAGGTCCAGAGCGACGACAACAGCGGCATGACGACGCCGGTCGACCGAGTGTCGCCCGCGGCATTCACCGCCGTCGGCTCGGCCTGGGCCGAGCTCGACGGTCCGATCACTGACAACTGGTGGCGCGCCCAGTGGACCCTGGTCGGCACCAGCTTCACGGCCCTCTTGGTGGCCGGAATCTTGAACAGGTAAGGGGGATCCAATGGCCGCTGCGGTCAAGGTCGTAAAGGCCCAGTTCGTGAGCGTCAACGGCGTCGACATCTCGGCGCAGTGCAAGGAGTACTCCCTCACCTACGAGGCCGAGGAGCTGGACAAGTCGGCCTCGGGGGACGGCACCAAGATCAGCCATCCCGGGCTGCTGAACTGGCGCCTGACGGGGAACTTCTTCCAGAAGTTCGGTGCGGGCGGGATCGACGCGACCCTGTTCCCCCTCGTGGGGTCCGAGACCGCGGTCCCGGTCATCGTCCGCATCGACAGCGCCGTCGTGGCGGCCGAGAACCCGCAATACAGCGGCAACGGGTACCTGTTCAAGTACCCGCCGTTTGGCGCCCAGCACGGCCAGATCGCGATGGTCGCGATCGAGATCGGCGCCGCGGGCCCGCTGACCCGCGCGATCGCCTGAGGGCCGCCTAGCAACCTGGAGGACGCATGGAAGAGCACAAGATCACCCTTGGGGGCAAGGAGCGGGTCCTCCGCTACACCCCCAAGGACCGCATCGCCATCGAGCAGGCCACCTTTGGCGGCACCAAGGAGATCATCGACATCATCGGCGTCGGGACCCTGCAGGTCCACGCCACGATCATCTGGGCTGGCCTGCGGCACGAGCAGAAGAAGCTCGACCTCGACACGGTCGTCGACTGGATCAGCGAACACCTAGAGACCGGGCCCATCTCTGATCTCCTCCATCCGGCGATCCGTGCGCTCGGCGAGAGTCGCGCCTGCGGTTTCAAGTTCACGCTGGATGAGGACGGGAAGTTTCGAGTCCTGGAGGGAAAAGAGGAGCGCGGTTCGGCCTAAGGACCTCCGCCCAGCGGTTCCAGCGCGACCTCGACGAAGCGGCGGCGTTTCTGGGGCTCGTCCCCAAGGAGGCGGGGTGCTTGACGGCAGATCAGCTCTTCGACCTCGCCGACGGGGACCGGCTCCGCTTCAACCGTCGGTCGCGCCTCGCCGCTTGGATCGTCGCCATTCTCCCGCACTTCATCGCCGCCGGCGTCGCCCATGGGATCTCGGCGGCGTTCGGTGGCGACGCCCCGACCCTGCCCACCTGGGACGAGCTGCTCAAGGACATGCCTGATTACCTGGAGGACGAAGAGTAGTGGCTCGCGGGGAGAGGAGGGCGTGCGGGATCTGTCGGGTGCTGAAGGATCCTGATGCGTATTACCGGGCCCGCGCCGTCTGGTGTAACGACTGCATCCAGGAGGGCCGGGAGCGTGCCCGCGTCCGCGCCGCCAACTGGGCGGCCCTCACCGAAACCGAGCGCGCGGCGTGCACCACCCGCTCAAAGCGCCGATGGGCAACGGATCCGGCGCACCGTGCCAGCGTATTGGCGCGCGGGATGCGTCGGCTCGCTGATCCCGCCGCCCGCGAGGCCAAGCTAGCCTGGGGACGGGACTGGCACCGGAAGAGGCGCGAGGATCCGGCGCAGCTGGAGCGCGATCGCGCTCGCAGCCGCCGAGCGCTAGCCCGCCTGCGACAAGATCCGGCCTACCAAGCACGCTTTCGCGTCTACTGCTACTCCGACCACGGGCGAGAAATGCAGCGTGGCCGCAACAACCGAAGGCGCGCCAGGCTCGCGACGGTGCGCTCCGCATGCACGGTCGCTGACCGTGCGTCCCTGCTACAGCGCGCCTCCGGGCGCTGTGTATATTGCGACGCCGCGGCGAAACTCGAGCTCGATCACTTCATGCCGATCCTGCGCGGTGGCCTCGACGTCGCGACGAACCTCGTTCCCGCGTGCCTGCCCTGCAACCGGCGCAAGGCGGCCTCGCCCCCCGAGCTTTGGCTCGCCAGCCTTGACGACGCCGCCCGACTACGCGCTCGGGCCTTCTTCGATGGAGGTGTGTCATAGCACGCGGAGAGGTAAGGTATAGATTTACGCTTGACGGGAAGGAGTTCGAGACCTCCCTCGACAAGCTGTACCGCGACATGCGCGCCTTCGGAAACGAGGTGTCGCGCCTCGAGGAGCAGTTCAACGGGCGCCAAGCGGCCAACCGCATGGAGGCGCTCGATCTCGCGATCAAGGGCGTGGGTGGCACAGCCAAGCTCACCGGGTCCCAAGTCGAAGACCTCAACGCCCGCGTCCAGGCCCTTGCCGGCGCCGGCGCCAGGCTCCCCGAGGCCTTCAAGGGCCTCGATAAGATGGTCGCGATCCAGAAGGCCACCGAGGCCACGGACCGAGCCATCGAGGATCTCTCCAAGCACTTCTCCGGCCAGAAGGCCGCCGCCGAAATGGACTTGCTCGCTGCGGCCGTCCAGCGGGTGGGTGGCGTCTCGCAGCTCAGCCGGGCTCACCTCCACGAGCTCTCCGGCCGGATCCAGGGCCTTGAGGCCGCGGGCGCTCGCATCCCCCGGGCGTTCCAGGGAATCGTCACCAGCGGCGCTGCGACCGGCCGCGTGCTCGACGCGGCCAAGGGCTCCGCCGAAAACATGGCCCGCGGTTTCGCCAGCTCGACCGGCCAGCTCGGTAGCCTCGCCGCCGCAGCCGGCCCGTACGGGCTCGCGATTGCGGCAGGCATCGGCCTGGGCGTGACCGCCGCCGGCGCGCTCGGCTCGGCGCTCGTGGGCGCTGTCAAGCAGGCCGTGGAAGCCGGCGGGCGCCTGGCCGACTTCTCCACGCAGACGAAGCTGAGCGCCGAGTTTCTACAGGAGATGGAGGCGGGCGCCCGCACTGCCGGCGTCAGCCTGGACACCCTCGCGGACATGGCCACCAAGGTCCAGACGGAAATCGGGCAGGGCAGTCCGGAGTTCGCGGCGTCCCTCGATCAGCTCGGCCTGCGCCTCAAGGACATCCGCAAGCTCGCGCCCGAGCAGCAGTTCCGCGAGATCGCGCAGGCGGTAGTTGCGATCGACGACCCCACCCAGAGAGCAGCAGCGGCTACTGCCCTCCTGGGGGTGAAGGGGGCCAAGGAGATCGCCGGTCTGGTCGAGTGGCTTGGGGGTGCCGGCGAGGGGGCCCGCGGTCTTGGCCAGATCCTGAGCAACGAGGGCGTGGCTGGGCTCGACGCGCTTGGCGACGCCAGCGGCAACCTGAAGACAACCTGGGACGGCCTCTGGATCAACATGGGCTCAGCCATCGCCCAGAGCCCAGAACTGAAGAAGGCCATCGAAGACATCACCATCGCCCTGGGCGGGATGAGCCGTTGGGTGCAGGAGCACGGCACGGAGGTCACAGCGTGGATGGACGCCCTGGTGACTTCGACGAAGTTCTGGGGCCAGTTGGCGTTAGGCCACGTCGGCGGAGCCGTTGATACCCTTAAGGGCGTCGGGGCCAGGCCGACGAGCATCCCCGCGAGTCCGGGTCAGGGTGTCTCTGGGTTCATTGGCGAGGCCCCCCCCACGGTCGACCCCGCAGCACTGAAGGCCCTAGAGGATGCAAAGAAGAAGGCCGCGGAGTTCACCAAGGAAGTCGAGAAATGGTCCGGCGTGTCCGCCCAGCGGTCCATGGACCAACTCGAGAAGACGATCCGTGCGGCTGGTGGTACGGCCAAGTTGTCAGCGCCGAGGTTCAAGGACCTCGTGGCCGAACTGAACAAGCTGACCGCCGAGGGGGCCAAGGCTTCCGGCTCTCTGGCCGGCCTGCCGGCCTTGCTCGCCAAGATCGGCCCGGGTTCGCTGTCTGGCCTCATGTCTTCGTCCTTGACCCAGCCCGCCACGTCGATCTCCCCACTGTCTTACCTAACGACCTCGGTCAGCACCCAGCCAGCCATGTCCTTGCAGGTCGGGCAGCAGTTCGAGTCGGTCACGCCGAAGCTGGCAAAGGCCAAGGCCGCCACCATCGACTGGTCCAAAGCCCTCCAGGACATGACTAACGCTTTCCAGCTACTCGGCGTCTCCGCGGATTCGACGCTGGGCAGGATCATGGTCGGCCTCTCCGCCGGCCTTGCCACGATGGGGCAGCTCAAGAGCATGGCCGGCCAGGTGCAAATCGGGACGAAGCTTGATGCGTCCGGCAAGGAGGTCGCCGTCTACGCGGCGAACATGAAGCAGGCCTGGGGCTCGATGTCCAACACCGAGAAGGCCTCGTCCGGCATTGCCGTGGCCCAGGCCGGAGCCGGGATCTACGAGTCCAACAAGTACAACCGCAGCGGTACCAGCGCGGCGCTCTCTGGAGCCGCCACCGGAGCCTCGATCGGTGCTGCGTTTGGCCCGATCGGGATGGTGGTCGGCGCGCTGGCGGGTGGAATCATCGGCTACTTCGCCGGGTCCGAGTTCCGCAAGGCCGCCAAGGTGGCCAGCAAGACGTTGGGGTTCGAGGTCTCCGACGAGCTCGCCAAGAGCATCATGGAGCAAGCGAAAAAGCTGAAGATCTCCACCGCCAACGCTGCCCTCCTCGCCATCCCGCAAGCCATGACCGAGGGGATGGAGCAGGGCAAGAGCGCCGGATCGTTCTCGCCCCAGACTGTCCAACTCCTCGCCGCGATCAAGTCGGGCGCCGT
>ERZ1292625.1978-Hain-H41-01um-R1-1978-length-20826-cov-7_pt2 | contig 14972 bp, 18 predicted proteins | sample MGYA00564400_ERZ1292625 | MGnify/ENA primary metagenome ERZ1292625 (study PRJEB36523, sample SAMEA6512639) | groundwater metagenome | collected 2019-01-08 | study: AquaDiva: Metagenomics assemblies of 32 groundwater samples | reverse complement strand
TTTTTGACAGAATTACTTCTAATGTGCTATACTTGCGGAGTAACGTATTCTCACTGGTTTTTGCTTTAGAGGCGCTGGCAAATTGTCCGAACCTTGAATTTTATTAAAACTTGCGAGACCGCCCGGCCACCATTAATCTAACGGCCAGCATTATCGTTATGAGCTCAAAAACTCATTTGAGAAATATAGAATGAGGTTCGCTCTCGCAAGTAAATATGTATCAAAAAAAATTTTCTTCTCGGGGCCCCCGAAGTCATTTTGGGAGTTCTTCTAGAACTCGCAGCCATAGTGGCACAGCTCGCAGATTTGGCCGTCGATCCCCTAATAGTCAACACATTGACCCGGCTCTGTTCATCAACAAAGCCGTGATCACTGAAGAGATCGACCATTTTAAGCCCGAACACCAGTTTGGTGATTTTGCTTTTGAGCAACATCTGAAGCAGGCTATCGCGGACAAAGGCTACCTTTCGCCAACCCCGATTCAAGATCGAGCCATTCCGTTTATTTTAAAAGGGGCTAATCTGGTCGGTATTGCAAACACCGGCACCGGTAAAACTGCCGCTTTTTTGCTACCGCTCATAAATAAAGTACTCGGGAACCGACAGGAACAGGTTCTAATCATCGTACCCACCCGCGAATTAGTCGTTCAGATCGATAGCGAACTCAAGGAATTTACTAAAAATCTAAAAATATTTTCAGTTTCTTGTTATGGGGGCACCCCGATTGGGGTTCAACTACGAGGATTGCGCCATTTCAACAATTTCATTATTGGCACCCCAGGTCGTCTGAAGGACTTGATCAACCGTAAAGCAATCAACCTCACCACTTTCAAAACAATTGTTCTCGATGAAGCCGATCGAATGCTAGACATGGGATTTTTAGCCGACATGCGCTCGGTCATGGCGCTCATGCCTACAGGCCGTCAGACCCTGTTCTTTTCTGCCACTCTATCTTCAGAAATTGAGAAGCTGATTGGTGAATTTATGGCCGAGTCGGTCCGTATTTCAGTCAAAACCCAAACTACGTCAAAAAACATTGACCAAGATGTTGTCCGGATTACTCCGGGCAAAAATAAGATCGACGTCTTGCATGACCTCTTGACCAAACCAGAATTTAGCAAGGTTCTGATCTTTGGCCGCACCAAACACGGCGTCGAAAAGCTGTCCAAAATTCTAGCCGAGCGAGGGATTAAAACCGAATCAATCCATGGCAATAAAAATCAATCTCGACGTCAGAAAGCCTTGGGCTTGTTCAAAAACAATAGTCTCCAAGCGCTGATCGCCACCGACGTCGCTGCTCGTGGTCTCGATATCGACAATGTAAGCCATGTTATCAACTTTGACTTGCCCGCCACTTATGACGACTACGTCCATCGTATCGGTCGAACTGGTCGAGCAAACCGACAAGGCAAGGCCCTGACTTTCTTAGAGTAGTTATAGGACCATAAATCAAAAACTATGGAAATCAGAAACATCGCCATTATTGCTCACGTCGACCACGGCAAAACCACTTTGACCGATGCTTTGATGCGTGAGACCGGTATGATCGAAACTGGCGTTAGTATGGACAGCAACGCTCTAGAACAAGAACGCGGGATTACGATTTATGCCAAAAATACTTCTGCTATTTATCCGGCGGTTGATTCTGGCCGTGAGCCAACAAAAATAAATATTGTCGATACCCCCGGCCATGCTGACTTTGGTTCCGAAGTCGAACGGGTATTGCGATCGATCGACTCGGTACTTCTGGTCGTCGACGCTCAAGAAGGCCCGATGCCCCAGACCCGTTTTGTCCTGAAAAAATCGCTTGAGCTTGGCCACAAGCCGATTGTCGTTTTGAACAAAATCGATAAACCCGCGGCTGATCCCGAACGAGCTCATGAAGAAATCCTTGAATTATTTATGGAGCTCGGCGCAACTGACGAACAGCTCGATTTCAAGACTATCTATACCATCGGTAAAGATGGCGTGGCCATGAAAGAACTTTCTGATCCTCGTGTCGATCTAAAGCCACTCCTAGAATTAATTCTTGAGGTGGTACCGGTAGCATCGGCTCAAAAAGGGGCTCAGAGTGATCATTTGCTGGCTCAAGTTTTTAATCTCGGTTACGACAATTATTTGGGACGAGTCGGTATTGCTCGAATCTATCAGGGCCAGATGCGCGATGGCGAAACCATCTTTGCTTTAAATTCAAAAGGTAAGAAAGAGAAAGGCAAGATCACCAAACTTTTCACTTTTGAAGGCACCAATCGAACTGTCGTACCGGAAGCGCTGACCGGCGATATCGTCATGTTTGCCGGATTGCCCGAAATCTACATCGGCGACACCGTGAGCAATCGAGAGAACACCGAATTGCTACCAGCCATCGCCGTCGATGAACCAACAATCGTCCTAAATTTTTTGGTCAATGATTCACCCTTTGCCGGACGTGAAGGGAAGTTTGTCAACGGCCGCCAAATTCGTGAGCGTCTGGAAAGAGAGCTGGAGATCAATGTCGGTCTAAAGGTTGATACGACTCGCGATGAAATGAGAGTCTCCGGTCGTGGCGAACTTCACATCGCGATCTTGCTTGAAAACATGCGTCGTGAAGGTTACGAACTTCAGGTCTCCCAACCCCAAGTGATTATTAAGGAAATTGATGGAGTCAAAAGTGAGCCCTTTGAAGAAGTAACCGTTCAAGTGCCAGCCGAATTTCAGGGTGCGGTCATCGAAAAACTGTCTAAACGAGGAGCGATTATAACCGATCTCAAAACAGAAGGGGATCGGGTGCGAATCATTTTTGAAAGTCCTACTCGCGGTCTGTTGGGTTATCGCAATCAATTTGTTATCCACACCAAAGGTGAGGGAATCTTCGCCAGCCGTGTGATCGGCTTCCGGCCATATGTTGGCGAGATCAGCAGACGAGCGGTCGGATCAATGACTTCGATGGCGAACGGCAAAGCGCTTGGCTTTTCTTTAGCGAATCTGCAAACTCGAGGCGAAATGTATATTGGTCCGGGCGAAAATATCTACGAAGGGATGGTAGTCGGCAATACCGCTAAAGGCGACGATATGGTGGTCAATCCGACCAAAGGTAAACAGCTTACCAACATGCGTGCTGCCGGTTCCGATGAAAATATCTATCTGGTAAAACCATTTGAAATCAATATTGAACGTGGCTTGGAAATAATGTCTGATGATGAATATCTGGAAATCACCCCACAAAGTGTCCGCTTGCGTAAAAAGGGACTAACCGAAATCGCCCGCACCAAATCCAAAAGGGAATAAAGGTCCCTCCTACGCTCCCCGCGAGACACGCCATAGGACGGGTAGGTTGCAAAGCTACGGGCGGGACAAGTAGAATAAAAAAGCTTATTTTAATAAAACATGTAGATGAAGAAAATTGTTTACCTTATTGCAATATCCTTTGTACTGCATCTAATTTGGGAGAATGCTCACGCGCCTCTATATTCGGTATACGAATCATTCATACAGCATTTTGTTCCATGTTTTATTGCCACATTTGGTGATATCACTGTAACATTATCTGTTTATGGGATTGTCTCTCTCCCAAAGAGAAATACTGTGTGGATTACTGATCTGAATATAAAAGATATTTTTGCACTTGCAGTAATATCTTTCTTTATAGCGGTATGGATAGAGCAATACGCACTATTTATTGATAAGTGGGGGTATACAAGCTCTATGCCACTAATTCCGTATTTTGATGTTGGTTTGACTCCTATACTGCAAATGGTGATACTCCTACCCCTGTCTGTGTATTTGACTGGAAAATTTGTAACAAAACCTAATCCTCCACCCAATCAAATTCGCCCCGCCTCGTCGGCGGGCAGGGCTCATTAGAGCTTAAGGCAACGAACGACCGACCGCGAGCGCGGTTTTGCGCACACGCGAACGGGTGAGATTGAGCTGGGATCCAATTGCAAAACTTATTGAGAATTTTTGTAAGCAATGCGAACAAAAAGTCCAATGAGTAGACAGCTTCTGTAAGAAAGGTGGGTCTCATATGTTTCTGAACTTATGCAATCATTGTTTTTGACATTGTAATTAGTGCGTGTTATTCTAGATATTAGAAGGGAGAGAATCATGCTCGCAAGGATGGATTTTTTGAAAGCTGCGGAAAACAGAGGAACATTCTTTAAAAGGATTTCTTGTTTTTTCCCCACACTTGATCCGCGTTACAAGCTCATTGAAAAGGCGTACCAAATAGCCAAAGATGCTTTTCGCGGAATCTACCGAGACGACAAAGAAACACGATATTTCGAACATATTCGGGCCGTAACGCTTATTCTCATTGACTATCTGAGAGTCAAAGATTACGAGATTATCGTAGCGGCACTCTTGCATGATATTGTCGAAGATATCGAATCTTGGACAATAGAAAGAGTACGAATAGAATTTGGCGACAAAGTCGCACTTCTGGTCGAATATATGACAAAACCACCAGAAGAGGATTATGGGTCTAAAACAGAGCGGGACATACTGTACCATTCTCGATTTCGTTTTGCTCCTCGAGAGTTTTTTCTTATAAAACTCGCCGACCGACTACACAACACTCTGACGCTGTGGAGTTGCACAGAAGAGAAGAGGAGGAGGAAGATCGAAGAGACAGTAAAGTATTATCTTCCGTACGCAGAAGAACACTTTATTCTCTACCACGAGCTTGTCGAGGCTATTGAAGTCTTAGAGAAAGGCAAATCTGAAGCCTAAAATTCTCAGTCAGGCGCACGACCTTCGGGTACGTGCGCTCTTTCTTTTACCGCAATCAGAAGTAAGTAGGGAAACCCTACTAGGTTAGCTATCCACACAGAAGGACTTGCAAATACCCCTAGGGGGGTATATACTGTAGGGTATGAAATACGAAATGGATAAAAACAAGTTAATTCGCCGTTTAAAGCTTATAGAAGGTCAGGTGCGTGGACTTCAGAAAATGCTAGGGAATGGTACATACTGTATTGATGTAATAACCCAAAGCTCCGCAATAAAACAAGGACTTTCTAATATAGAAGATATGCTGATGGAGCATCATTTGTCGCACTGCGTAGTGAAGCAGATAAAAAGCGGCACATCTGATAAAGCCATCGGTGAAGTTCTAAAGGTTTATAAACTTAAGAGAAAATAGTTCGACTAACTCACTATAAATAATATGCATACACAAACATATAATGTAAAAGGAATGCATTGCGCATCATGCTCTTCGGTCATTGAGAAGACATTTAAGAAAGTTGATGGGGTGCATTCGGTGGAAGTAAATTACGGTACGGAAAAAGCGAAGCTTTCTTTTGACCCTTCAAAGACAACTCCACACGATCTCTCGAAACACATCGAGCCCCTGGGCTACTCATTGGATGTTCCCGTCACTGCCGAGGAAATGGGAATGTCAGCAGATGAGCACGCTGCGCACTTAGGACTTAATCAATCGAAAAAAGAAAAGCTCGCCGAAGTTGCTGATATGAAGACAAAGGTGCTCTCTGCGATTCCTCTCGCAATTTTTGCGGCTTTCATTATGGGCTGGGACATTCTCGCCGAGTATGGAATTCTTTCTACAATGAGCTATACACTCAAAGAGTTCTTCCATCATCTCCTTCCTATTTTTGCCACATATATTCTTTTTGTCGTAGGGAAGCCCTACCTTCTCGGTTTTTACAGATTTCTTCGCTATGGCAAAGCCAATATGGACACACTGATCGGTATCGGTACGGTTGCTGCCTTTTTATACAGTTTTGTAGTCAGCGCTTTTGAGAACGTTCTTCGTCCTTTTATAAATGTGGATTATCAATACTATGATGTGACGATCGTAGTTATTACCTTTATTGCACTTGGTAAATATCTTGAAGCAAGATCCAAAATAAAAACTGGTGATGCGATAGAAAAGCTTTTCAATCTTCAGGCAAAAACAGCTCTTGTGATTCGTGACGGGAAAGAAGTAGAAATTTCTGTAAATGACGTTAAGCATGGAGACTTCATTATCGTAAAACCAGGAGCAAAGATTCCTGTCGATGGCGTTATAACTGAAGGAAGCTCCTTTATTGATGAGTCCATGGTTACAGGTGAGCCAATGCCAGCCAAGAAAAAGATTGGCGATAGTGTTGTGTCTGGCACTCTTAATACAAGTGGATCATTCACCTTTAAGGCAACAAAAGTCGGATCCGAAACACTCCTCGCCCAGATAATTAAAATGGTTGAGGACGCTCAGGGCAGCAAGGCTCCGATACAGGCGCTTGCAGATAAGATCTCATCGGTGTTCGTGCCGATTGTTCTTGTAATTGCTTTTCTTACTCTCGGTGCTTGGCTTATTTTTGGATCACAATATCTTGGGTTCTCTCAAGCTTTGTCATTCGGCCTCGTATCATTTGTCGGTATTCTCGTGATTGCATGTCCATGTGCGCTTGGTCTTGCAACACCAACGGCAATCATTGTGGGAGTTGGTAAGGGTGCTAAAGAAGGAATACTTATCAAAGATGCGGCAACATTAGAGAAACTCCATAAAGTTAATACAGTTGTAGTTGATAAAACAGGAACCATCACCAAAGGGAAGCCAACTCTGGTCGATATACAAAATCTCTCAAATTTAAAAGACAATGAACTTGTATCAATCCTCGCCTCACTTGAGAAAAGATCCGAACATCCCATAGCGCACGCCATTGTGGATTATGCGGCAGAAAAAAATATCCCCTCCCTAGATGTTTCCGCTTTTGAAGCATTGCAGGGTAGGGGAGTAAGGGGGAAAATAGACGAAATAGAATATTTTGCTGGCAATGCAAAATTGATCAATGATTTGGAACTTACTTTGGACATAGAGAAACTTCAGAAATTTACCGCTCAAGGCAAAACACCAGTAATCCTTGCAACCAAAGAAAAAATCCTAGGGTTTGTCATGGTCGCAGATGAGATAAAATCTGCCTCTAAACAAGCGATTGCTGATCTTCACAAACTTGGAATAAAAGTGGTAATGCTCACGGGCGATGACAGAGAGACAGCCAAATACATAGCTTCGCTTGTCGGTATTGACGATGTGGTAGCCCATGTACTTCCAGAAGATAAGCTCAATAAAATAAAAGAGATGCAAACAGGAGGTAAGATAGTGGCTATGGCAGGGGACGGAGTGAACGATGCGCCGGCTCTCGCCCAAGCTGATGTCGGTATTGCTATGGGTACTGGCACGGATGTGGCCATAGAGTCGGCAGGTATCACCCTTCTCGGTGGAGATATCTCCAAATTGGTCAAAGCGATAAAACTCTCAAAACTAACGATGCGAGGTATAAAACAAAATCTTTTTTGGGCTTTTATATACAATATAATAGGCATCCCGCTTGCCACGGGAATTCTCTACCCTGTTTTTGGTTGGCTTCTAAACCCTGTATTCGCTGGTTTTGCCATGGCCCTCTCCAGCGTATCGGTAGTGGCAAATTCCCTTAGAATTAAAACAAAGAAAATATAAAATAAAGATAATAAAATGCACACTCAAACATTAAAAACATACAAATTTCATGTAAATGGCATGCATTGTAATTCTTGTGTGCTTTTAGTAGAAAATGAACTGGAAGAACTGCCTGAAATAACGAGAGTAAAAGCTTCATTAAAACATTTGAATGTGGAAATAACAGGAGAATTTGGTGATAAAGAGCCAGAGCATATAGCTCGCGATTTGAGCGAAATATTAAGACCTCACGGCTATACTCTTTCTCTTGAAAAGCGTGAACATTCGGCCAAGTGGTCTGAGTTTTATATGGCTCTACCTATCGCTGGAGTTTTTATTGCTATCTTTATTATTTTGCAAAAACTTGGCATCGTAAATTTGATCACAACTTCTCAAGTAAGCTACAGCACGGCGTTTGTAGTAGGTCTTATAGCATCTGTCTCCACCTGCATGGCTGTAGTGGGAGGACTAGTACTTTCTGTATCAGCGAGCTTCGCCAAAAAAGGTGGTGGGGTCCAACCTCAAATGCTTTTTCATGTCGGCCGTCTTGTATCATTCTTTATTCTCGGCGGAACAATCGGAGCCTTGGGATCAGTCTTTCAGTTTGGGTCAACCGGAACCTTTATCTTTAGTTTATTGGTTGCTATAGTGCTTCTGATTCTTGGCCTAAACCTTCTTGATGTATTTCCATGGGTAAAAAAATTCCAACCGACCATTCCAAGCTTTATCGGTAAAAAAATACATAGCTTTAAAAATTTAAACCACACACTTACGCCTGTTCTACTCGGAGTGGCTACCTTTTTTCTGCCTTGTGGCTTCACTCAATCAATGCAGATCTACACCCTCACCACAGGCAACTTCGTAACAGGGGCGTTTATGATGTTCACTTTTGCCCTTGGTACACTGCCAGTCCTCGCTCTTTTGAGCTTTAGCTCACTTTGGATAAACAAAAAATTACAGTCTGGTATATTTTTCAAGACAGCGGGGCTTGTAGTTATATTTTTCGGAATGTTAAACTTTGTTAGTGCTCTTGTAGCACAAGGCATCATCTCACCATTTTTTAACCTCTAAACATGAAAAGTAAACCAGCCACAATAATACTCTTGATCGGGCTTCTAATATGGGGGTGGATACTGTTTGGAGGAGAAAATGCAATATCTCAAAGTAATGAACCGAAAAATAACTTATACGAAGACAATGTAAGAATAGAAGATGGTAAACAGATCATCACCATAAGAGCCAAGGGCGGTTACTACCCAAGAAAGACAGAGGCCAAAGCAGAAATACCGACAATTATTCGAATGGAAACAAACGGTACCTTTGATTGCTCATCAGCTTTGGTAATACCGAGTTTGAAATACAGAAAAAGTCTTCCTATTTCAGGTATAACCGAAATAGAAGTGCCAGCCCAAAAAGCAGGTAGTACACTAGACGGCTTATGCTCTATGGGAATGTACAACTTCGCCATCAACTTTGATTAAAAAGAAGTAAACTTACTATTTTTTTACATTTTTGATACCATTATATGTATTACAAAATAGCCAAAAATTATGTTTGAAGGTTTATTCGGCAAAAAAGACTCCAGCCCTATCGAAAATCCACCAATAGAAAAAGGAGGGTTTGATAGTGAGGATATAAAGATAAACAGACTTGCTAATCAAGTAGAGAGAGACGCCATGATAACCAATGCGATTTCCAAATTTATTTTAGAAAAAATAGAAGAATTAACAGAAAAATATCCGGATAATTACGACAAAGCTATGACGCTTGAAAAGTTTGTAGAACAACTTGAAGCAGAGACTGAATTCAATAATAAAAACTTAATTTATCAAATAAATAAGATCAAAGAGTTAAGTCCAGAGGCTTTTAACGACAAGCTAGAGCTAAATTTCTTTATTAGTAGCTTGAATAGAAAAGTTACCGAAAGCGATGAGATACTCCACCCATCGGATAATTAGTGTAGAACTTGAATGACATACAAATTCAAAGCAGAGGTTTGGCTTTATCCGGGAGCGGTAGCGGCATGGCATTTTGTATCTTTGCCCAAAAAGCTTACTCTAAATTTGCGCAAAAAATACAAAAATTTGCACAGAGGCTGGAGCTCACTTAGAGTCAAAGCTACTTGTGGAAAGACAGCTTGGCGCACTTCTATATTTTATGACAAGCGCTCCGAGAGCTATCTTCTGCCCCTCAAAGCCCAAATCCGCAAAAAAGAAGACATTTTCGCAGGAGATAAAGTAAATTTTCAGATAGAAATAATGTAATAATAAAACAATATAATTATGAAAAAAATATTTTTAATTTTGGTGGTTTTGATTGCGGTGGTTTTACTCTTAGCTTGGAAAAGTGGTGCCCCTAAAGTGATCAAAATACAAGAAAAGCAAAAAGAAGGGGGGCAACTACAACAAAAAATTATTTATAAAAATGCCTCCAACGATATGATAAAAATAGAACTGCCTTTTGCGGGAGCAGTAGTGGGCAAAGAATTTTCTGTCTTGGGCGAAGCGAGAGGGTACTGGTTCTTTGAAGCAAGTTTCCCTATAGAAGTTTTGGGGAGTAAAGGAGAGAGACTCGCTACCGGCATAGCCCAAGCAGGGCCCGATAGAATTACAGGCGAAATAAATTGGATGACTACAAACTTCGTGCCTTTTAGAGCAGATATAAAAGTACCCGAAAATTATACAGGAAGAGCGACACTCATACTGCACAAAGATAATCCTTCTGGTCTCTCCGAAAACGATGCTTCTGTTGCAATGCCTATAATTATAGCCGAGTAGGGAAAGCCTACCCATATCCACTTGGTTGGGTTGCTTTTTTAAGCCAAAGCTGTATTCTTTAATCCATAGTATTATTATTGGTCAATTAATCGTTAACATTACAATATGCCAAGAAAAGCAAACGCGGCTTTTATGAAGCCATTAACTGTGAGTGCCGACCTAGCGGCGGTAGTAGGCAATGGCCCTTTGCCTAGATCAGAAGTAGTAAAAAAACTTTGGGCTTATATAAAGAAGAACAACCTTCAGGATGCGAAGAATAGGCGCAATATAAACGCAGACGACAATCTAAAGAAAGTTTTCGGCGGTAAAGGAGTGGTCAATATGTTTGAGATGACCAAGCTTGTTTCCAAACATCTATCATAATTATTCTAAAAACAAGAGTAGGTACATAGCAAATATACCTACAGCAATAGCGACGAGTTGCAACAATATGGCACTCGCCGTTTTTGTTTTGTGCAATTCAGGTACCAAATCAGAAAGAGCTACATATATGAAGCCTCCGGCCGCTATAGGTAGGAGCCATAGAGATAGGCTATTCGCTAGATCTTTAAATATAAGAACGGTTATAAGGCCAGCTACAGAAAATAGGGAGGAGAAAAAGTTCCAAAAAAGAGCTTCAGATTTGGTATACCCAGCGTGCACGAGCACTCCAAAATCGCCTATCTCTTGAGGTATCTCATGCAGTATCACCGCTACGGTAGTGGCAAACCCAAGCTTTGTATCTATCAAAAAACTTGCTCCGATAAGCAGACCATCAACAAAATTGTGTACACCATCAGAGACAAAAATAAGCCTCCTCACGCTATGGTGCGGATTGCATTCGGTGTCGTGATGGTGCCAGTGAAAAAACTTTTCCAAAATAAAAAAAATAAAAATACCCCCTATGATAGCGAGCGACAGCAAACGAGTATTCTCTATCTCCAGAAAAGACTCCGGAAGCAAATGTAAAAATGCGTCTCCAAGCAAAGCTCCGACGGCGAGACTGACCAATACAAAGACATATTTTTTGAGTATTTCCTGTTTGAGAGACAGAGCGAAAACACCAATAAACGAGATCAGGCTAACCAAAATAACGCTAAGAAAAGAGTAAAGATAAAGTTGCATTAAATTATTATAGTACAAATTTCAAAAAAAGCCCCGCTCCGACCGGTAGTCGAGAGCGGGACATTATCAAGAACAAAGAAGGTCCCGCACTTTGCAGGCTACGGATTCTTCGCTAAACAGCTCCCTGTGCATAGGATGCACACAAACCCGTAAGGCCTGATAGGAATGAGCTATTTCGTCCATGCTGGCAAAGTGTGCTGGTCGATTTGCCTTGAGTGAACACAGTTCTCCATTATTGAGAAGAACGGGTACATCCTTTGCTTCAAAACGTTCCGGATTAAACGGGGGCACCAAAAGAACATCGCGTGACGCTACATTTGCAAGACGCGCAATATCGCACTCCAAAAGAAGCAGTTTCTCATGATTAGCTTTTTGCAGATGTGGAGCAGACAGTAATTTATTCATAGTAACGGCATCGCCAGTAAAGACTTTTATAGCTTTATGGGCAATACGAGTCTCTTCCGCAAACTTTTCTGGCCGGATTACTATCGCCTCTTTGAACAAATGGCGTGTTTTGTAACAATAGTAGAGATGACACACTGTCTTTTTTTTAGACACACTCATCGCTCCAAAAAGTTCGGAGTCCGTCATTTTTGATAAACGCTGACTGTCGAGCTCGCCTACAACCATCATCAGGTGAATGGCTTTATGCAACATTCTTTGGGCTATGACGAGAGCCTTACGAAAATAAACTTCTTTGAACATCCTCATGTAGAAGTTCATCAGATCCAAGACCGGTTCAATCGCTTTTGAATCTATGGCAATCTGCCCTTCATGATAAAGAACATAATTGGGCAGATAAGCAAGACCGGCCGGTTGGCATAAAATGGTATTCATACCGTCCCTTGCTAAATAATCCATTTTTTCGGTACCAACGTTTTTGTCATAAACAGCCATAGCCAAAGGATGCTCGTGGCGAGCCATTTGTAACATCAGATCAGTATCGACACCGCATAATTCTATAGGACCTCTTAGATTTGATACTAATTCTGCCGTCTTTTCTTTGTGGTCCGGATAAAAATCCTCCGTCACATGAGAGAGCGGGCCATGGCCTATGTCGTGGTATAAAGCAAAAGCGCAAAGAGCTTCTGCCTCAACTTTGGTAATCCGCCCTTGGGTCAAAAACCGATCAGTCAGTAGGCGGGTGCGGTGATAGGCACCGACAGAATGGGCAAACCTGGTATGAGTAGCAGATCTATAAACTAGGGCAGTTAGCCCCAGTTGCTGCTTATCATGAAGTGCTTGGAATTCTGGAGCCTCGATCATGGGTAAAACCGGACTAATATCTATAACCCCATAAATAGGGTCGGTGATAATCTTCATTTTCTTCTCCTTTCAAATTTCCATCTATTTCAGATACTACAAAATAGCCATCATATTAGCAACAGGTGCTAATTGCTAATATGATCTTAAATTAATTAAAACAAGGCTTCTATACCATCCCACCAACCATCACCATCGCTATCGCGAGATTTGAAATCAGTTTTCGTACATTCTTCGTCTGGTTTGGCATCCAGACACTCTTCGCTATAATCGGCAAAGCCATCCATATCTTCATCTTCTGTCCAACGCACCACTCTATCTGCTACTTCTTCCATACTAGCTTCACCTACATTGGTAGCACCACCTTGGAATGGACTGAAGCTCAACACTTTGAGGACACCCTTTTCATCTCTGACAAAGAATATAATGCTTCTGAATCGCCCCACCAGATCCATATCCGGCTTATTTTCTACCCAAAATTCTGTGGACAGAATAGTCTGCTTCGCATCGCTCCAAACATTTGTAAAGTCTTCCTCTTTTAGCGTGGAACCATACCCATAAGCGGCCGCCATCCTTGCCTCACAATCTATACGTGTTTTGGGTTCTAGACAGACATCTGAAATTTTATACACAACTGTTTTTATACCCTCTATATCTTTGGCTTTATTGTAAGAGAGGTATTTTTGGAAAAGGTTCCAAGCTAAAGTTTTATCGTCATTTTTCAGAGGAAGTTTGGGTGTTTCCAATTCTGGTGTTGGAATATTTGGATTTTCTTCTGTATCTGGTTTTGGGTTTTCTAGAGTCGGCTTGTCTTTGGTAAAAAACAAGATCAGCCCAGCCAAAACTAGTAAAAGAATTACCGGAACTATTTTTTTGAACATATGCATATAGGGTATAATAGCATGGTGAAAACTAAAATTCAAAAAGTTTTAAACAAGAGAGAGCTCGCAATAGTCCACAGACTCTCCACTCCCCAAAAAGTGCAGGATTTTCTGGATAAAATACCCTTCAATTTTGAGTTAGAAGGGGAGACATATTTTTCACCAAGAAAAGTGTTACGAAGTAAGGTAGCTCACTGCTTTGAAGGAGCGCTCCTCGCTCACCTTTGCCTCACTTACCATGGTTTCCAAAGTTTTTTGCTGGATCTGAAGGTCAAAAAAAGTGCCTATAAAGATCAAGATCATACTCTGTGTATCTTTAAACAAAATGATTTTTGGGGAGCTATATCAAAAACCAATCATTCGGTACTACGATGGCGCGATCCAATATACAAAGATTATAAGGAATTGGCTAAGAGCTATTTTCATGAATATTTTTTAGAAAATGGGGAGAAAACACTCTGGTCTTTCTCCAAACCATTTGATGTGTTTAAAATCCTCGGAACAAGCTGGCTCGTGCAAGAAGACGATCTGGATGACATAGCAAAAAAGCTGGATCGCTACCCACATCTACGATTTGTCCCAGCAAAAAACTACAAATCAATACGAAAAGCTGGAAAAACCGAGATAAAGGGAGCTGGAGTAGCGGAGTGGCACAAAAAAAAGTAAAGGGTATAATAAGCAAAAATTATGAGAGCTACAATCATTATATTAATACTTCTAGCCGTGGGAGCTCTTTTTATCTTTTCCAAAAATAACGGAGGGTCAATAATAGACCTGAGTGAGGGCATACTCATAAACCAAGACGGCATAATAGAGGGTAATTATTCTATAGAAGACATACAGGGGGTAGGCAAGCCTTATGATTGTAGCTTTAGGAAAACAGACGAATTGGCCCAAGTGAGCGGCAGTATCCGCCTGACCGAGAACATGGTTAGAGGCGACTTTGATATAGACATAGATCCGAAGGCAACCAATTTCGGAGATTCGGATACCGGTACCAGAGCTTTCTTCGCCAGTCACTTTATTGTGGCCGAAGGGGTGACTTACACTTGGACCTCGCTCCAAAACATCGGCTACAAATCAGAAGTAGTAAAGAGCGCCAAACGCGACGCCTCTCAGGCAGAGCAGGCCCAGATAGTGGGCCTCAGCGATAAAATAGATTATCATTGCGAACCATGGAATGCGAACCTCACCATCTTCCAACCGCCGAACGGTATAGAGTTTGTAGAACTAAAGTAAATCAGTAATCTACTTTTTAGACTTGCAGGAAGAGTAGAGTGGGAGTATATTTCTTTTAGCTGTAGAGATTGAAAGGAGAACGGAATGTACCACTTCTGCAGAAAGATCCCCATCCGGGGGACCAGAAGAAAAGGTTTTTTGCGCCGAAGATTTAGGCGTAAAAAGAAAGAACCTCCGTAGGTTTGGGAAATTGCTGGGCTGAGGACTCGCGTTTTGAGTTCTCCCCAGCAATTTTGTTATCCACAAAGACTTGCATATTTCAAACATAGTAGTATGCTTTCAAACAGAT
>ERZ1292625.2867-Hain-H41-01um-R1-2867-length-14977-cov-5_pt1 | contig 14977 bp, 20 predicted proteins | sample MGYA00564400_ERZ1292625 | MGnify/ENA primary metagenome ERZ1292625 (study PRJEB36523, sample SAMEA6512639) | groundwater metagenome | collected 2019-01-08 | study: AquaDiva: Metagenomics assemblies of 32 groundwater samples | reverse complement strand
ATTATCGAAAAAAGCGAAAGCTCTCGTTGAGGAATTGAAGAAAGAGGGGATATAAAGGGAAAAAGAAAATCAATACCCTTTGTTTTGACTTCATGCCACAGGAGTATTTCTTGTTTTCTCATTCACTCCGCACCATAAAGAGTACTTCCAATCTCTAACTCGCTTTGCTCGAAGAGATTGAGATCGCTCATAAGAGAACAATGTCGCACCACAGGAGTACTTCTTGTTCTCTAATTCGTTTTGCTCATAAGAGAACAATGTCGTTCGGATGGAATGAAAATCTCCGCTCCTCGCTTGTCAAAAATTGACTCTCGTGAGGCATTCTACTACTTTTTCAGCAGACATGAGTGCTTCTTGCTCAAGATTATCTTGACGGCGCCCATGTTCTTTGTGAGGAGGAGGTATTATGGGGAAATATACGGATGTTGATACGGCAAGAGAGCGGTGATTCCAGCAGTAAGGTTGCCGAGGCTGGGCATAACGCACGCAGGGATGCAGAAAAGGCTGGTCTTCACGAGCGAGGTAAGAAGACTTTATTCGAGTAGTTTTTAATGTGAAAAATGATGTAGTTGTAGATGATTTAGAGATAAAAAGATCAGACATACTGAGTATTGATATTGTAGATCCTCTCAATATCGTGAAAATGTAGTAGACCTCTCCCTTTATGTTCACTTTCAATATCTTCAGCAAGTGTTATCCACACAGAGAGTGTAATGTAAACGCATCTTTTGATACAATAAAAGTGCGAAGAGCCAGTTTTTCTTTCATTTTTTCTTTATCCATTTTTTATACGCCTTAACATACCATGTATCATATTCGTACCTCTCTCTTGGTAGCTTTTGTTCTCGCGCTCGGCAGTTTCACTTCTCCTCTCTTTGCGCAAGAGGAGCCTGAAATTCTCACAGGTACTGCTGGAGAAGTCACTTCAATTCGCATCGCCGATGTTTCCATTCGCGATGCCCGCCTCGTCTCGCAGACCGGCATTGAAGCACAGATTTCCTTCACTATCACAAACGGCGAAGGCACGCAGCCGGGCGTAAAAATAGCCGTGGAACTTCGCGAAGGATCCGAAACGGAAGGGAAGACGCTGGACCGTCGCGTGTATGACGAGCAGATCACCCTTACTCCCGGAAGCTCTCTTGAAAAGACCGTCACCTATTACGCTCCTCCTTTTCTCAAGGGCGACTATGAACTCTGGGTCTTTCTCGGCAACGAGGGGGGTATTCCTTTAGGTGTCACCCGTGCCGCCGGCACCATGAAACTTTTCGGCTCTGGGCAATATATCACGCTCTCCGCGTGTGTGTTTTCCGCGAGTTCTCCAAGCGAGAGCGTGGGCCCAAAAACTTCTGCGAGCAGGAACGTGCCGCCACCCACACCATCCGGCGGCACGGTCGCTTCTCCGCAAGACAGTACTACGGTCACCTGCAAAGCAACCAATAATTTTACCGAAACAAAGACCGCCGATCCTTCTTTTGTCACATTCCGGGGTTCCCCTTACGGAGCGCTCGTACCCACTGTCCCGGTTGAGAACGCTCCCGTCACTTTAAAAGTCGGGCAATCAAAACCGATCTCTTTCGTCATTCCAAAACCAAAAGATCCCGGAACATACAGTGCCACTCTCACCCTAACGGCGGACAATCGTTCGCTTTCCAATCTTGTTTCGTTCTCATATGCCGTAAGCGGCTTGTCGGCAAATATTGAGAGTCTTTCCTCCGACAAGAGTGCCTACAAACAAGGCGAGAACGCAAAACTTACGCTTGTCTGGTCTTCCAGCAAAACGGCCCCTGTCGCACCCGACGCTCAAAATACCACAAGCAAGTTCTTCCTTGATCTCTCTTTGGTGGACGGCAACGGCCGGGAGTGCGGCAAGCCGTTAAGCGGCGTTGCTCTTGAAAGAGGAATATCTTCTTTTGAATTGCCGGTTACGGAGAACTGCGTCGCACCCATGGTGCTTGCCCGCATCTCCGACGCGAACGGGAGACTGCTTGCGCAGAAGAATGCCTTTTTGAGCGACGTGAAAGGAGTCCCGGCCAAAGGAGAAACCCCCGCACGCACGATCCTTGTATTAGGCATCGTCGGCCTCCTTGTGCTTCTCGCTCTTATTGTCGTGGTATATGAAAAAATGAAAAAAAATGCAACCGCCTCGCTCATGAGATCGCTCCTTTTTTTAATGGTCGCGGTGTCTGTTTTCGGTTCATGGGGCGCAGAGCGCGCGTATGCGGCGACATTAACGGTGTCCGGTTGTACTTTTTGCACTGGCGCGCAATTTGCAGTAGATGTTAACTATAATCAAAATAACAATACGGTAAGTGTATATGGTACAGGGGGGTTTTGGCCTTGGTGTGGTGTCAGATACTGCCGCACAACCCTGTCCGCAACAGGAGTGGGATCCAGCGCGGGGCTCGTGGATGAACTTATACATTGGAATGGGAACTCTTCCAACAGTCCCGGCTCAGCAATCTTTAGCGCTCCGACACAACCCGGTACTTACAGCATCAGATTTTACGGATGGATGGAACAGGAGGGCACTCATTTCTATACGACTGGGAGCGCCTTTTTAGATATCCCGTTTATCGTGCTGCCCCCCACTCAGATACAAGTCTCCCCCGACATTGACTTCGGCGAAGTTCCGGTAGGGGAAACACGTGGTGGCATGGGCTTTACCGTATCAAATTCCGGCAGTGGCACGCTCTCCGGCAGTGTCGCGTCGTTTGATTTTGTCCGCCCGCTCGCGAAACTGCCGTTCGTGCGCGAAGCGCTTGCCGCGCTGGCGCCTCCGTTCGCATGGACCAGCGATCAAAGCTTTTCTTTAAGTCCCGGAGCAAGCACAAACAAAGGTGTTTCATTCAGCCCGTCGGCGCCGGTATATTCTAGACAACCAGCTTATTTTAACTCAAACGCTGGTCAAGTCTTTCGCTCCGTTTCCGGCACCGGTGCGGGCGAACCCGACCACTGCTCCTCCGTGTCTCGTCCTTCCGCATGGCTTTCCGTAGATCCCGACTATGTTGACTACGGCGGCGAGGCCACCCTTTCGTGGGGTGCCTCAAACGCCGATTCCTGTACTCTGGATGGTAGTGGTGTGGGTACCTCCGGGGAGCGCTCTACTGGCTCTTTGACTAGCTCCCAATCATACTCTCTTTCTTGTTCAAATTCTTGCTACAGCGGGGGAAACGCCGCCAATTCCTCGGCATACATTACCGTCGGTGGCGAGCCCGCTCCGGCTGACGGAGCGTACGTCTCTCTCTGGGCTGACGACTACTCTGTCACGAGCGGTTCAGGCACCACGCTTCGCTGGAATTCCCGAGACGTGTCCAGTTGCTCTGCCTCCGGCGGCTGGGACGGAGGGAAAAACACTTCAGGCGATGAATTGACGGGCGGCCTTTATGACGATACGACGTTCCGTATCACCTGCGACGACAACCAGACCGGCGGCACATTGAGCGACTCTGTCTTTATCCAAATCGCTTCCGCCGGTGATGTCTCCGGACTGAACATTAATTTCTATGCCGATCCGGACATTGTCACGCAAGGCCAGTCCTCCACGCTCTATTGGAGTACACAAAACGCTGACTCCTGCTCCGCCTCCGGCGGCTGGAGCGGCGGCAAGGGAACGGACGGCTCCGAGGGTACCGATTCTCTCTACTCCGACACTTCGTACTCGCTTACCTGCGAGAACAGCAGTGACTCACTCACTCGCTCCACGACTGTCACTGTTGACGCATCAAGAAATCCCAACCTTGATTTCTGGTCAGATTCCGACTCGGTTCCCTACGACTCCGGTACCACGCTCCGTTGGGATGCTCAAAACGTCAATTCCTGCTCCGCCTCCGGCGGCTGGAGCGGAGGGAAGGGAACCTCGGGCGATGAATGGACGGGCGACCTCACGAGTCCCACCACCTACAATCTGGATTGTTCCGGTTCCTACGGCTCCGTCTCAAGACAGGTTCGCGTACAGGTACAACCGACATTCTTCCTGGATAATTCAAATGACATCAAGGTGACCGTGGTCAAAGGCAAGCCCGCAAAGTCTTCCGCCACCACGCTCACGATAGACCGCCGTCTTTCGTTCTCCCAACCGGTCACGTTCTCCGTCTCCGATATAAATCCCTCACTTCCGGGCGCAAAGTTCCACTTCACACCGGAGACCCTCGACTCAAGCGAATACTCCACCGGAGCGCTTTTCACGGTCACCGCACCGGGGAACACAGGGCAACGCGACTATACGATCACCGTTGAGGCTAACGGCGGAGGCATTACGAGGTCGGTAGATGTCATCATGGGAGTAACGGTCATTGACCCGAACTTCAAGGAGTTCTAGACACATTACTAAACCATACAAAAAAGCCCCGCATGAGCGGGGCTTTTTTGTAAAAGATTGACATGACTATCTTGGCACCATAATATAAATCCTGAAGCTGTTGGGATCGGCTCAATGGCATTGTTCTATTACCGGAGGCGCGAGATGGGTTGGTTTGATTGGTTAACGGGCGAGAAGCACGGAACGTTCATTGAAGGGCGTGGGAGCAGGGAACATACACACAAAGACGGAACAACGGGGAAGGATATCTACGCCGCCAAGGTTACATACGACCATGGTGAAAAGGTAAGCGAAAAAGATGCGGGGTTCGGTCATATCAGCGAAGGTAGCTCCAATCCCGACCATGTGAAGTAGCGCAAGAAAAATTCAGCGGGAGCAAGCAGATACACTTGCTCTCGTTTTTTTTTAATTATATACTCAACTCATGACTATTCAATTGGAGCATAAAAAAACAAAACCCCCACTGCATTTTGATGAGCTGTGGCTTGAAGTGGTTCTGACAAAAGGAGTGCTATGGAGAGATGACCTCACGCGCCTTGCAGACGCGTTTGGCGTGGAGTTCTCGGGAAAAAACTGGAAGCAAAAATTACCCGCACAAGAGATAGGGCGCGTGCTTCTTTTTGACGTTCCGACAAACGCTCTTCTGCGATCGGTCAAAAAAACTCTTGCGCAGGAAAGATATAGTGATCTCCTTACCTATGAAGAATGCAAGACGCTCCATGGTTGTCTGAGTAAGCTTAATAGAAAAACACTCATTAAGTTCTACGCGCGCGTAGGTTCAAAAAAAAGATTAAGCAATCTTTTGAAAGACAAGGCAGTGGAAGCAGAGATAGATAAAAACATGCTGCTTTTCTCTTTTTTACAGGAGTTCTATGGGGTAGGAAGTATTGTGTGAAAATCAGCTACTCAAGTGGAAGCAGCGAAACAATCCAAGGCGTTGGATTGTTTCATTGATCCCAACTTCAAAGAGTTTTAAACAGCACTGATTATCCATACAAAAAACCCCGCTTCGGCGGGGCTTTTTTGTGGGAGGGGAGATTGACATGGCTATCTTGGCATCATAACATAAATTCTGAAGCTATTGGGATCGGCTCAATAGCGCCGTTCTTTCATTTTGGAGGTGTGAGATGGGTTGGTTCACTAATTTTGTCAGTGGGTTGACTGGCGACAGTTCAAGTAAGGTGTCACAAGCCGGCCATGACTTTCGGGATCATTCTGGTGCGCGTGAAGGCAAAGACGCCGATCATTTTAAGGAAGCTCCTGAAGGGGTTGATCGTACAACCGAATCGGGTGTTGATCTTTTCCCGGAAGGGAAATGAACAGCACTCATGTTAAAAGAAGGGGTCTTTGACCCCTTCTTCTTTTGTGATAGCTTAAGTATATGAATAAAATCATTGCTATTCGATACATTGACGCTTTTTACTTCAAAGAAAAAAAATTGGGCAATCATAAACTCGTAACTCATTATTCCATTGGAAAACTTGCTTCCGTATCCCGGGATTTTGTCGTCCTTTGCTTTACCGAAAAAGACGGCATTCCATGGGAAGGCCTTTTATTGCCACGCGAAGCTTTTGTCTTTGATAAAAAAAATGAAATGTCTGAGTCAGTCAGCGTCAAAAGTAAAATTAAAAAAATAAAAAAGAATACCCCCATTGGAGTTTTTTGGAAAGATCTTGTTCATTTTGAAAATGGAGTTTTGCCGCCACTTTATTCATTAATGTATACTGAAGGAAAAGTGCATTCTATAACATCCAAGGTGCTTATTATAAAGAATCCTGAAACGATCAATATAACACCGGGGAAGCTTGCGAATCATCCGAAGGGAACGGCTTATATATCTTTTTTGGTTATACCCATATGTTTCATAACTAATGTCGAAATTTATGATAAATAAGCATAAAAAGGGTGACCTCGTCCTGCTGACATACGCAATTGGCTGTGAAAAGTTTTACAGCAGCGGGGTGGTTCTTAGCGTGTCTGATACCGATGTAACTATTGGGCACAATTTCAGCCACACCACGCCGATTGATGTCACTAAAATTCCAGTCAAAGCAATTCTTGAGAGTAAAAAAATAATCCCAAGGGAGATTAACTCTCTTGACGACATTGATCTTATGCGTTAAGGAACAAGGCTCCCGTGTTTTTGGACAACCGCCTTTACTGTCGTGCCAAGTAATCCCGGGGCTTTTTGACGAGCAGAAAAAGAAGCTTAATCAACCTTTCATTACATTGATCATTATGCTATGTTGTATGCATGGAAGAGCTACTCGCATTCAACAGGGATATAGATAAAATAATGACTCTCATTGAAAAAGGAGAGGAAATAGAAGGACGTTTTGTTTTCAATGCCGAAGTGTATAAAAAATATGCCGACAAGATGATCCCGGGCAGTACTCTATATTTTGCGGTTCCTTTTTGGGTGACTCTTGACGAATATTTAAATAGTGAGCAAGCTAGAATTCTTCATATGCCTTCATCTGAAAAAGAGAATTTACTTTCCGAGTACGAAGGATATCAGGGAGATTTTAAGAAAACTCGACAGAAAGAAAAACACCTCTCTTGACCAAGAGGGGTGTTTAAGGTCGAGTGTCACTTATTGTAACCTCGATCCTGTGATTTTTCTCCACCACCGTATTCTTTGTAACTTCCCGAAGCAGTGTCGAGATCAAAAGAACGATGAGTGTGTTCTTTACCTCCACCATGTTTGTACGTATCGCCACGAATTCTGGCATTGTTTTCGTTGCTCTGACGTACCCGAACAGTGGTGTCACCGGAATCATCATTGAACAACCGTGACCAAAAACCCATATCATACCTCCTCGTATCAGTGTTGATGAAAAAAACCTTGCTTGCTGTAGCTCAAGCATCACTTCGCATTGTAGCAAAGAAACATACTCACCACAATGCATCTTTTTCAAACGACAAAAAAAGAGTCCCGATACTATCGGGACTCTAAAGGGAGTACAAAACAAAGAACAATATTACAACGGATGGAAGAGTGGGAGGCCGAAAGCGCAAGAATCCCAATTAGCGCTAAGACACGATTCCCACGGAGCGCTTCGCACTTCCTGCCCGCCGTCTTCCATGAAATACATCGGGACTGGGGTATCAACTTCAGACCACGGACGCACGGAATCATACTCCTCCGCCCACCATGGCCTGAAGAACACGATGCGGCCGTCCTTGGCCCAATACGCGCCTCTGCCGGGACCAACGTCAAGCATGGTGCGTGTCGCAAGAGTAAGAATACCTAAGCGGTACGGGCCATTGTTTTGCTTGTAGGTCACGAGAAGCTTGCCGCCATCGGGCGATGACGAAAGATACCGCTCGTTGGTGCCTTTGCCGGGGTAAAGTATCGTTGCGACTCCGTGGTTCACCGGCATCCAGTTCCAGCTCTCACCGTAGATTGCCTGTGGCGTCCCTGTCGCATACCCGCCTGCGAAATTCACCTCCACCGCCTTCACCACACACTTGCCTCCCGCAGACGTACCGCAGGAAAGATAGTATACCTGCGAGCCGTCGGGAGACACCACAGGACTGTAGTCATCGTCCGTGTCGTTGGTGATTTGGAATCCCCACGAGCCGTCCGTCCGCACGGCGACGATGTCCCATCGATATGGACTGTGCGGACAGTTAGTCGCATAGACGATGAACGCCCCGTCAGGAGTATACGTGGGAGTCTGCTCCACGCCGCCTGATGTGCAAACACCCGGAGTATGCAAGGTTGGGTTACTACCGTTAATCCCTACCGATGCAGGCACGCCCACTCCACCCAATCCTATATACAGATTCTGATTATACCCCGTAAACACCACCCGACTTCCATCCGGCGACGGCGTCATGCCGTGGCGAACCCACCAGAAAGGCGGTTGCCCCACATCGTCCGTGAGCTGAACCGCCGCAAGCGTTTCCAGATCGGCGCGGTGGATATTGGCGCCGGGAGACCAGTGTATACCGTAGCCGGTGTCGTAAAACACACCTCTCGGAAACACCACCCGGCCCCGTTCGCGGTACATCGGACTGCTTGTCGCAGATCCGACCACCGTGGCGGTTCCTTCCGGCACCACATCGCCGTGCGAGACCGAAAAGCTCACTTTTTTGGTGCGCTCACCGTTCCAGGAAACACTTCCGCTTACTTTCGCCAAAACACCAAATCGTTTTCCTGTGTTTGCGGAAAGACCGGTAAACCTGGCCTGACTGCCGGCAACCTGCTGTACACTTCCGATCGGCGTACCATTTTCGGTAAGCTGCAGGGAAAGCGCCGCAACAAGCGCCGGATCACCATTGGTGGATATCGAAACACTACTGATCGTCTTTGTGCCGGTATTCGCGTTTACCGTAAACGCGAATCCTTCCTGATACGCACTGCCCGTAATTACTTTGGGTTCCGGCGAATCAGACGCAAGCGTGATCGTAAGCGTCGTGTTTCCCGGAGGAGTACTTCCTCCGCCCCCGCCCCCTCCGCCACAGGCGGAGAGAATCAGAACAACGAACAGAACAAAACCATATTTACAGATGTTCATTACCCACCTCCTTCGTTGTCAAAGTTCATGAAAAACCAGCAGAATATACCCGTTTTCCATGATGAATGATTTTTGCAGGTTTGTCAAGGTGTGAAGCTTGACAAGGTACGACCTAATGTGTAGCATTACGCCAGAGGTCTAGTTCGCTAAAAAGGATATTGATACCAGATAGCATGAAATGGATTCTTAAAGAGCCGGTTTGACTGACCAGATGAGTGGTATAGGACTCGCTAAAGACCTTTAGTAATCCACCGGATACCTTATAATTGGGGAGCGTACGCTGTACGTCTCCCCCTTTTTTAATTAGTAAGTATATTATATGGTAACTTTAGAAGAAAAATGGAATGCAATTTATAGTGGGGAAATTAAGACAAGTAATTTTCTACAATTAGAGGAAATTCAATTATCAGAGATATTTGAATTCTTCCCTAATGCAAGGTCAGCTTTTGATATTGGATGCGGGCGCGGAAAGTTGCTTTCTCAATTGGAAGATAGAGGGATTATCACCACCGGCATTGATGTTTCTTCTATTGCTGTTGAGGCTGCCAAGCGGGTGAGTAAAGCCACTTTATATGTTGGAGACTTTGAGAAATTTTCTTTCCCCGAAGAAATGAAATTTGATCTGATATTTGTTAAATTCGTTTTAGCTTATATTAAGAAAAAAGAAGAATTCATTGCCCGTATTTCAGGGTTATTAAATGACGGAGGCGGTCTTGTTATTGTCTCTCCGGTAATGCTGAAAAACAAACGAGCGGTTGACGAAATATTTATTGAGCAAGAATTATTAAATAAACTCATTTCACGATATTTCTCTCTTAAAAAAGAATGTATTTTACATGAAGAAGGTGATAAAAAGTTATCGCTTTACATATTGGGAAAAAAGACTCAGCCGGAAGCAGATATTAAGGAAGGCAAGAAATACTAACTTGACATAATTATCCCGGCATCCTAGTATAAGTTTTGAAGCTATCGGGGTTGGCTTGATGGCATTGTTCTCTCACAGGAGGTGTAAGATGGGTCTTATAAAAGATATCTTCGGCAGCAAGGGGGACAAAGTTACTCCTTCTCGAAACGAGGTCGGGCGCGGGGCGCGAAATGACTACATCAAGGAGTACAAGGAGACCGGCAAGGACCCTATCCCAAAAGAGCCGCCTGATTGGGCAAAAAATCTTCCCGATCCAAAGGATTATGAGTGAGGAAGCAGCGGCGGCTCTGGAGATAAATTTGGGAAGTAATATTTTATTTAGGCTGGTATGAATACTAGCCTAAATTTTTCTGCTAGAATTATATTATATGGGCGCATTGAATGAAAAATTTGAAAAAGAGGTACGTTTAGTCATTGCGGCGATGGAATCGGAGCGGGGCGAAAATGAATTGGCAAAATACCTTCGCCCGCTGGTAGAAGAAGTCGCAAGAAAATACATAGACGACTACACGAAAAAATTTTCGCTGTCTCTGACCGAAGAGCAGGACCGGGAGGCATTTCTGGCTGGATGGAAGCTTTTTCATTTCGGTATCAAAAAGTACTATGAACGCATTGATGAGATGAAGAAGGAGGGTGCTGAGAGATATGATTTTTTACAATATATGACGTGGTTTATCAAACAGGGCGTCCATACATACCTTTATGAACTGAAAGAAAAACAGAGCGATGCCAATGAAGCGTAATGGTTCAATAGCTTGGAACCATTACGGCACGATTGACTTATGCATATTTTAAGGTATGCTATAAGGAGATTTTTGTATCCCTATTATTCCCCAAGCTGTTTTACCGGAGAGGAGCTATTGATGAATTTGACGAAATGTCTGTGTGGCAGATGCGAGGACGTGAATGTTGTCATTGAAGATGGCAATAGTTATGAAAAACACGGACTCCTGAAGAAGATATTAAGGAAGGCAAGAAATACTAACTTGACATAATTATCCCGGCATCCTAGTATAAGTTTTGAAGCTATTGGGGTTGGCTTGATGGCATTGTTCTCTCACAGGAGGTGTAAGATGGGCTTATTCAGTAGTCTATTTGGTGTTCCTGCAACCAATACTGGTGAACGGGATGCGATGATTGATCATGCTACCGAGAAGGCGGAAAGCGGTAAAGATCCGATACCAAGAGAACCGCCGGATTGGGCGGCGAATCTTCCGAACCCGGGGGATTATGCTGATAGATGACAACATGAACCGGCATTGAAATACCGGTTCATGTTTTGTATTACACTTGTAAAAGAAATTTCTTAAAAATATGTTTGGAAAAAGATTTCAAAGAGAATTAGATATGATATGTGATGCCCTAGAAGATGAGGAGGGCAGAGAGGAATTTATAAAATACATGAGTCCGTTTGTCGAGAATACAGTAAAAAAGTTTATATCTGACAATAACCTGCCAAACGTAATGTATGAAGAACTGCTACCGGCAGGGTGGACTTATCTGGATAAAGCTCTAAAAAATTATAATGAAAGAGCTGAAATGATGACGGAAAGGAAGAATGATTTGTATTATTTCAGCACCTATTTTGCTTGGTACATAAAGCATGGGATCTCAGAGTATGTTAAAGCAAAATACCCAACTCAGATAGAATAGATATACCACTTTTCAACCTCGTCCACTTGTCTTCTTGTCAAACCTACCCCTTCTTCCTCATCCATGAGCTTAATCTTGATCGGACCGAGATCAAGCTGGTCGATCAATGCACGAACATCTTTTGCCTCTTGATTGGAAGGCACTTTTGCATACTCGGTAGTAATGGTCATATCACACCTCTTAAGTTGTTTAAAGAGCAAACGCCATTGAGGTCATGCCTCACTAGTTGTAATAAGAATCTATCAATATAGTGCTTATCTTATCAAGGTAGATTGACGATACGCTAGAAAATGGTATTATTACAATAGTTTTTTGTTCTTCACATAATTTACCGACTGACAACAAAAGAGGGAAAGATCATGAAACTCGTAGCAACTCAAGCAATGCCCGTTTCGTCTACTCGAGAAGTTCGTCCCAACCAACGTGACCAAGAAACAGTATCGCTTTCCAACAAGCCCTCGTTGAAGAATTAAAGAAAGAGGGGATATAAGTATTCCGAGATACGGTAATTTATATCTGTCCATTACGGTAGGTAAGTATGAACATTTTTCCGCGCAAAACAACTCAGAACAAACATATATCGTTTTGGAAAAAAATACTTTATAGATCTCCCGGTGTTCTGCAACGCATCGCTTGGATTCCGGGGTATTTTTTAATAAAGGTCTTTCTGCGCTTCACGGTCAAAGGAAGAGAGAATATCAAGGGACTTCGCGGTCCTGTTATTCTTGCGCTTAACCATTCCAGCGAGTGGGATCCAATCGTTGCGCTTGGTGTTCTCTCGCCGTGGTCGTCCATTCTGCCAATGTTTTATACCGCCCGAGAGCGAAAATTTTATGCCAAAAAGGGCATAGGGGCTTTTTTCTATGGGGGCACATTTTTCAAAATGTGGGGTGCGTATCCGGTAGGGGTCGGCATGCGCGACTACGAACAGTCGCTCAAACCCCATATTCGCATATTGGAAGAAAGTCGTGGCAGTATCTGTATTTTTCCTGAGGGGAAGAAAACGTCCGACGGGAATATTCAAGAAGCAAAGGGCGGCATATCATTCCTTTTGAAACGGACAGGTGTTCCCGTGATTCCCATCTCGCTTCAGGGGCACTTTGCCATGCCAAAAACTGATTTTTTCTTACGGAGAAGAAAACTTGTCGCGACGGTTGGAAAGCCTATTTATCAGCAGGATATATTTCCAGACGACGTGTTCATAACACCGGATGAACACAAGCGCTATGCGCAAGAGATCATGTCTCGCATCGCCAGGCTTATGGTATAATATATTTAAAATAACACGGCATTATTGTGGTTAATTCTATAGCGAGTGGACCGGTTGTATGAAAGTACCCAAAATAGTTAAGTCAATTGTACGAGCAATAACACTTATTGCATCAGGGGTCATGGATCTTTTGATGTTATATGCGCCACAACATCGTAGAATGACAAAATTTGCGTTCTTGGTTCACCCGCGGGACTTGAGCGATGTGTATAGAAAATATCCTTTTCTGTATTCTTTAGGCGATGAATGGACGAAAAAGTTCATCACTTTATTGTGGCCAGTAACGGTTTCGCGCATTACGGGGGCTAAGGATGATACTGGTAAATTGGTAGATGGCTACATGATCAGTATTCCGATGACATCAGATCAAATGATGAACGACCGGGGCAGAGCAAAAAAAGAGATCGTGCGAGGAGTGCGGCTTGCGCAGAAAAAAGGGGCGCGCATGGTGGGTCTTGGAGCGCTCACTGCATCATTAACGAACGGGGGCCTTGATATTGTCAATCAGACAGAAGCGAAGATAAACACGGGAAGAATATTCACTTCGTTTATTGTGACAAATACAGTGAAAGCCGTGACGGAGAAATTATCTCTTGATAGAAAAGAAGTTATGGTCGCTATTCTGGGAGCCGCCGGTTCCATTGGCACCGCATCCGCCCAAATATTGGCAAGGAACGGATTTAAAAATTTTATTCTGGTTGATCTCTCAAGTAAGACAGATCGTGTCAATAATCTTGTAAACAAAATAGTAAACGAAAGTGATGATATTCGTGTACAAGTATCGGACTCACTGGATGCCATTAAAACGGCAGATATTATTATAGCTGTTACCAATAGACCCGATGCGCTCATAAGATCAGAGCACCTAAAAAGCGGTGCTGTTGTGGTGGACGATGCACAACCATCCGATGTTGATCCGGACATCGTCAAAGATCGTAAGGATGTTCTTGTTCTAGAGGGAGGGGTGGTACACTCAGAAGAGATCGACCCTCATTTTAATTTTGGCCTAAAGCACAAGAAAGATATATTCAGCTGTTTGGCAGAAACTATTTTACTTACTAATATTGGGTATAAGGACAATTTTCAAGTTGGCGAAATATTTGACATTGACTGGGACGCACTCGAAAAACTTAAAGACCACGCGGAACACCTCGGGTTTCGGCTCGGAAGTTTCCAGAATTTTCTTAAAGTGTATAGCGATGAAGAAATTGCTTTTGTGAGAAGTATTAAAAATCGTAAAGGATCGTAATTTATGGATTATATTACTATTTCGCTTATCTTCGTTACAGTGCTCAATGCTTTTTTGGGTATCTTGGTCTATTTCCATAAAATCAAAGCGGGACTTCTCAACCGCGTCTTCACATTTTTTGTGATGAATGCGGCACTATGGTCAACTGCAATGATCTCATATAGATTGTCGGTTCAAGGAGAGATCAATCATAAGCTCCTCCATATACTATATGTTGTGCCGCTCGGCATCCCACTCCTTTTTTCTTATTTCGCTCTTCTTTTTACGGATACCAAGAAGATTCTTTTTGCAAGAAGAAGCACATTACTTACTATTCTTGGTGGAGTCGCTCTTTTAATGGCTTTTCTAACCTACGCCACAGATCTTTTTGTTGTAGACGCCCAAATACCCGCGCATGGCGAAAAAATAGTTATCTTCGGAGAGTACTATTTTGTGTATGTTTTGTACTTCCCCCTCCTGTTCTTTTTGGGGTTTTTAAATCTCATCAATACATATCGAAAAGTGGGAGATATCCAGATGAAGCGGAAAATTGCCCCTGTTTTCACGGGGATTTTGATTGCGTCGGTGATAGGTATGGCTACTAATCTTTTTATGCCATGGTGGGGGTATATGGAATTAAATTGGTTTGGGAATTTTATTACTGTTGTCTCGGTACTATTTCTCTTTTACGCGATCATACGGCGTCAACTCTTTGACGTGCGAGTTATTACGACAGAAATATTTGTATTTGTGATAGTTCTTTTTATGCTTGTTGATCTGTTTTTTGCAAGCTCGCCACTTGATCTTTTTGTCAAATTAGGCATCCTTGTGTTGATTTGCATCTTCTCATTCCTTCTTATTAAGTCCGTCTATAAAGAAATCGCGGCACGGGAGAAGATCGAGCGGCTTGCGCAAAATCTTGAGAAAGCGAACGAACGGCTCAAATTGCTCGACGAGCAAAAGTCGGAGTTTGTTTCGATTGCGTCACATCAGTTGCGTAGCCCTCTTACGGCCATCAAGGGTTACGCGTCTTTGCTTTTGGAGGGGTCGTACGGGAAGA
>ERZ1292625.2865-Hain-H41-01um-R1-2865-length-14986-cov-9_pt1 | contig 14986 bp, 13 predicted proteins | sample MGYA00564400_ERZ1292625 | MGnify/ENA primary metagenome ERZ1292625 (study PRJEB36523, sample SAMEA6512639) | groundwater metagenome | collected 2019-01-08 | study: AquaDiva: Metagenomics assemblies of 32 groundwater samples | reverse complement strand
CTTTGTACTCAACTGCTAACGTAATTGAGAGCGGCTTACATTTGGTGTGCTCAAAAGTTTCCATATCGTCAAACTCGATGGTTTTACTCGGAGGAAATAACAAGTTTGATTTTCTTAGGACCTCTTGAGCCTGGATGCCTAAGAAAATAAACTTTCTCACAACAGTTTTTCGAGCCAAACATAAAAGTCTAGCAGCTTGACGCTGCGACACCCCCGAATACAGAAGTTTCTTTAGAGCTTCGTTCTTATGACGCTTATTTTGTCGGTAACACGCTTGAAAAGTCGCACTAGAAAAACACTTCAAACAAGTCTTGCACCGATAGCGCTGAACATAACTTGAATCAGAAGTCCGATAGTATTTCCCAATCCGAACAAAACTCAGTTCATTTTCGGAATTATTATTTTTATCTTTGCAAGAGATACATTTGATACGCACTTGAGCCAACAGATAGCAAAGTCCCAGCCAATACTCTTTCTACCTTGATGAAACTTTAAACCCATCAACAACTAAGTCCGCCAGTTTAAAAACACTTTCGGAATCAATCGACCTCATGCACTCGTGTGTTCCTAAAGGACATTTACGATGCCCATGGGGCCCGCAAGGTCGACACAAAAGACCTTCCTTTTCAACAACATAGGAATGATTCGACCACGGACGAAAGCCAAATTCAAGAATAGTTGGTCCGAACACACTAATCGTTGGCGTGTTCGCACAACAGGCTAAGTGGGTCGAAGCACTGTCATTTCCAATCATCAATAGGGATCTCGCCAAAATTAATGCGGATTCATAAACACTTGTTCTGCCGACAAGATTAAGACTGTTAGGAATTTGTCGATGAATTCTTTTCCCCAGCTCTTCTTCTCCGGGGCCTCCCATAATAAAAACCTGATAGCCCTTTTGCTGAAGATCCCGACCGACATTTACAAAGCCCTCTTCCGTCCACATTTTTGTGGCCCAAACACTGCCAGGAAACAACAAAATCCATTTTGATTCGGAAGTCCATTTTAAGTTTAAATGATTTTCCAAACGCTGAAAGCTAAAATCATCGGCTAGCAATTGGGACTTTAAATTTAATGAACACCACTCGGGTATAAAACTTAATTTTCCATTTTGATCTTTTTTATAAAAATTATTTTGCAATGCCAGTTGCTCGACTTGTACTTCAAGTTCCTTGTCCAAAGGGAAAAGCAAACTCATTTGTCTTAAGGGATCCGGCCATCCTTGTGGTTTCAATATTCTTTGGTCAAAAATAAAAGAATTCCAAAATTTTTTGAAAGAAACTTTATGGTCGGCTTTAATTTTTAGGCTCAAAAATGCGGTTCTTAAAGATTCATGAGGAGAAAAAATATATTCTATAGAGTTTTCATTTAATAGTGATACGGCACTCGAGTAGCTTGAAGTATCCCCTTTGACAACTTCGACCACTTTATCAACAAGTTTTGTTTTAAGAAAAAAATCACCCAGGTTTTTGCGACATAATAAAATCACTTCATGATGCGGCCAAATTTTACGAAGATGACGAAAAAATGGAACTCCCAGCAAAAGGTCGCCCAGAAAGGCCGTTTGCACGACTAAGAGAGATCGAGCATTGAACTTTTCTTTGTCTGTAAGATTTGGCACGACGACAGTCTCCGATTTAATCGTTGCTGAACATCTACAAGATCCAACAAATCGTAACACATCACGGTCTTTTGACAAGACCTCTTCCAGCAAGGACTGCATGTCGCCGTCGTCAATATAGCTTCGCCTCGGCCAAAAAAATCAATTTCATGAGCGCAGCTGGGTCCAAACCACGCCACTGTCGAGACCTGTTGTGAAATGGACATATGCATTCCTAAACTGTCTCCGGTGAAAATAACATCGCAGGCCGCAACGCTGATTAAGCCGTCGCGCAATCCTGATTGAGTGTCACTTTGAACGACCCGCAGACCTTCTGCGATTTGAAGATTTCGCTGCCGATCTTCCACCCCGCCAAGTAAGACGACTTGCACATCCTGTCGTTCAGCAAATTTTTTAATCAATTCGCGATGATTTTCTACTGTTAATTTTTTTGCGGGCAAAAAAGAACTACAGCCGGTATTGATTCCAAGAATTTTTCTATTTCCATTCCCACTCCAAACTGATTTTCGGTAGGCAACTTCAACTTGCTCCGATGCAGCCAAAGGTAAATAATAATCTTCTGCAATTGCCTTATCGGACAATTCCAAAGCTTCAATCGTTAGCTGCAGCTCAGACTTTTTATTTTTATAAAATTTAAGGTCATCGTTAAGACCAATCTGCCAAAGTTCCTGGGCCGAAGAGTTTGCTGGCAGAATCGCACCCGTCAATGGATCCGCAATAAAACCATAAATTTTCTGGGCATGTGTAAAGGATAAAACTCCCGAGGCTTCTAAAGACTTATCCACAACGTAGGCCACATCAAATTTCAAAGATTTAAGTTTTAGTAAATCTGTATTCTCGGTCGTCAACACGCGATCAATTAAATTATTATGAGTTAACAAATGATGTGCTGGTCGTTGAGTCACCCAAGTCAGATGAGCTTGCGGATGTTTTTTGTGAATCAATTTTAATAATCCTGTTGAGCGAACAACCGCCCCTAGGGCACCCAGATGAATAAGTAAAATTCGACTTTGCACCTTGCTTTGTGACGTACAATTTTCATCACAAATTGAATTCAATCCACAGGGTTTATAACCGGAAAAATATCTACACTGAATAACTGCCATTCTTTTATTTTATATTGAAGGTATTTGGAACTCGATAAAAGCCACTAAATTCAGACTTTCGTCACGGCTGTCCAGGATTCAATTTCACCACTTCTGAGACCAAGGTCCCAATACGAATACTGCATTCAATACGTAAAATATATTTTCGATCATCGTCAGATAACCAAATATAAATATCACCCATGGGCTTGAACAATCCCTTCACCATCATTTCTGGCTTAACAACAATGGTCGAAAACTCACCCGCTTCGGTTTTCAATTTTTCTTTTCTTAATGCAGTTCCTTTAAAGGTCAAATTTTCCTGATCGTGAGCCACTCGAAAAGAATATTGTTTTCCAACTTCCCATTTGAATAAGCGCATATAAAATAAAGTACTAAACACATTCTGTGAATAACTTAGAATGTCCCATTGAAGTTTTTTTTCTTCCTTCCCGTCCTTTTCAGTAACCTTTTTTTCCCAGTAAGTGGCTTTCATTTGGTCAAAATCAAAATAAGACTTTGCTTGACGTAATTGTGCTGATTCTTTCACGTCAAGGGTAAATACTCTGGGAATCATCAGATTAAAATCCATTAAGGTTACAGCGCGATCATCAACACTGTAAAAAGAAGAAAACATACGTCCGCTGCGAATTTCGGTGGCAAAAGAATAAGATTTCTGACCATTCACTTCAACGAAGGGTTCAACTTTAAACGCCAACTCACCTGCTGATACCTTGAAGTAATGAACATCATGAACGACTTCTTCACCAACACGGAAAGGATCAACTAGAGGGCGACGAGCTAAGCCAAAGCCTTCGGTGTCTTCCAGATCGGGTTCTCTTTGAGTCGCTGCAACTTCATTTTTTTTATTTGCCAGTTTTGTTTTTCTTTTTTTACCTTTTGACTTAACTTCGGAAGGAATTTGAGTTGGAGCCTTTTTCGCTACGCCCGATTCCGGCAAAGTCGTTGGCGCCAATCCCGCTGGAATAATTTTAACTTGTTTTTCAAACTCATCGTTCTTATTTAATTGTTCAATTTTATCGTATTTCAAATACGACGACTTACATGACGTCAGAAACAATATAACACCAAATATAAGAAATAACTTCACTCAAAGACCTTCCAGCGACGATGGACCCACATCCATTGATCGGGATATCGTCTCACAATCTTTTCAATTTGATCAGTAAAATTTTGCGTTAGATCTGCGATGGTCTTGTCTTTTCCTTCAGAAATAAGATTTTCTAATTCCAATTCGGGTTCAAAAACCAAATGAACTTTTCCATCTTTTCCTTCAAATGTATAAACTGGCACTACCGGAGATTTTGTTTTCAAATAAAACAGCGCCAGACCATAGGCCGTACCCGTTTTTTTTCCAAAAAATGATGTTTCTACACCATAAGGTTTCCCCATGAACTGATCCAATACAAAAATTACGCAAGCTTTATTCTTAATCGCCTTTAAAATTTCAAACGGAGTTTGCCGCCCATGCGGTTCAATAAATTTAACACCTTGGCCTTTTCGGATATAAAACCACAAATTATTGAACCAAGCTGTTTTAAAAAATTTTGAAATCAGGTACACATCGATCCCCAACATGGAAATCAAACTTGCACCCATATCACCGCTTCCCACGTGCATACTTAATAAATAAACACCTTTATTTTTTTTTAAAGCTGCCTGAATATTTTCAACCCCTTCATAAACTGCGTTTTCTTCAACCCAGGACTTTGTCAGCATCGGCAGTGTAAAGAACTCAAGAAAATTAGAGCCAAGTTGGTAAACGCTCTGCCTGCCGATTTTTACTTTTTCTTGCGGATTCATTTCAGGAAAAGCGATATCCAGATTTTGTATTATTATTTTTCGACGGAAGCGTAGAATGTCAAACCACAGCACTCCCAATAGGGCGCCAATTCCTCGCAAAAATTTTCTAGGAATGCAAAAAATAAAAAAACTTATTAAGTTAAGACAATTTTTGAAAAATATATTCATCAAATTCTTGTTGAGAATTTTTCATCTCAAACCCCATTCGCAAAATAGCCAGTGGAACATCTTTCGGCCATATGTTTTTAATTTTAACCGCATCTTTTTCCGTGGTAATAAATAAGGACTGCCGCAAAGTTTTTAATCCAATCAATAGCTGCACATCATCCGCAGTGTAACGATGATGATCAGGGAAAAATTTTATATCAACCTGAAGATCTTTTCTGTAAAGCAGCAGCAAAGAACGAAAGGATTCAGGTCTAGCCAGGCCACAAAACATAAAAACTCGTTTTGGTAAATTATCCAATAAGATTGGTGACCCATCGTGGACGGAAACGATCGACTCGATCACAGAATCAAAATTAAATAGTTTTTTTTCTGGATACTCCTGACGAAATTTCTTAATCATTGTTCCTTCGGCCAAATTTGACTTAGTCACCACCAAAGCATCGGCTCTTTTTAAATTCTTCAAAGACTCACGCCCACGACCCAAAGGAAACCAACGATAGTTTGCCTCAGAATCAGTGGCATCCAACAAAACAAAGTCCAAGGTTCTAGCCAATTTTCTGTGTTGAAAACCATCATCAACGACAATCACATCAACTTTTTCTTTACGAATTAAATCCAAAGCAATTTCATACTTTTTTCTGCCAACATAAACACGGGCTTCAGAATGCTTTTGAGCAAGCAAAGTTGGTTCGTCACCAAAGAAATAGGCGGCGTTTGGCAAACTGGCGTCAACTCGAACTGGTTTTTTGGCCTGAGCTTTATAGGCGCGGCTGACAATTCCAACTCTCATTGATTTACTCAAACATCGGGAAATCAAAAAATCGGTAAAGGGTGTCTTTCCAGTTCCACCGACAGTTAAATTGCCAACACTAATGACTGGCACACTGAGTTTAGTCGCTCGAATCCATTTTCGATCATACAACCAGTTTCTGGTCATCGAAAAAAAACCATAAATTAGGCTCAGAATTCCTAAAAAAAAATTCATCGAGAAAAAAACTCCTCTAAACTTTCCACCACTCTTCGCGTTGCTCCTTTTTCACCTAAGCAATTAATAAGCTGTTTTAAATTATTTCTTTGTTCTTCAGCTTTTTTAGGATTTAAAATTAGCTCTTCCATCAAGCGAGTTAACTCTTCTGGATTAGCCTGGGATTGAAATCTTTCCGGAGCAACTTCTTGGCCCAATATTAAGTTTACCAATCCAAAAAATTTTGTCCCATGAACCAGAAGTTTTGCGATCAGAGCGGTTAACGGTTTCATGCGGTACATGATAACCATTGGCTTCTGTAACAATCCCACCATCAGGGTCGCTGTTCCCGAAGCCACCATAACAAAATCTGTTAGCGAAATCATATCGAAAGGCTCTCTTTTCATAATGACATAAGGGCAGCGGAAGTTTTCCAAATAGGGCATCAATCGTTCGCGATCAAAAGTAGGCGCCACCAAAATAACGATTTTTAATTTTTTTATTTTTGTCGAAAGCCGCCGAGCCACTTCCAATTGAATTTCAAAATGCTGTTGAAGCTCTAATCTTCGACTGCCAGGCATTAAACCCAAAACAATTTCATCTTTGGCTATGCCGCATCTTTGTCGTTCGTTCATCACCCATTCAGGATCCAAGTATTTCTCGTTAAGTTCATCCAGTATAGGATGACCGACGAACTGATTTTCCACCTGATGTTCTTGGTAAAATGGAATTTCAAATGGAAAAAGTAGAAATACTTTTTTACAGTACTTTTTGATGGTTTTAACTCGCCCCCGGCGCCAAGCCCAAACTTGCGGAGAAATATAATACACCACTGGAATACCAAGTTTATGCAATTTTTTTGCAAGCATTAAATTGAATTCCGGATAATCCATAACGATTGCGACTTTTGGGCGACGTTTCGCAGATTCAGAAACCAATTTATCAAAAACAGACTTCAATAGACCAAAATGACTTATGATTTCCGCGGCACCAACAATGGCCATCTCTTCCGATTTTCCAATTCGTTCAAATCCCAAGGCTTCCATTTCAGGACTGCCGACTCCAAAACCGTGAATTTTTTTTTCATTTTTTTTCCAGTGCTCGAGCAATCGTTGAGCATAAGTTACGCTTGATGCTTCGGCTGCAACAATGAGCACTGAATCCATTATTTTAACTCAATTTTTTTATGAATTTTTTCAATCCAAATAAGAGCTTTCAAACCATCTTCGCCAGTGACTTCTGGCTTTTGATTTTTTGTAATACAATCAAAAAAAGATTGAGTCTCGATTTGCAGAGCATCTTTTTTATCAACAGTCCAATTTGTTATCTTCATTGGCTCTGCTTCAGTCCCTTTTTCGATTTTTTGCAGTTCCATAGTAGCGGTATTAGCAAATAAAATCTGTCCCTTACAAATACTACGAATCGATCGTTGAGCCAGCGGTGCCGCACGACTCACCGAAATAGCTGCTTCGATACCATTTTTCATTTTCAGATAGGCCGTTGCAACATCCGTGCTTTTTGACAGAAGAGTCACTCCAGTAACCTCAAAATCAAGGATTTCAGACTGACTCATCCACAACAACAAATCCAAATCATGAATCATCAGATCATGAAGTACACTGACATCGGAGCCGCGAGCTTTGAAAGGACCTTGTCGAATAAATTCAAAATTCAGTGGCGATTCTAAGTGTTTTTTAAACTCAATAACTGCGGGATTAAATCTTTCAATGTGACCGACGGCTAATTTAACATTTTTTTGTGCTGCTAAATTAACCAACTCTTCAGCCTGAGCCAAAGTGGCTGTGATCGGCTTTTCGACGAAAACGTGCACTCCGGCACTTAAAAATAGTTTTGCAATATCAAAATGCGCCGTTGTGGTCGTCGCAATTGTTACCGCATCGATCTTTCCAACTAAATCTTTTGGAGTATTAAAGGCTTTAGTTCCCAATTCAATGGCAATTTTATTGGCCTGCGAGGGACTGAAATCACAAACTCCGACTAAATTGACATCTGGATTATTTTTGTGCTTTTGTGCGTGAAAATTTCCAAGATAGCCAACCCCAATCACCGCCGTTTTAAGTTGAGCGCCATTTTTTTTAGGAATTTCCATAGGGGTGCCTTCCAACTAAACCTCCGGCGATTTATTCATCAAGTTCAGTCATTCTTCGCTCGCCGCGATGAATAGCAATTCCGCGCTTCGAGCTTCGAATGAAATGAAGCAAATAATCTATATTTTCTGTTGCTGTACACTCATGTTGAATGCGAGCAACGGCCTCGTCGATAGTTCCTCGGCCCATGATAATAATACGAATAGCCTTGTGAATATTTTGAACTTCATCTTTTGAAAATCCTTTTCGAAGCAAACCCACTTTATTTGTCGCCCGACAAATCGCATAGGTCCCTTGAGCTCTGGAGAAGGGCAGAATGTCTTTATTAATAACGCTGCTTCCAGCAATAAAAGAATTTTTTCCAACTTTGGTGAACTGGTTAAAGGCGCAGATTCCACCGATAACAACATTATCTTCAATTTCACAATGCCCACCCAGATGAGTGTCATTGGCCATGATCACATTATTTCCAATCTTACAATCATGGCCCACATGAGTGTAAGCCATGAAATAGGAATTGTTTCCCAAGACCGTTTTTCCTTCGGCCTTAGCTGTCGCAATATTTACCGTTGAAAACTCTCGGAAGACATTGTTATTCCCAATAATAAGCTTTGTCGGTTCCCCTTTATAGGAAATATCTTGAGGAGGTCCTCCGATGACTGCCCCGGGGCAAATGTGATTGTTTTCGCCAATTTCTAAAATCCCAGAACGGCATCCGACGGTTGCGTGACCTTCAACGAAAGTGCCCTTACCAATTTTAACTTTTCCCTGAATTAAACAGTAAGGACCGATTTCAACATCAGCCCCAAGTTCCACATCCGGAGATAACACACTGGTAGGATGAACTTTCATATTTATTTTTCTTTTTCAAAAGCTTTCAGAATTTCATCGGTAATATCAAGAGCGGCCTCGTGGTACAAAACCATCGCCGTATTTTCTAAAATAAGATTATAACCTTTTTCTTTAGCAATCTTGGCAATAACTTTACGCATTTTTTCGATGATCGGACCTGTTAAGTCCTGTTCCTTTTTCTGAATTTCCATTTGATTGGTGCCAACGATTTGACGAAACTTCATCATCTCTTCTTGAAAGCCGGCTTGCTTTTGTTGGAAAGCTTCTTCAGACATAACTGATTTTTTTCTTTCCAAATCTTCGCTCATTTTTTTCAGATCAGTTTCTTTTTTTTGTAATTCTTTCTTTTTCTTTTCAAAATCACCTTCCAACTCGGCCTTCGCTTTTTTTCCAGCGGCAGAACCTTGAATCGCCTTTTGCATATTTACAACACCAATTTTAAGTTCGGCGCGTGCGCTGACCGCAACTAACATAAAAACTAAAACCACACAGGTCTTTGCAACATTTAATAATTTCATAACTATTCCTTTCAATGCCTTAAAATGGCGTTCCAATCGAAAATTCAAAATTAACACTGTCATGATAGTCCACATCGCGGTTCAAAGGGAACCCCCATTCAAAACGCAATGGGCCAATCGGCGAAAACCAACGAATACCAAATCCCACGTCACTAAATAACTTATTATCAGAAAGCACATCTTCGGCTTGGCCCACATCATAGAATGCCACTCCAAACATGGAAGCTTCATTAATCAATGGAAATAAAATTTCCCCTTGATACATCAGTTGCTGGCTGCCCCCAAAAAACCTTCGCGAGTTGATATCTGCCTGCGCTGGCGTTTGAAATAGAGGAGTTCCCATCAGTTTGTTTTTTAAAAAAGTAGATTGGACCATCTTTCCAACACGGGCTGCCCGATAACCCCGCAAAGAATAAGGACCACCCAGCAGATACAACTCATTGAATGGAATCTCTCGATCACGATCAGTGGATTCAATACGAGCATAAGAAAATGAATTACGAATAACAACGTCCCAAAATATATTTTTGAAATATCGGAAGTCACCGTTGGCTTTGTAATAGCGAAGGTTTCCTCCGAAAGGTCCTGTCAGCGAGTATCCAGCCCTTGCATAAATACCTTTTGTTGGGCGGAATCGATCGTTACGAGTATCGTAATCAATGCTGGCTCCGACTAAGCCGGCGTCGCCATTTGCAGTTTTCAATGGAAACAAGGTATGATCTGTAATTAAGGCACCGGCGCTATCATAAACATCTAAAAGTTCTGTCGTGGTGTAAGTGTAACTCAGATTAGCACGAGTGTACTCCCCTATAGGATGACCTAAAAACAAAGACCCACCGGTTTTATTTTCGTTGTAATCATCTCGTCCTGAATTCGTGCTGCGAAAAGCCCTGAATCCTGCAGACCACAAAGTGTCATTGTAATAGGGCTCAGTGAAACTCACATCAAAAGTAGTGGCAGTGCTTGCATGTTGTAAAGAAACCCCTAAGTTTTGACCTTTTCCCAAGAAATTTGTCTGCTGAACCGAGCCCTGCAAAGTAAAACCTTGGCTCGTTCCATAGCCAGCGCCAAATTGAATTTGTCCTGTGCCACGCTCTTTAACGACGATGTCCACGTTCATCAATTCAGGATGGTCCGGCACCGAGGATGTTTTAAAATTCACTTCTTCAAAAAATCCCAAACGTTGAACATTCTCGACGGATTCCCGGCGACGGGTTTCATTGTAGAGCTCGCCTTCTTTGATTTTTAATTCTCTTCGTAAAACTTTGTCCCGAGTCTTTGAGTTTCCGACCACATTGATTTGGCCAAAATAAACTTTATTTCCTTTATCAAAATCAAAAACCAGATCTACTTTTTTGTCTTTTTCGCGAACATTCCATCGCGGAATGACGTTGGCATAGGCATAACCTAAATCGCCATATTTGGCCTGCAAATCACTGAGATCTTTTTGCAGTATATCATAAGCAAAAATTTTATTCTCATCGAGCTTGATCGCATCAAAAAGCTCCTGCCTGGAAAATAAAATATCGCCGGCAAAATCAAGGTCACCAACCTCAAACTGCTCACCCTCTTCAACTCTAAAGGTGATGTAAATACCTTTTTTATCTGGCGTCACGGTGACTTGGGGTCGATCCACTTTTGCTTGAATGTAACCTTGGTTATAATAAACAAATCGAACAATTTGTGTGTCACGCTCGAAGATTTCTTGTTTGTAAGAACCGGAACCGCTTAAGCCCGTGAAGTAACCTTCTTCTTGAGTCATCAATTTAGATTTAAGATTAGCATCCGATAATTTTTTGTTACCAAGAAAAGTAATCTTTTTAACTTTAACTTTATCATTTTCTTTGATTTTAAAAGTCACTTTGACGGTTTCATCTTTAATAACATCGTCAACTTTCACATCAATTTTAGCTAAGAAAAATCCTTTATCTTCATAAAGTTTTTGAATTTTATCCTGGGCCTCTTTTATTTTCGCCATGTTCAATATCTCGTAGGCCTTTAAACCACTGGCTCCACTAATATCTTCAACTTTTAGCTCGCTGAGCCCTTCGTAAGTAATTTCAGCCATGGAAGGTTTTTCTAAAACCTTGTACTCGAGCTGAACACCTTTGCCCGTTAGAGTACGTAAAACTTCGACATTATAAAAATATCCTAACTTAAATAAAATTTGGATATCTTCACGTACTTTTTCGTCATCATAGGGTTCATTTAATTTTGTTTTCAACCGTGCGATAACGGCATCTTTTTCAATTTTCCTTTGCCCTGATACTAAAATATCCGAGACTATAGCCTCTGGCGTAACGAGCTTTTTTGTTGAACGTAATTTTGTCGATTTTAATGATTTTGCGCGAGATACAGCATTTGGTTTATTTTGAGCATAGGCCAACGGGGTCCACGGGCAAAAGAAGCTAAGCACGATCAATATCGGCAAGCATTGAATTAAAAAGAACTTAATGATTCGGCTAAGATACATCAACGCAGCTATTTCCTCGTGTGATAAAAGAGCCTAGCCTGGGGTCCAGGCACTGTCAAGAGAACCACTGGCCATCTTTTAAACGAAGAACGCGCGGAAATCTTTGCGCAAATGAAAGGTCATGAGTCACTACTACAAGAGAGAGATTAAATTTTTCTTTAAGCAGAAAAAAGATATCTTGAATTTTGCCGCTGTTGGTCGAATCTAGATTTCCCGTAGGCTCATCCGCAAATAAAATTTTTGGCCTTCGCACCAGGGCGCGGGCAATAGCCACCCGCTGAAGCTCTCCTCCGGAAAGCTGAGTCGGATAATGGGCCATGCGCTCGGCCAGTCCTAAAAGATTCAGTAAGTCCACCGCCTGTTCCCGAGATTCATCATGAGATAAACCCCCGATTCGACAAGGCAGCATGACATTTTCTAAAGCAGTCAATTCTGTCATTAAATGATGAAACTGAAAGACAAATCCCATAGTTTCATTGCGAAAAAGGGACAATTCTTGGTCAGGCATCGAGAGCAAATTTTTATCTTCATAGATTAAGTCCCCAGATTGAGGACGATCAAGGGTTCCTAAGATTTGCAGAAGCGTACTCTTGCCTGATCCAGATGTGCCAACAATTCCAACGGCTTCGCCCTCGTGAATCTGCATATTAATGCCCTTAAGAATTTGCAGTTCGCCGATTCCTTGAGAATAGCTTTTATAAATATTTGTCGCCGACAAAAGGACTTTTTTAGCCATACTTTAATCCTTCTACTGGCGAAAGCCGAGCGCCTCTTAACGCCGGGGCTAGCGTCGCCACAAAACAAATCAATAGAGTTGAAAAACAAATCCCCATAAAATCAATAAACCGAATTTCGACATTAATGCCATCAATTTTATAAACTGATCCCTGAATAAGACCCAAATTGGCTTGTCCCCAGACAAAAAACCAACATAAAAGCAAACCCAATAAACTTCCAAAGATGATTCCCACCGCCCCGATCAATAAACCCTGTAGGCTAAATATTTTTAAAATATCGAGCGAACGAACCCCTAAAGATTTCAGCAAAGAAATATCACCGTAACGTTGCACGACATTTACATACAAGGTACTGGAAACATTGAACGCCGCCACCATCACAATGATAAATACGACAAAAAATATTGTGGGACGTTCGATTTTAATCGCATCAAAAAGATTTTCATTTGAATCTCTCCAATCTCGAATCCAATAGTCCCTGCCTAAAGTGTAATTCAAACGAAATCCCGCTTTGCGAGATTCTTCGATATCCGCAAAACGTAAAATGAGTCCCATGTATTTATCTCCGATTTCGGCGAGATCTTGAGTGGACTTCAAATCTGTCATGATGAATCTTTCATTCCAATCGTATTTTCCTAAATCCAGAATCCCAGAAATTTGGAATTCTCCAATTCGACGTTTGAAAACCCCGGGATTAATCGCATTGCTGATTGGCACCACGACGCGAAAACTATCGCCCGGTTTGAGTTTCAATTTTTCCGCTAAACCTCGACCGATCAAAGCCAAGGCCTTCGAATTTCCCTGAGCAGGAGCTAACTGGATTTTTCCTTCAATTAATCGCGAATTCAGATTCAAGACTTGTTGATAACGATCCTGATCAACACCTTGTATAAGCACACCACTAATCACTCCTTGAGACGCAAAAATCGCTTCGATAGATGTGAATCTCGTCGTCGACACCAAACTGGGCTCAGCGACACGGATTTTTTCCTCTAACTCGAGCCAAGGATCTGGAGTGCGAGTTGTTTTTACCACTCGCACATGCCCCGTCACATCCGCCATCGCTTGTCTTAAAGTGGATTCAAACCCGCTCATCACGGCCATCGAAACAAATAAACAAGCCACTCCAAGAATCAATCCCCCTAAAGCAAGAGGCGCAGATCCTCCGAAAAGAGCGCGGCGACTAAAAAGCATTTTCCATGCTAACCACAACTCTAATTGACTTACTTTTAGGTCTTTAAGTTTAAATTTCATTTTGTTTTTGACTCTTGTTTCTCGGTCAAATTGGACTTTAAGTAGGCCATAATGAAATTATCCAAATCACCGTCCATGATATCTTGAATCTGATTGGTTTCATGATCAGTACGATGATCTTTGACTAATTGATAGGGATGCATGACATAGGATCGAATTTGCGAGCCCCATTCGTTCGCTTTTTTAGATGAATTCAATTCATCTTTAGCTTTGTTGCGTTTTTCAATTTCTTTTTCATACAGAGCGGCTTTCAGCATTTTCAGAGCCTTTTCGCGATTTTGAATCTGACTTCTTTGCGTCTGGCATTGAACAATAATTCCCGAAGGAAGATGGTACATTCTGACCGCGGAATCAGTTTTATTGACGTGCTGTCCGCCAGCGCCGCTCGAGCGAAAGGTTTCCACTTTCAACTCATCAGGACGAATTTCAATATTGATATCATCATCAACTTCCGCATAAGCGAAGACACTGGCAAAAGAGGTGTGTCTTCGTGCATTTGAATCAAAGGGCGAAATCCGAACAAGCCGATGCACACCACTTTCCGCTTTTAAATAACCATAGGCATAGGACCCTTCAATCAAAAGGGTACAGGATTTTATTCCCGCCTCTTCCCCTTCACTCATCTCAAGGATTTCGCTGCGATAGCCATGTTTATCAGCATAGCGCATATACATACGAAGCAGCATTCCTGCCCAATCGCAGGACTCGGTTCCCCCAGCGCCCGCATTGATTTGCAGATAAGTGCTGTTTGAATCTAATTCTCCGTTAAGAACTCGCTTCAGCTCAAGTTCTTGACCAATTTTTTCCACATGTTGAATTTCTGATTTCACATCTTTAAAAGTAGCTTCATCCTGAGCTTCCTCGGCCATTTCAAGTAAAACTTTGGCATCATCCAAACGCTGGGAAAATCCATTCCACTCTTCAACTGCTTTTTCGAGTAAACTTTTTTCTTTATTGATTTTTTGCATTTCCGACGGTTTTTCCCAAATAGCAGGATTTTCCGCGGCCATCGCTAACTCATTCAGGCGCTTTTTCTTTTTATCGAGGTCAAAGATACCCCCTAAGCTCCATTGAAAACTGATCAAGCTCGGCTAATTTTCTTTTCACATCAGAGATTTCGGCTACCAATGACATTTGCAAGTCCTTTTGTAAGTCGCACTCAAAATCTCTTTCCAAGTTCAGAAAGTCAACTTTTTCTCTTAAAGATGATTTTTTGGGGAGTTTTAGCGTTGAGTTCAAAAATTTTAAATATATAGGCCTTGCGAAAAAGCTCAGACATGACGTTTGGCACGCAGGCTTGCACTAGTTAAGAAGGGCAAGCCTGCGTGCCAAGCCGTCTATGGACCCCGCCGAAGAAGCAAGTAATTTTTTGATCTTTTTGA
>ERZ1292625.2190-Hain-H41-01um-R1-2190-length-19033-cov-5_pt1 | contig 14994 bp, 16 predicted proteins | sample MGYA00564400_ERZ1292625 | MGnify/ENA primary metagenome ERZ1292625 (study PRJEB36523, sample SAMEA6512639) | groundwater metagenome | collected 2019-01-08 | study: AquaDiva: Metagenomics assemblies of 32 groundwater samples | reverse complement strand
TCACACTTAAGACATGTTTTACTTTTAACATCAACCATTCCTATTTCTTTATGAGACGAACAAAAAATAGCTGATGTAGCTCCTGGAACATTAAAAGTAGGTCTAGTTTCACACTTAAGACATGTTTTACTTTTAACATCAACCATTCCTATTTCTTTATGAGCTGAACAATAAAGAGCTATATTAGACCCTGGAACATTAAAAGTAGGTTGTTTATCACATTTAAGACATGTTTTATTTTTAACATTAACCATTCCTATTCCTATTTCTTTATGAATTTTACAAAATAAAGGTTTTCCTTTGACTAAACCAAATATAGCATTTTTAACAGTACATCCACTAAATTTACATTTGACCATCCTATTGTTTATTATAGATTTGTCTTTAAGTTAAATTTCCTTGTTTATCCAAAAGCATAATACATATAGCAGAATAATTATGAAGATCTAACAGAGTGTCTCTAATTGATTCTGTTTTAATTTCTATTTTATCTTTAGAAAGAGTTTTAAGTCTATTCATTTTATCAAAAATCCTAATGATGACGCCAATTGGGCCAAAAATTTCAAAAGCATCTCCGTAATCTGCATTTTTTTTCTTAAATAATTCAAATGCTTCTAATTGAATTTTTTCAAACATTTCTACGTTAGTTAGTTCAGTCATTAGATATATTTAGTATTATTGTTTTTATAATACTAAAAAGTTAATCATAAGATTCATTTTGATAAACCCTATTACTATCGTATAATTCAATATCCCGTTTTTGACTCCATTTTAAAGCTGTAATATAATATTCTTCTGGAGCATTATCTTTTCTAATAATACGTCTTCTTAATTTAAGAAGTGGTCCAAAAGGCTCTGATGTTAAATCAGGATAAACAGTTTCTGTCCAACATGTAGAATTGCCCCAACCTGCGTCTCCTTTATCTTTTCGAATTAATTGTTGAACAATAGGCGCTCCAGTTTTCTTATTTAAAGCAATGATTTTATAAAAGTTATAATTAGATCTACTAAAAGCACCTGAATTATTAACTAAAATAGTTCCAATTGTCCATGTATTATTTTTCCATGAAGGCTCAAAAGTTGTCATATACTTTATATTATAAACTTGTTTTTAAGTTAAATCTAATTTTCAATATATTCTAATGCAGATTTATAATCTTCTAAAATAACTTCTCCAGGTCTTAAAATAAATGTAGTCCCATGATACGGAACAGTTCCTTTCATAATCTGACTCTCTAATTCTAAATGGTATAATTCTGAAACAACTTTATGAACAATTCTTTTCCTATCTGATTTAGACATGGATAATTGACATTTATTATTAATATAGTTGCAGAAAGGATCTGCAAGACAAGATTCCTTATTCATATTAACAGAACATACTTTCCTCTGTGGAATTTTATTTCTATCGATTGCTTTTTTAACGGATCTAATAATATCGACGTTTTTCAATAACTCGTTAAGCAATTTTCTAATAGTATCTCTATCTTTTAGAACAAGTTCCATTCGCTTCTTAACGTCAGGTTTAGCTTTAAATAATTCAGAAAGTTCAAATCTAAATCGTTCAATAAGTTCTTTAGAATAAACTTCTTTCCTTTTATGCTTCGTTTGACTATTTTCCAATGTTTTATCTGTTTTAATATAAAAGTCTAAATCTTCATTAAAATTAACATCTCTTTCAATAGGCACTAATAATATTTTTTTACTATCTAACGTAGGAACAATGGAGCCGTTTTGAAGAATAATAGCAATCGTTTGACCAGTATCAGATATAATTTGACTTATAGGTTTAAATTCAACCAAGTCTAAAGCGCTAAGTTTTTTAAATGTTTCATTAGCTGTTAATTTAACAGAACTTAATTTTTTAAAAGCCAAGTCTTGAAGAGGCAAACTGGGTTCAGTAGGCAAAATAAGACCATCTTTAGTTATTCCATAAATAATTTTTTCATGGGCATTTTTAATTTGACCTACTAGTTGTATTTTCTTACCTAACTCGCTTAGTTTATTTTCAGAGACTTTAGGACAACTAGAATTATAAACCTGAGTTATTTTTTTAACAATAGGGTTATCTATTCTAAATAAGAATTGTTGTTCTTTAGGTTTAAATAAAGCCTCATAATGATCATGTCCATGTTCAATAAGAAATATGAATGGTAAACTCTCGTTAATTTGACCCATGCATGAAAGATGATGCTTTTGTTTCCTAAATACTAAAATATTAATTAAATAAAGTCTTGCTAAATAATCTTGAATAAGCTCAATTTCAAGAACCCCTTCACTAAGAAGGTCTTTATACTCTTTAATCGTATATTTAGATGCTAATTGGCCTTCATTAAGTAAATGGTATAATTTTTCTGTTAAATCTGAAGCCATTTTATCTTTAATGGTTTGAATATATTTATCCTTTGTTTCTTTAATAACAAGTCGTCGATAAGGGACGTCAACTGTTACTAAAACGGATTCAAGGATAGAGTTGGTAGACATGTCTGTTCCGTATCGATAAAAACCAGGAAATAATAATTCTAATTGACCAATCAATTTGTTAGATACTCTCCCTGATTCTAATATTTTATCAGTTGCAATAACATATTCACTTGGTGCCTTAATTTTTTCTTCTGAAAGCATTTTCTTATTATGGTCGCTCTTATTTTTATTAAAACAGCATGGCCAAAAGATTTTATCCTTAAGTTCGTTATCCTGAATAACAATTTGACCTTTAAAGTCAGGATTTTTTAGATTAAACTTTTCAACTAATTTAAGAACATTCTTCTCGCTTAAATTTTTACCAATTGTTGTTTTAACATTTCTCTCTTCAACAACAATATCTTTATAATCTTGAAAAATTTGAAATCCCGGATACTCAGGATATTTTTCTTTTTTTCCTTCAATTTGGCCTTTACGACAAGTATACATAAATCCTTTATATTCAAGCCCATAAGTATAGGTTGCTCTATTTAATTGATTAAACTCATCTTTAGTCCAGATTAATGGCTGTTTATCTTTTCCACAATTAATTGAATAACTGCTTGTTGTGAATATTTCAGGTGCTTTTTTACGTAGGTTATCTAAAAGAGGATTAGAACCAGATTGTTTTTCAATAGGAATACTTAATTGTCGTTTTTCTTGACCTATGTATTCAACTATAGATGCTAAACTACGTAATAAAATCTCACGACCTTTAATTAAGTTCTTCTCTGAATAAATCCTCAGAGTGGTTTTCCCATTATCAGTGATAAAACGAACATCAACAGGTTCTACATTGTTAAATTTATTACTATACCTTAAAATAGTTAGATTTTCTTTTTCTAAAAGCATGTCTTGGCGATTTTGAAGTCTCTTAGCGAATTTTGTATCTTTCCGTTCTAAGAATTGTAATTTCTGAGCAATTTCATCTTGAAGACTACTAGGTTTAAAATATTGTTTATATATGCCATTTTTAAGAACAAAGTTAACATAACTGTTATGATCAATCTCAACGTCATGAACGGCACTTAAATAGATGGTTGAAATTTCTGAATCGAAATCTTTCAACTTAACTAATGAGATTTTATTAATTTTAAGAACTAGGTCGTGAATGTATCCTAAACACTTTACTTTATCATACCCTCCACAGTTAAGCAATATTTTTCCAGGCGCGGATAACGAAAAGTCTAAGTAAGTATCAGCGTCTGTTTTTATTTTTATATTTAACCCTTTAGGTCTATTTTCAATCCAAGTTTTAAGCATTTTCATATTTTCTCGTGTTTTTAAAGACTCAAGTATATTAATAACATTATTATAATGTTTTTTACCTTTATTATCTTCTTCTTCATCTCTCTCTAAAAGGGAGCTTTTCTCTCTTAAAGTTGTTTCTTCTTTCTTAATTTTAATAAATGGATACTTTTCTTCTAATTCAAAAAGTCTGAATATAGAGAATAAGTCTAAGTTTTTATCAGGATTAGTTGAAACTGCTAATATGATTTGATCAATAGATATTTTACTAGGACTTAAATTAAACATGGATATATTCTCTGACATTTTAGATTCATATTCAAACATCCTAGTTAAGTTATGTTTAGATTCACTATAAACACTATTAATTTCATCTAAAGACTTCTTAAACTCGTCTTTAAGAACAGGTACTCTACTTGCTTGATGTAATAAAACGATAGCTTCTTGATCGCTTATTTTAGGCCAATATTTACGCACGTAGCTTCTTAAAAAGATGCCAAGGGTATCTAAAGATGGAAATCTAACAATACTTTCAGGTAATTTAACATTAACCATGTATTTAAGTAAATCTTCTCTAGACTTAAATAGTTTTTCAAATTCTAAACGAATATCTAAGACATAGATCTCATTAACATATTCTGGAATTGTTTCTAAATAATTAACATCTTTAATGTTAATTTCCTTGTTAAATTTATAATCATCAGGATATCCTAAATTTAAACCCTTTATTAAATGAGTTAAACAAATAGAATTATCTTTTGAAACAAAATATAAGTATTGCCAATTTGGTGGAACATTAGTATAAATAAAAATCTTATTTTGGATAGAAACTAAACTATCAAAAGAGAACGGAATGGTGAATTTCTTACCATAAAAAGAAACACTAATAGTAGTCGTCATTTAATATACTTAAATAAAAAAAACTAATCCAAATGACAAAAATCCAATAAAGGATTCTTGTCTATTTATTACTTACCATGAGATTTTTAGTTCCCAGGTCTTATATATATGTGTTGAATCATAGCCAAGAGTTTTTAATATTTGCTGAATTTCTGGAATAATTGTATCAAATCCTCCCATGATACATTATAATTATTTCATCAATGTCTATATATTTATACTTAAAAATAATGTTATATTTACCAACTTTTACCGCCTCTTTAATCTTTAGATTAATTTTATTTACCTAAACCTAATTGCTTTGTAATCTTCTTAACAAATGGTTCAGTTGAACTGTATGAACAGATTTCATTAATAATAATGGGCATATAGTGATACTGATGATAAATTAGGAAAATATTTGGATATTTTTCATTGAACTCCACTTCAGCACAAATAGTTCCATTAGAGATATCAATAACGAAAATATTAAAATGAATAAGGAATGAAATGCATTGGATAGAGATATTTCCAATAAATTCTCTTTCAGGTAATTCCTCTAAAAGTTCTTCACTGATATTTTTACTTAATTTATAGAAATCAATGAATTTATGTGCATCTGCTAAAATTTCTTCTCTCAACTTATCTGCCTTTTCAGTTTTTTCATCTAAATCTAAATCTTGATAATCTCTTTCAAGAGTTAATAAAAGAATAGAATGAAATGCACAGTTTCCATCACCTATAACATCTGTAATGGTTATTTCAGATGAAATACCTAAAATGTCTTTAATCATATCTTTATATTTAGGATTCCAAAGAATGGGTTTCATCACGGAAAGTGTTCTATACCTTTAATCGACTAAGTTTAATTCAATTTTATCTTAAATGACAAAAAATCCAATAAAGGATTCTTGTCTATTTATTTTAATTTTTGTTTTCAATATCTTCTAGAACAGAAGACTTATATTCTGAAAAATCTCCATCAAATTTTTTTACATGATTTTCAGAACATACCCATAATTCACAATTAATAGATTCAAGTAATCTCGCATCATGGGATACAACAACTACTGCTCCTTTATATTTGTTAATGGAGCTAATAAGAGCATCAATAGACTCAATATCGAGATGGTTTGTTGGTTCATCTAATATTAGAATATTAGCTTTAACGTTTGCAAGATATGCCAACAATACTCTGGCTTTTTGACCTCCTGACAAATTTTTGATTTTTGATATATGGGTCAAGCTAGGTAATCCAAATTGTCCTAATATTTTTCTAGTTTCTTGTAAGGATAGATGAGGTTGTTGTTTCTGAAGAAATTCAACAGGAGTTGATTCTAATTCTAATTGATCAATAAAATATTGTGAATAATATCCAATTTTGAGATCAATATATTCGCATGATCCTTTCGTAGGTTTTAATGACCCAGAAATTAAATTCAACAAAGTAGTTTTACCACTACCATTTTGACCAATGATTCCAATTCTACTATTTTGACAAATTAACATATTTACATCTTTAATAACTACTTGATCCTTTTCATATGAAAAGGATCCATCGGTTAGAGTAATAATTGAACCTTGTAATTCTCTTTTAGGATCATGAAGTTGAAACTCAACCGTATACTCTTTATCGGGTCTAGAAATTTTTAATTGTTTTTTAGTTTCTACTCCTTTATTTACATTTTTCTTAAGTTTTTCATATTTTTTTATCTGAGTATCAACATTTTTAAGGTAAATATGTTTAAATTTACTCCAATTTCCAGTATAATATACAAGTTTTTTGTTTTCAACGTTAATAATATCAGTGCAACACGAATCTAAGATTGTCTGATCATGACTGACTATAATAAGCATTTTTTTCCAATGACTAAGATAATCAGTTAACCAAATAACAGCATTCAAATCTAAATGATTACTTGGTTCATCTAACAGAAGAAGAGATGGTTCCATGTATAGAATTTTTGCTAAAGCGACTCTCATTCTCCAACCTCCTGATAAAGTTTTGATTGAAGTGGTTTGCATTGTATGATTAAATCCGAGACCGAACAATATATGTCTAGCTTTAGACTCTAGGTTATCTGCATTCAAACTTGCTAACTCTTCGTGAATAATTTGAAGTCTATCGAGATCTATTTCAGACAAAGAATCTATATCTTTTGCATTAATAAGATCGGCTTCTAATAAAAGGTTAATTATTTCTGTATTTGAATTCATTACAACAGTTAACACAGTTTCGTTTATATAATGACTGACTAAATCTTGTTCTAAAAGAAGAGTGTCAATATCATTGCTAAATTTAAACTGGCTAGTGGCAATCAAATTAAGAATAGTGCTTTTACCGCAACCATTACGACCAATTAATCCATAACGTTTTCCTTTAGTTAGAAGCAACTTTGTCTCGTCAAAGAGTATAGTTTTATCAACAGTAACTGTAAATTTATCTATACAGACACTGTTAATATCCTCGTGAGAACCAACTTTTTGAGAAATTTGAAATTCTAGGTTCATTTTGGCTCAAGAGTGAGTAATATACTTACTCGAGGTAATTTAATTCAATTTTATCTTTACTTTTTATATTAAAAAATAAACAATACAATTTATGTATATGTCTAATTTAAAATCTAAACTTACAGAAGCATTTTTCACAGAATTGTATAATTTTTTAGATACGCTTGTTAAGCTTTATCCATCTGAAGCACCTGATATTATTGTCTACAGAGCACTTGTACGCAATTGCACTAATTTTAGAGATCGCGAAATGTTTATTTCCACTTTAGATCAACATATTTTTTCTGAGTATAAAGTCCAGATCTTAACTCATGATATCCAATTTCTTACTAATCAAGCCAGTAGTATTATTCAGTCTAAAGTAGATTCTCAATACCTTGACGAAGCAACGGATTGGCTTAATAAAATAAAGAAACTCTATCATGAAGGAAAGGTCAGTAAAGACCAAGAAGTTTGGATTTGGAAAATGTTAGAGACGTTTCTTAAACTTAATGATAAGATTAAATCTATTCCTTCTTAAGTCCAGTGTATAGGTTTTGTTCTAGCACCACAAGAACAATGACATGTACATACTTGTCTAATCGATTCAAGCCCATCATATTCGTCAATCGTCCATTTAATATTATCTGGAATCTCAACTATTTTTAATTTAGATAAGTAGTCGTTAGCATCTAAACCTAATTCTTCAACCACTTTAATTAAGTCTGAATCAGATCTATCCAAAAGAAAATCATAAATTTCATTAGTATTTTTAAGAATTTTTAAACGTTCTAAAGCTTTTTCAGATAAGCCAAACCCGCCATAACAAACATTAATAACAACTTTAACCATCTAAGGTTTATAAAAGTTGTTAAAATTTATTCAATTTTATCTTCAGATAAATTTTATCTAAACTAAGGAGTAAATAGATTAGCAATAGAATGTCTTACATTATTTAATGGTTGAATGGATCCAAGTAAAAATAAATCTTCTTTTTCTTCTTCTTCTAGATAGCTGACATATTCTGAACGACGTTCTGGATCATAACAAATATTCCATTCAGAACTATTAATTTCAAGTATTTTTAGTTTAGTGTTTTTACCGTTAGCTTCTTGTCCTAATGCCTCAACTACTTTAACCAAATCTGGATCAGATCTGAACAATAAATCATATTTACACTTCTCATAAATTGTATCATCATTTTTAAGAATTTTTAAAATATCGATCGCTTTTTTCGACATATTAATACCCATGTTATGACAATTAAGAACAACTTTAACCATCTTCTAGATTAGAAGTAGTTTACTACTTAATCGACTTAAATTGATTCAATTTTATCTTCAGATAAATTTTATCTTCAGATAAATTTTATCTTTATCAAAAGATAATTTTATTTAGTTTTATTTATATTTCTATGAAAATAGAAGTTAAACAGAATAAAGATAAATATAATGGTATTTATAATTTAGTTCTTGTTGCTATCGAATTCATTAAAAAAGACACCTTAGTCTTTAAAATTAAAGATTATGAATCTTCAAATAAACCTACCCGGTATACGATTCAAGTGGCTAAGAATAAACACATAACAGAACATACCATTATATCTAATCTGAATCATTCATGTGATCCTAATGTAAGGATTGAAACAGATTTATTGTCTATATTCTCTAACAGAGATATTAATCCAGGTGAAGAATTAACCTTTTTTTATCCATCAACTGAATGGGAAATGAAAGAGCCATTTAAATGTCAATGCAATTCTAAGAAATGTCTTGATTATATAGCGGGTGCTAAATTTTTACCATTTGAAGTATTAGATTCTTATTTTTTGAATAAGCATATTCGCCTGCTTATACTTAATGTCAATTAATGTTGTTTAGCTTCTAGTTCTTTAATTCTAGCTTCTAATTTTTTAATATAAGCTTCTTTTTCAGCTAAAATGGTAATAATAGAGTTTGAATTTTCTCTAGGTTTAGACTTAATAGAAGGTTTATGTATCGAAGAAAATAATCCAAAACTATTATTAACAGGTTCTTCGACATGCTCGACTGGTTTAGATTCAGATTCTAATATTAATTTAGTCAGCTGGGTTATTTTTCTTTCATATGATTGTAATTTACTCAAATAAATTTCTTCATTATTCTCTGAGCTTTTAATTCTGGTCATTTCTTCATCGTATTTTTTCTTTTGTTCTTCATATTTAACTTTAAGTTCTTCATTTTTAGATTTAAATTCTTTTTCTTTAAGACTAAGAAGACTTTCATACTGTTTTTTAATATTTTCTTTAGATTCTTCGGCTTCTTCTATATATTTAGTTTTAATAGCTTTTTTGTCTAATTCGTATCTAGCTTTAATAGCTTCTTTACACTTAATTTCTGTTTCCATAGAAATTTGTTTATCCAATTCATATTTAGCTTTAATAGCTTCTTTTTCTAATTTGTATTTAGCTTCCATTTCCACGGAAATTTGTTTATCTGATTCATATTTAGCCTTAATTTCACTTATATTTAAGTCTAATTTTTTAATAGCTTCTTCTTTATCTAAATCGTGCTTCTTCTTAATCTCTTCTAATTCATCAGTAAGCATTTTAACTTTATCTTTATAGTGTTGTAAAATTTGTCCCTGTTTTAAGGATTCGTTAACATATATTTTATTAACAATCGTCTTCGCATTTGTTGCGAATCGAAGAGTAATAGTACTTTCATTAATATTTTTTAATTCAGGAGACATGGTGCATATAATAGCCACTTTGGAATTTCCACCTAATGAGTTTTTAAGGATCCTCGTCAACTTAGAATCTCTATATGGAATAAATACTTGTTTTTCAGATAATGCTTTAATGACTCTTTGAAGCGATAGTAGACTTTTATTAATATAATGACCTTCTTTAGCACGCGCTCCTTCCAGATTGTTTTTACCAACCGATTCTGAACCAGCTAAATCAACTAAATGTAAAAACGATGTTCTGGCAGATAGACCGTCTTTACTTTGAGATTCAATAATAATCCTAAAAATAGTATGACTACGACTACTTTGTTCGTTATAGTTGTTAGATGAAATTTTTCGATTGTATTGTCCTCTATTAAGAACGTTAATCATTTGATCAGGTTCTGTAATGTCTGTTTCGACGATTCCTTTAATAATAATAAACCCTTTAGTGTCTTCAATAATTTGTAAATCTGTTCCTTCACCTATAAGGTCGTTAATAACTTCGTTATATATTTCAAAGTAAGACACTCTAATTAAATAGTCTCTGTTTTTCTCTGAAAAAAGAAACCGAAATAAATCGGATGCAACATAGCTAATTAAGCCTTTATTTCGTTCTGTTCCTAACATCGTATATGTCTTCCCTGAATTCGTTTGGCCATATGCCATAATGACTCCATGATATCCTTTAATACAATTTTCAATGATTTTTTGCGAATCTTTAGAATAAATATCTAAAGTAGTATGATTTTCATTAAAAATACTATCAAAAACATAAGTATCTTTACTCTGATTGTCTTTACGTTTAATAGCACAATTTTCTTGAATCCAAGCATTTTCTTTTGATGGTTTGATTCTTATTGAAATAGAAATATTTTCATCCATTAAACTAAAGACAATAAAATAGTTAATCATTAATCTCCATAGTCCATAAATCATCAAGTTGAGTGGACTCATTAAATATAATTCCAATAATAGTATTCAAGTCAAAAACTAAAAAACAATAAGAATCTTCAGTATTATATGGCCATTTTATAGGAATATTTGTTTTAGATTTAAGGTTTAAGATAGAAAAAATATCACTAGGTTTTATTAATTTATTTAATTGATTAGTTAGATTAGGTTGTTTAATTTTGTCTAAAATGACATTAGTCGAGAAAGATGTATGATAAAGCATACATCCAGATATATAAACATAATCATCATCTCCTAGATCATAAATTTTTTTAATAATCCATTTACCTTTTAAGATAGTTAATTGACAATCTCTAGAGCCGTCTTTAAGATGGTTGGTTATATCGTTATTTACTAAATTAAAATAAGCAGTAAACTCCTCTCTTGGCATTAAGAGTTTACAACTTTATTCTTTTAAATTAAAGATATTCTTTGTATCCTCCTCCAATATAATCAGTTGAATCTATCTATATATTCAACTTTACCATTTCGAACTGTAATAGGTTTTCCTACTATATTAATTAATTCGGAAACTACTTTAGCGGTTGGAGTAGTTGAAACAATACTCGTTCCAGATGAACCAAATCCCTCTGTTCTTTTAGATTCAGGTAATTCAGAAACAACTTCAACTGTAATAGATTTTAAACTAGGGCTAATTAATTGAAATAATCTAGTTCCCGCTTCGATGACATAAGTTTGTTCGCTTAAATTATCTACATAGGCCATAATATTACCTCTATAATTTGAATCGATAAGACCAATACTGTTTGATAATCTTAATGGAGTTTTTACACCCATTGAACTTCGTGGAATAAGTAAGTAAGATTCCAATAAAGTATTTTGATCTAATAAAGCACATTGGATCTTAAAATCAATCTTATTAGAAAGTGATTTCTTAGGAATAACTAAAGTTTCAGGGCAGAAAAGGTCAATTCCGGAGTCTCCAGAATAAGCTGAAGTATGATTGGTATAATAATCTAAATTAGTTTTAATAAGTAGTTTCATGAGAGTATACTATATTCATATTAGTTTTTTTTTATAATTAAATAAATCTCAATAAAGAGCTTAAATTTTATTAAAATACCATGAAATTTTTAATTTCCAACAAACGCCTGTTTTTTATTCTTTATTTACGAACCAAGTAATTCCAAGAACTTGTCCGAATTGATTCCCTTCTTCTAAAGGTATAAGTTTTACACCTTTCTTTAAGCACAACTCTTTAATCAAAGGCGTTATCTTTTCTTTAACAATTAAAAGTTTTTCAAGAAGTCCATCCTTTAAAGCTTGTTCAATTTCTTTATGACCATAGACAGCTCTTCCTGCCATTAAATGTTGTTCCCATTCTTCAAGTGGTTTATTGTTCTTAAGTTCAAAAAGAACATTATTAACAATAATTTTTATATCATCATGTTCTTGACATGTTATCATTTTAACTAATGGAACCAGTTTATAGTCTAGTCGTTCTTGAACTTCTCGTTTTTTATCTCCAGGCCCTGCAAGAATTAAATGTTCAATAATAGGCATACACTTTTCAGGACTAATGTAAAACTTTATAATATATTCGTTAATTTTTGTAATGTAGTTATGAATAGCTTCGGTTCTAAGTCGTGCTAAACGATTCTGACTTTGACCTCCTCGATCATGTCTTTTTGGTAAATCAACATTAAATCTCTTAAGTAAAGTAATATAGTCTCCTTGAATCATATAAAAGGATGTTTGGTCTCCAGTAATTAAAATAAGACCGTTTTTTGGAGCATTAGATTCATAAAGAGGTAATAAAGATTCAACATGAAAAATCTTATCACATCTATAAAGAAATTTTTGAATAGGTCTTAGAGGTTCAAGTAAGATAATATCCGAACTTATATGAACATTTTCAGGAATGTCGCTAAAACCACGATCCAATATTTTCTCCAGCGAAAATAGCAAGGCCATTTTCAGGCATTTTCTTAAGACTTTTTAGATGAGCCATAATTGTTCGTAAAGAACGTTCAACCGATTGTCTATTTGTTCTAGATTTAATATTTGAAGCTGTTCCTAATTCTGCATTTAAATGTTGAACATACATGCTTAATTGTCCATTAGAAGGAAAATGAAGAGAAATATTACTAGTCGTGGTATCTCCGGTGTATTTTTGAAGTTGTAAAAGTAGATCCATAATAGAAGTATGGTATATACACTTATACAACATTTTTAGTTCAATTTTATCCCTATAAATTTAATCTAATTTAACTTAAAGAAAATAAGCTAAATATAAAGTATACCTAGAATGTCCCTATTTACTACTATTGCATCATTTATTTCACAAGCCGTTTCTACGTTAGTTAATACAACTACTTCTTTAGTTTCTCCTCTCTTAACTAAATATAACATTAACACTAATGTTAATTATGATTACATTGTTCCTCTAGTTTTATTTGTTCTATATTTCTCTAATTTTGGTTATTCTCTTCTATGTCTTCTCATTAGTGTTGGTATTCCACTTTATAATGATTCAAATTCTAATCATAATTCTCGTTATTGGACAGCGTTTGCTTATTATTTGATTTTAGCATTCTTTAATTCTTTTTATCTTAGATGGATTCCTTTTTCTAGTTTGTTAAATTTACTAGTTTTAGTTAGTCTTCACACTACAACTGTTCAAAGTTTTGCTTTGAAAGTAATTTCTCAATTTATGATGCAACTAAAAATGGTTCCTCAAGTGTCTAAATATATGACACTATTCAACAATGTTTTAGTTTTACGTCTAGATTATTATATAATGATTAGTCGTTCTGTTTTAGGTTTTTAGACAAATAATTTGAAAAATCCTCAATAAAGAGGATTTTTCTGTTTAATTTAATTTTAGTTTAGTTTATGCTTTCATTCTTTCTGCAACCAGTTTTTCATTTTCGTATATATTAATCAACTTGACGAGTTCGTTTGTATTAATTTTAGGAATAGTCAATAGGCTTTTTCCATGCATCAATTCATCTAAGATATCTTCCTTCGCGTGTTGCTTCTCAAAAATAATTTTTTCGATACTGGTATTACTAGTAAAGAAATAAACATTAACCGTTTTAGATTTTTGGCCTGGTCTAAGAACGCGTCCCACTGCTTGTTTAGAGGATTCAGAATTCCACCAAAAGTCAGATAATAAAACGGTATCTGCACATTGTAAATTTAATCCAGGCGATCCAAGAGCATAAGTGGATAACAAAACTGATCCTGGTTGACTAGTTTCGAAATCTTTAAATAAAGTACCACGTTGTTCAACACTTAGTTTAGAACTTAGTTTAAAAATAGTTCTATTCTTGTTCTCTGCTTCGAATTTATCTAAGTAAGAAGAAAAAGTTGAAAAGACAATACATTTAGAATCTTTATGTTTATCTAAGACAGCTTCGATTTTTTTAGTTCGACTTGACTTAACTGTACCTAATTGTTCAAAAGGGACCTCTAGACTAAGATCCACTAGAATTTTTAGAACAATATAAGAAAGGTCATTTTTAGATTTATCTTGACACGCTTTGACTTTCTTGATGATGCTTTTTACGGGGATGGAATAATCAGAAAGAACTTCACGAAGATAAGTGATCATTGCAAGTGCATAAGAATTGTATAATGCTCCATCTTCTTTGTTCTTATTTAATTTACACTCTTTTGCTTTTACATTCATTTGACACAGAATCTCTTTAAACGTTTCATAAATGAGTTGTTCATCCTTATTTAAGTCATATGCAATAACAGAGTGTTTAACTTCCAAACTAGATAAATCAAATTCAGGATTTTTTTCTCTATATACAAGATGCTCAACTAGTCCTTTAAATGAATCACTTCGTAAAAGGCGAAGAGTTTCTGGTAAATTTCTTGGCATTCCTTCAAGATCTAAGAGGCAGTGATACCCAAGAAACCGTTCAAATCGAGGTTCACTAAACATAGAACCTGAAAGACCCCATCGATGAGTGGCATAAACACTTGAGATCGCTTTACATCTTTTAGTATTGATATTCGTATACCACTGAATTTCATCAATAATAATAGCCGACCAACTAGCAGAGTAAAATGTTCCACACATTGACCCTTTATTACTGAAAGGTCGATTAGGGGAATTATAGTACTTCACTCTGTTTGTAAAAGGGCCATTAACTTGTTTCTCATCAATATACTCAACGAATTTTTCTTCAATTTGGTGGAACTTATAGTACTTTCCAAGAACATCAGGAGTGGTTAAAACAAATTGAGTATCTATTTTGGGTTCCCAGGATTCCATTTTCG
>ERZ1292625.2862-Hain-H41-01um-R1-2862-length-14996-cov-12_pt1 | contig 14996 bp, 13 predicted proteins | sample MGYA00564400_ERZ1292625 | MGnify/ENA primary metagenome ERZ1292625 (study PRJEB36523, sample SAMEA6512639) | groundwater metagenome | collected 2019-01-08 | study: AquaDiva: Metagenomics assemblies of 32 groundwater samples | reverse complement strand
GGCCAATTTTTTTGAAAAAATCAAAATCGATGACTTTTTGAGTGAACCCTAATTACAAAAATGGAATGCCCTCCACTACTTTCTGGTGGAATGGAGTGTTTCGTGTCCAAGACGGAAAGATCCAGATGTCAAGGGGTTTCTTTGATGTAAATGACATCTTAGTTCAGCAAGGTTTTAAAATTACTCCGCCTGAACCAGTTGTAAAGTAACTCAAAGAGTTGTATCAGATAAATAAAAACTCCTGTAACAAGGGGTTTTTTTTATCCAATTTCAATCACCACATCATCCGTCATCGGGTGACCTACGCATGTGAGCACATAGCCTTCATCACGCTCAGATTGCGAGAGGCCTTCTTCTTCATCCAGCTTAACTTTTCCTGATAGCGCTTTACCCCGGCATGCTGTGCAAAGCCCGCTTTGACAGCTGAACGGTAGATCTATGCCCTGGTCAAGTGCAGTCTCCAGGATAGCACGATCAGGTGGCACCATTACTTTATATTCTTGTCCATCATATCTAATCGTCACCTGCCGTGCCTTATACTCTGTTGTAGGGGGGGTCTCTTTTTTCTCTTTGTCTAATACACCAGTAACAAAACTTTCCTTATGGATTTTATCCTTTGGAATATGAAGTTCAGTCAATAAGGCATCCACGTTCTTCATCATTCCCTCCGGGCCGCACATCAAATAGGTAGTTTTGTCGATGCCCCAATCAGGAATGCGTTCGAGTAACTTCTTCAACATGTCATGATTCAATAACCCGGAGTACCCCTGCCAATTCATAGGTGCATTATCCAATATGTGGATAATATGAAGTCGACCCTCATCTGAAGTCTGCATTTTTTCAAACTCACTTTTGAAAATGATACTGTCAATGTCACGGTTGCAATAAATAAGTGAGCAAATACTCTCAGGTTCTTGGGATAAAATACTTTTAATAATAGACATCATGGGCGTAATACCTGATCCACCGGCAAACAAAATCAGATGGCGCTTATTTTCCTTCTTATACTCGGTGGTAAACTGGCCCATGGGGTCCATCACCGTTAGGGTACTTCCTACTTTTAGATGATCAGGGAGCCAATTGGACATTAGTCCGTTATCTACCCGCTTCACCATGACTACCAAATCCTGATCAACATAAGGAGAAGAACACAGTGAATAGGCCCTGCGGACTTCCTTACCCGTCATAGGTAAAATAAGTGTTAAAAACTGCCCAGACTTATAACTGATCTTTTTCACGGGCTGTTCAAACGCAATACTGATAGCATCCTTTGTTTCTTGTACCATGGCTTTCACTTTCAGATCATGATAGTGAGGACCACTGTGCGAAGGTTTTACTTCCTTCTTTTCACTTCTTTTAAATAAATTAAAGGCCATGACTAGAGCTAGTTTGACGATTCAAATTTAACATCCTAAAACTCAAATGCCTAATGCTTCGGCCTCAAGTGTGATGGATTTAAAGATTAAACCAATAGGTAAACTTAACCACCAATGCCCGGTTTTTTGTTATCAGGTTTCCAGGAAAGTAATTTTCAGTATACACAATAAAAAAATCAGAAGCTGGCTTGTAGCGCCACTGAAAACGGGCATTCAGATTTACGTTATCGTACCTATCATTGTACTGCACAAACGTGGTGAGAAACAGCTTGTCGGTAAATGTGAAGTCCAGACGGGGACTGATTAAAAGAAATTTGGCACTACCATAAGCGTCCGGCAGCCGGATATCATTGTAATCTACAGTTAATGATAAACTACCGTATGGTTGCACCCTGTAGCCAATTGTTCCGGCAAGTTGAGCCCTCTTTCCATTATAAAATTCTCCTCCGCTGGAAATAATACTATAGGTAAAGGTCGACCTTGCATTAGAGGTATACTTCAAATTAAATTCCTTCCATCTGAACTCCTGACCTTTTAATAAGACCGAATCCCCTACAGGGTCGAGTATGTCGAAATCGCTGGGAAGTTTTTGATATATATCACTTACTGTTACCAAAAGCATCGCTGTACTTCTAAAACTGGCAGCATAATTCAACATTAAGTTTCTATCTGTTTTTGTGCCGTCCGGTAACATGGAGCCAAACAGAACAAACCCTGGCATCATTAATACCAGTGGTCCGGATTTTGGGTACAGTTTGATATCTGTAAAGACTCTGGATCCATAGTTACCAGGATATACGGCCCGGTTTGGAACAAATCCAGCTTCAGCATTGTAATTTTTACCCAAACCAATATAGCCCGCGCCTGAATTAATGACCCGACTCGTGTAGGCCATAAATCCTCCATGCGAAAAATTATCGCCTTCCGAATAATTATCAAAAGAACGATGGTAGTAAGCTTTTCCAGTCCAACGGTTATTTTTTGTGAGGAGATTAAAATCAGCTCCGGCAACACGGCTAAACGTATTCAATTGCGTCACCGTATCACTTCCGTTCCAAACTTGCTTGACCAAGTCTTCATGATAATACTTCGATGAATCATATTCACCAAGTCCAATAGATTGTTTGTTGACAAAAAAGATATCGAAGTTAGACCGGGAAAAAACCTGGCGTTGTAAAACTCCTACGGCATAATTCTGCTCAGGCAAACCCAGCCCTTTGCTGCTTTTCGTCTGCAAGTCCATCGCGCCAATGCGCCACTTGGAACCGATTTTTCCACTGATTCGCGCACCGTATAGGATTGGCACTTTGACAAGATCATCGGTTGAATCTTGAGCCAACCCAATCCTGCGGGAAAAAAAAGGCTGAGTCAATGAAGGAAAGCCAGGGGCGGAGAAAAGATCGCTGTTCTCTAAAAAAAATTGCCGTCTTTCCGGGAATTGAAATTCAAACCGGGTAAGATTGATCACCTGCCGATCTACTTCAACCGTGGAGAAATCAGGATTGACTGTGAGATCCAGATTCAATGATGGCGTTATACTCACTTTGGCATCAAACCCGGCATTGACCGTATTTTTTACAGGCTCACCATTTTCAGAATCTTTTGTAGAGGAAGCTACCGTGTATGGAATACTTGAAATGTTGGTTCCGGCATGAGGTGGATTCTCTTGCCATAACAGCTTACCGGAATAGGCAAAAGAGGCAGGAATGAATTGAATTGGGGTGGCTATCCAACTTGAAGTCTGATTGCGCTTAAGGTCTTTACGGACAAAAGTCACGTTCCATTCTTTTACATGCTGATTGTACCGAAATGATTTTAAGGGGATTGCCAATTCAGCAATCCACTTGTCTTCATAGCGTTTTACTTTTGAATACCACTTATTGTCCCAACTGTTATTATAGGAGTTTTCCCGGTCGGAGCCACCACCTGACATAATACCCTCCGACTGCACTCCATATGGTGTGATGGAGAAAAAGAATCCATTTGTAAAATCATTATAGGGATCCATGTAAATGCCGATGTTATCATTAAGCGGCCATTCAAAATCTCTACGTAAAGATTGCATCACATCGGGTTTGTTATCATCGTAACAAACAAAAGAGATATAAAAAAAATGGTCGTTAAAGGTTAACCGCGCCTCTGATTGAAATGTGGGGGCCAATGAATCGACCGGATAATTGAGAAAAAAATTGGTGGCAACAGCAGCCGTTTTCCAATCTTCTTCGTCCAGTACACCATCAGCAACAATTATACCTTTCGCTTTGGTGATAGCAAGTCCAAGCCCGGGTTCATTACGCGTTTGTGCAAGCGCCTCATCGAATTCGAAGCCCAATAAGAGAACAGTCAGATAAAGAAATAGTCGGCACTTATTCATAAAGCGCATAAAAATAAAGAATTGTGTTTAAAAACGATTTACGATTATATAAACGGAAGGCTGGATTTGATGGCCAAAAGTGAATCGCACAGAATCCCAAATCCTTTAGTACTTTTACAACATAACAAACTAACCGTGAAGCTCAATTCCCTCACTGCCATCTCCCCGATTGATGGAAGATATTTTACAACCACGCATCCGCTTGCCCCTTACTTTTCAGAATTTGGACTCATGCGCTACAGAGTATTTGTGGAGATTGAGTACTTCATTGCCCTATGTGAAATCCCATTGAAGCAGGTCGAAAAATTTCCAATGGAGAAAATATCCGCCTTGCAAAGTCTATATAAAACCTTCAGTGAAGGTGAGGCCCTGGCCATTAAAGAAATTGAAAAGACCACGAATCATGATGTGAAAGCCGTTGAATATTTTATCAAAAAAGAATTTGATAAACTTGGCTTGAGCGACTTCAAAGAATTTATTCACTTTGGTCTTACCTCGCAAGACATTAACAACACCGCCATTCCACTTTTGCTGAAGGAATTTTTGGAGAAAGAGTTTTTGCCAGAGCTAAATCAGGTTGTTCTTTTGTTGGACGGTCAAAGCAGGCAATGGAAAGAAATAGCTATGCTTGCCAGAACGCATGGGCAACCGGCCTCCCCTACCCGGCTTGGAAAAGAAATTCAAGTATTTAGTGAGCGTTTAAAAAAACAACTCGATCTGTTAAAAACCATTCCTCATTCTGCTAAGTTTGGCGGGGCAACAGGAAATTTTAATGCCCATCATATTGCCTATCCAGACATCAACTGGGCCGACTTCGGAAATAGTTTTGTTAAAAAGTATCTAAGTCTTGAAAGAAGTCATCCGACAACACAAGTTGAGCATTACGATAATCTTGCTGCGATTTTCGATAATTTAAAACGCATCAACACCATTCTGATTGACTATTGCCGGGATATCTGGCAATATGTAGCCCTGAATTATTTTAAGCAGAGTATTAAGGACGGTGAGGTTGGCTCCAGTGCCATGCCGCACAAAGTAAATCCAATTGACTTTGAAAACGCTGAGGGAAATTTAGGCTTAGCCAATGCTTTATTCGAACACTTATCCGCTAAGCTTCCGATCTCACGGCTTCAGCGAGACCTTACCGATTCTACCGTTCTCCGCAACATTGGGGTACCATTGGCTCACACCTACCTTGCTATCAAATCGCTCGAGAAGGGTATTGGCAAACTGGAGCTAAATAAAGTAGCAATCGATCAAGACCTGGAAGACAATTGGGCAGTAATAGCCGAGGCCATACAAACTATATTGCGAAGAGAAGGGTATCCTAATCCATATGAAGCGCTTAAAGAGCTAACGCGAAAGAATGAAAAAATGACGAAAGAAAATCTTCACAAATTTATTGAAGGCCTTGACGTGAAAGGTGCTACTAAAGATGAGTTAAAAAGGATCAGTCCATTTAACTATACTGGTATATGAAGGACTTAATCCTGGCTAAGATATAACGCTCTTCTATTCGCGAAATCATAAAGCGTGAGTCTCCTTAAATTGTAATACGCGGTCCAAAAAGATTTAAGGGCAAGCAAATAGCTTCTTTTGGCGGTATCTTTTTCTGTTAAGGCAATATTGAGGTTAGTGATGTCAATTTTACCAATGAGATAACGGTTTTGCGCTACCACATAACGTTGCTGGGCCACTTCATCTGATTTTTTGGTAATGTCAATCTGGAGCCTCAACATTTCAAACTGCTTTACCTGTGTGATGATTTCCTGTTCGAAATTCACTATGTTTTGTGCAATTACATAGTCAGTCAGTTTTTTATTGGCATACGCGGTTTGCATCATGGCTTTTCTCCTGCCCCAATCGACAATGGGCACATTAAAAGAAATATTAGCGACTTGCTGCTTAGTAGGATTATTATAAAGGTCTGAAACACTTGCACCAATATTATTCAATCCATAAGATGCTGATATGGTGGTTTGATAGCGTTGTCCTTTGGCTGCTGCCACTTCACTTTCGGCTTCGATTTTCCTTCTTTCAAAGGCGATGTAATCTGCCCGGTTAAGCTTCCCAAATTCCAGTGCTTCCTCCAACGAGATTTCAAATTGCGGAATCACTTCAGGTAAAATCAAGTCAAAACTATCCCCATCTTTCAATCCGAGATAGGTTCGAAGTTGAAGGTGAGCTGTTTCCAGATCGAGTATAGCCTGGGCTACATCTCTTTTGGAGTTGAGAAGCTGAAGCTCAACTTGCAAGAGCTTATCTTGAGATGTGGTACCAATATTATACCGCCCTTGTTCTATCTTATTAATGGTGTCATTGTTCGCAAGGTTATAGCGCGCAATTTGCGCATTTACCTGCTGCTGAAGTACATCGAAAAATAAACTAACGGCATCTCTGGATATCGCTTCCAATCGTTCCGCATAGATGCGCTTTGACTCTTCAAATTGAATAGGCCTTGTGCGTTTGTCCCACTTCAACGGGTTATAGGCAAAAACCGGTTGAGTGAGCTGAATATTCAAAACGGTTCCGCTCCATTGGCTATCGCCAGTTGCATTGTCATTAAAAAAATTATATCCTGTGTTTGCAGAGATGGTACCACCCGTCAGCGAGATTGGTTGCTGTAAGCCAAAGTTTAGATTAGGATTCAGTTGGTTAACGGGAATATACAACAGAGACCCATCAGGTTGGCGAACAGGGGTAACCGAATTGAAATAGGTTGGCAGATTTCCATTGAGCCGAAGCTGTGGATTGTAGTTGGTACGATACGAACGGTATTGCCAATAACTGGTTTCTTTTTGTGTTTCCGCTTGCTTGGAAAAAGGTGATTGCAGCTTGGCCCGTTCAATAATATCTTCGATAGAGAAAACATTTTGAGCCGTGCTGCGCAGGATGAACCCCAAAACTAAAATAATAACAAGTATGTATTTCTTATTCATAACGTAATGATGCAATTGGATCTTGACTGGCTGCTTTCCGTGCAGGTGCTATTCCAAACACCAAACCCACAGTCGCAGCCACGCCAAATGAAAGAAGTATAGAGGCAAAGCTGATGATGGTGGGAATGTTAGCGAAAGCAGAAACGACATAGGCCATCGTAATTCCCAGTACCACTCCTATGATTCCACCTGACACACTGATCATCACCGCCTCGAATAAAAATTGCTGCACCACGTCACTCTTCTTGGCACCAATCGAAAGCCGCAAACCAATTTCCTTAATGCGCTCCAACACCGAGGCAAGCATGATGTTCATGATGCCGATACCGCCTACTAATAAGGAGATGCCTGCAATGGCGCCTAGCACATAATTAAAAATATCGTTGGTGCGTTGTTGTTGTTTCAATAAAAGTTCTGGGATTTCAATTTCATAATCCACCACCTCATAATGTTTGCGTTGAAGCAGGCGCGAAAGCACTTCAGCTGTGGCTTGAAGTTTGGCCGTCTCGTCTACCTGGATGACCAGACGATCAAGTTGATGGTAATTTTTTTTTTGATCTTCCGTTTCTGTATCGTTGGAAGCACTATTGTTAAACACCATGCCGCGACCTTTCATTGCTGCGAGGCGCAAGCCTTCTGTGGTGATCAAGTCACGGTTTTTGTATCGGATAAGAATAGTTTGAAGTGGCGCATATACATCCATATTGAAATCACGGATACCGAGCTTACTGATGCTTGCACTGGAAACCGCCCGCTCGGCTATTACTCCTATAATGGTGAGCCAATGAGGTCCAATTTTTATACTTTTCCCAATGGGGTTTTCCGTTGGGAAAAACTTTGTCCGGATACCATGACCAATAATGCACACCGGTGAACCAATCCTTCGCTGTCCCTCATTAAATGACAGGCCTTCATTTAATTCAAAGTTGAATATTTCAAAATAAGAAGGTTCAACACCTACCAATTTAGCCGACCTGCGTAAACCATTACGAATTACGTAGGTATCCAAAATAATTTCGGGGCTTAGTTTCGTTAACCCCGGTATGGTGGCCTCTATACTTTTTACATCGCGGATGGTGAGCCCCGGAGAAAATTTCTTCTTGTCCTTCTTACCTACCTTCTCTTCAACTTTCTCTTCTTTTTGTTCAATGATGGGTTTAATGACGATGTTGTTGACACCTACCAGCTTAATCTGATTGAGTATCTCCTGTTGTGCACCATTGCCTATGGCCAGCATGGCAATGACAGCGGCCACCCCAAATATGATTCCGAGAGCCGTCAGCAACGAGCGCAACTTATTAGAAATTACGCCATCGATGGCAATGAACAGGTTGGCTAATAAACGCGGTGAGAGAATAATCTTCATTTTCATAGACATGAAGGATCAGGCATGTAAAATTTTTTTATTATTTCTGTGAAATCTTGCTGACTACCATTTCTGGCTCAGGCACTTTCTCTTCCTTAATTTCCTCTTCCTTCTCATCTTTCTTCTTGCGTTTACCATTCATCTCTGGAAGCAGTACTATTGCAGTATCTTCCATTCCTGTCGGAATAGACAAATAAACCCGATCATTCTCTTGTAAGCCACCCAGTACAATGGCATCATTCGCATTTGTTTCTCCTACAATCACCTCCTGCTTTTGGATCTTCAGTCCATCTTCTTTGTAAACATAGGTCACGGTATCGTGCTGGCTGTGCAAGCTTTCTAATGGCACATAAAGAGCGCTGTCAATCGAATTCGCAAGAATTCTGTTACTGGTGGTCATGGATGGACGTAGTGTGGCATCCGTCCCTTTGATTTCAACTGATACTTCAAAGACTTTGGAATCCGAGTTTGGCCGTTGCTCACCTACGTTGGCCACCCGCATTACCATTCCTTTTAATTTTTTATCCGGATAGGCATCCAAACCAACCTCTACTTTTTGACCTGATTTCACTTTCCTCACATCAACCTCATTGACATACGTTTTGGAAATCATTTTAGTGAGGTCCGGCAAAGTGGCTACTGTTGGGTCCCACATATTGATTTGCGATCCGGCCTTAATAGGTTTTCCATCCCAGTCCTTTTGATAGATCACCATTCCATCCTCCGGGGCCATCACGTCAAATGATTGGAGCACCTTGGTCATGCCATCAAATTCTGATTGTACTTTTCGCAGTTCCGCGTCCACTTCCCGCATCTTTTCAATGCTTTGATTTTTTTTGATTTTGTAGTTTTCTGTAGCTTGATCAAAGGCGCGCTTTGCTTTGTCATAGTTGATCTCATTTTGTTTGATGGTTGCGGGGGGCTCGAATTTGGACTGCGCCAACACAATGTCTTTCTCTTCCACTCCATATTTGAGGTTAATAAGTTCATCACGCGACTGTCGCAAGGTCAAGGTTGTGTCGAGTTGGGTCTGGTTGAATTTTGAGTTGGCTTTGTCTAATTCAATCTGCTTGGCGGTAAACTTGTTTTGAAATTCCGAACGGTCCAATGTGGCGATCCAATCACCTTTCTTTACCACGGTGCCCTCATCCACAATATTCTGAATTACTACTTGCCAAATCTGGAAGGTACGCAACGATTGGGGCCCCAGGATCTTTACTGAATTTTTTGCTTCCAACTCTCCTGTGGTTTCGATCTCCACTTTGAATGTGCCCCTTTTTACAGGAGCCATAATGTCAGCCAGTTTACTCCTCTTGCTTCCCCTAACCGCAAAGAAGCCAATTAACAATACTACGAGTACTCCGATCCCAATAAGAAGATTACGTCTCATTTTATATATTTTAAAGTCTGAAGATCAAAGAAAGACACAAGTTAGCAATACTCCATTACTCCTGTTTGGTGATTCGGTTACAGATAAAAAGCAATTCACAGAAAATGGTTCTAATTGAAACAAAAAGTACTGGCTAACTAAGTTGCCAGTACTTTCAACGCTAATTTTCAAATCATGTTATTGATTAGGCCCCTTTTTCACTACGATTTTTGCGATGGCCGCCTCTTTTGTGAGTTTTCCTGAATTAACATCCTTCAATACACTGCTTTTCACCGATAATTCGAGAGAAGAAGGGATGCCACATTCCGAACATCTTGTAAGTTTGATGTTAAACATGAGCACTTCATCATCACCCAAACTTTTCAATGTTCGTCCATAATCCAGAATATTTTCCTTAATATCTTTTTCAAAAACAGGGTACAGTTCCTTTACTTTTTTATCGCGGGTTTCAGCATCAACATTTTCCAGCCGAAGGGTTGGCATAATATAATTTCCATAAGCACCTGTATTGCTGGAAAATACCTGCATGTAGTAAATAACTCCAAAGTCTTTCATTCGCTCATAATGGATATTCTCCTGAGTAAAGTAGGTAGTTGAAAGGTCCGGGCGATACAGTCTGCTAATAATACTTGAAAGTAATTCCAAATCAGGCTGGAGTTCATCCTCCAACTCCGTGTTTATCACTTTGATCTTTGCAATAAGTTGATTGTGAGTCAATTTTCCCTGACGATACTGGACTATATCTCCTTTTAAAGCCTCCACTGAGATATAGGATGGACTTGATACATTTCCAAAAGCACCGAACATGATTCTTTCTCCTTCACCACGGTTGGTAATGGTTATCTTCTCATTGGCAGATAGCTGTGAGATTAAATCACCGTAATCGGCCAGGAAATTTTTAGAGGCTTCAATTATCTTGTTGGTATAGGCGCTGCGTATGCTATCCTTACCCACTTTAGTTGACACAATTTTTGGCTTGCTTTTATATTCTGGGCCTGTTATTTCCTCTGTCACTGCAGATCCATTCTTAACCCTGATTTTAGTCTTGCTACGAATAGCATCCTCATTCGCCCGTTCCTGCTCATCCCTTGCCAATTCTGATTCCATACGGTGGCGTTCCGCTTCTTCCATAGCTTCAGGGGCCTCCATATCCGAATCAAAGCTGAAAGAAAAACTGCCATTCATTCCGTCTAAGAAAGTAACGTCTGATGCTTCCGGAGGCAGTCCAAAAAACCAGGGAGATCCTAAAAGTTCATACGGTATCCGTAAGGTAACTCCATAACCTTCCATATAATTTCCCTCAATCTCCATAGGGAAGAATGAACGTTTTTCAAATTGCTGCTTAATCATTGTGCCCAGTACATTCTCCGCAACTTCAATGTCTCGCTCCATACGCTGATCATCTATTTTAGTTTGAGCAATCGCGGCACTTACAGCCAGTATCAACACTGCTGCACTCATCATACTTCTTGCTATTCGTTTCATATTCTTTTGTTGTTTACTTTTCAAATTGTATTAATCACCTCATCCTATCCAAACAATTGCTACTTACAAAATTTGCTCGCCCCTCTCCTTAAGGGGAGGGGTTGGGGTGAGGTTAATAACTATTCTTACTCTTACTGCCACTCGAAATAATACTGGCAAGGATTTGTTCGGTCTCTTGCTTAAACTGAACTGTATTTTTTTCGATGCTCGTCATACGCGTTTGAAATAATTGTAAATCCTGATTTCGTTGTTCCTTCAGATAACTGGAGAAATCAACCAGCAAACTTTCTACATATTGCTTCTGCTCTTTGGATGACAGTTGCAGGTAATCCTTCATCAAGCGAAGGTTCTCGGCTTGAAGGTTGGATACAAATCCGCGGACCTGCTCCTCAGATGCCTTTGAGGTATTTTTCACCAAATCATCTATTCTTGATGAGTTCATTGCCAAACTGCTTTTAATGGATCTGTCTAATTTCTGCTGCGTTTCGGTCCAATTGGCAGTCATCACATCATTATTTTTTGTTAACGATAGGTCAATCATATCCTGCACTTGATTCTCCGTTAACAGAATAGGAGGCTGCACAATCTCGTGCTTACTTGATGGTCTGGCACCAAAACCAATGCGCAATTCACCTGATGTGTAATTAACCTCCAATCCGGATAACTTACCCGCTATTATAATCAGTAAGAATGACGCAGCGATGCTCATCACTGTTTTGAAATAGGGAGACTGCCAGAATGATCGGCCAAAAGAATCTTGCCCCATGAAAATAGGTGGAGCAATTACTTCTTTATCCTCCACCGTGCGCATGATATCCAACGCATCGGCCATCGCTTGTAATTGTTTTAACTCTTCAGGGTGCTGTTGAAAATACTGCAACACCTTTTCTGTTTCTTTGGCATCCAGTTCTCCATACAAGTAGGAGATCAAGGTTGCTTCGCCTGGTTTATTATTCATATCCAACCGTTTCTTTAGTAATGTTCTTTCGTTCTAATATTTTTCTTAATGCATCAAGTCCATAATACATTCTCGACTTCACGGTGTTCTCTGAAACATTCAGGGTTTCGGCAATTTCCCTGAATTTCAAGCCCTCATACTCTTTCATAATCACCACTTCGCGTTGTTCTGCACTTAACTCCATTAAACAAGTTTGTAACATATCCGATAATTCTGAGTGCCTTAGCTGATGCTCTGGGTTCTCCTCCCGGTTTCCACCCGCTTCCCATCGGTAGGAGTCATCTCCTTCACCTGGCTTTAAATCATTCAACGACATGGATTTGCCCGATTTCTTTTTTCGTAACTCTTCGCGACAAAAATTAACGGAAATGGTGTAGAGCCACGACTTAAATCTTGCCACCTCATTAAGGCCAGCAATATTTTTGTGCATGGCAATGAATGTCTTCTGAGAAACCTCCATCGCTAAATCGTGATCGAAGAAAAACTTATAATTGAAATTATAAATGCGTTTATACCACAGCGTAACCAGTCTTCCCTGGGCATTCTTATCCCCTTCCCGTGCCCGTGCAATGAGGGCATCCGTTTGCATTATTGCCGGTTCGTATGGAGGGTTCAGATTTCCCAGTTTTAGGTCCATTTTGATATAAAGATGGGGGAATGTGGGGAATAGTTTTAATATGGTGGAAATTAATTGATGCTTGATTCTGGATGCTGGAATAAGGATCCGCTAGTTAACCGCTTTGATCAAGAATCAAGTATCCAGAATCCCTGCCTTGGCGGCAGGCAGGCAGTTTCCAGCATCCAGTATTATCTTTGCCCCTCATGAAAAAAATCATCTCTTTATTGATCAGGTTTGTTCCCCGAAAATACCTGCAACTTTTCAGTGGGATAGGGCTGAGAGCGTTTGGCCTTTTTTACATCGGGAATAAAGTTGAATGCCCTATATGCCACAGCCATTACCGCAAGTTTCTGCCTTATGGAAGAATTAACCCAAGGCCCAATGCTCTGTGTCCTTCTTGTTTATCCCTGGAACGGCATCGTTTGATTTGGCTTTATTTAAAAGAAAGGACCAACTTCTTTTCCAATCAACTGGATGTCCTCCACATCGCTCCCGAGCCCTGCTTCATGAAGCGTTTTGAAAAGCAACATAGAGAAAGATACATTACAGCTGATATTGAATCCCCACTGGCCAAAGTGAAAATGGATATTCACCAGATTCCATTTCCGGAAAACCATTTTGATGTTGTGCTCTGCAACCATGTGCTTGAACATGTGCAAGACGATATAAAAGCCATGAGTGAAATCAGAAGGGTTTTAAAGCCAGGAGGCTGGGCCATTATGCAAGTACCTTTCTTTTCGCCCGTTCCGGATATAACTTTCGAGGACTCTTCTATTACTAATCCGCGCGACCGCGAAAAAGCGTTCGGACAAGATGATCATGTGCGAAAATTTGGGAAGGATTATGCAAAACGGATTGAAAGAGCTGGATTGAAAGTGGTTGAAGATAACTTCGCGAAAACTCAGCCGGAGAAATATGGGCTGCAGAATGCTGAGATTATTTATTTGGGGGTGAAGGAATCCCTGGTTTAATACTTTCAGGAATTAATGGAAACAGGAAGCGCCAGCCCAATGTTATTTATTTCACAAAACACGTATCTTTAATCAAAACACGTGTAGTATGAAAACCAAACTAACCCTCACGGTCCGCAAAAGCGTGATCGTCACGGCCAAACGCTACTCCAGGAGGACCGGGAAATCCGTTTCCAAAATGTTTGAGGAATTATTTGAGAAAGCGGAGTCGGCCAGCATAAAATCTGAGTCTCATCGGGCGGCTGAACGTCTGCTAAGGGCCTTACAGGGGACAAAACCTGTAAAAAAATTGGATGATAAACACTTGCTAAAAGACCATGTTGCACGGAAGTTCTACTGAAATCTTTATCGATACGGATGTGGCCTTCGACATTATATCCAAACGGGAACCCCATTATACTGCTTCTTTTCCAGCTACTTCAACTGGCTGCAAAAGACACAGTTCGACTGGTCATCTCGGAGAGCAGTTTAGCCAACTTGCTATACCTTTCCTTCGATATCTATAAAATTAAAGATGCTGTTTCAAAACTATCCGATTTTATTGGAGCATGTGAATTGGTCCATGCGGGCAAAGAAGCTACTTTGAATGCCTTGAGGTCAGGTTTTAAAGATAAAGAAGATGCATTGCAATATTACACCGCTCTACATGCCAGGGTGGACTATTTTATTACCAGAAACATAAAAGATTATAAACACATAGACCCAACGCTACCGGTCTTTACACCCAATACGTTTCTCAAAGAAATTGGAGTATAGATCCTCTACATAAACTACATTTACCTATTAGGCTTTTGCAGGATATTCCGATGGAAGTACCCCAAACTCCTCCTGCCTACGCTGAATCTCCGGCAGGCAGGCCTTAAACACTTGCTCTTCAATTTTTCCCAACATACTCAGACGGTAACGTTCCAAACTCCTCCTTAAATACTTTACTGAAATACGAAAGATTTGAGAAGCCAACTTCGTATGCTACTTGCGATACCGGCCCCCAATTCTGTTGCAGCAGTTGCGCGGCACGTTGCAGTCTCAATTTGCGGATCAACTCGTTTACAGAAATTCCTGCAAGTCCCGTTACCTTACGGTAGAGTTGCACTCTGCTCATACCCATGTCTTCTGCCAGCGATTCAACACTCAGTTGTTCATCGCTGAGGCGTTCTAGAATTTTCTCTTTCACGGAATTCAAAAACTTCTCGTCTTCTGAAAGCACTTCTACTTTCGGAGCACTGCTCAATAATTCGGCCCGCAACTTTTCTCTTAACTTCGCTTGCCGACTAACCCCATTCCTCACTTTCAGCAACAATTCATTTTTGTTGAAGGGTTTGGTCAGATAGTCATCGGCTCCACTTTGAAGACCACTAAGTTTGCTGTCTTCCGTAGATTTGGCCGTGAGTAATATTAGAGGAATGTGGCTGGTGTGTTTATCATTTTTGATTTTGCCCGCCATGGTTATGCCATCCATCTCGGGCATCATCACATCGCTGATGATTAAGTCGGGGATTTCTTTGGTGGCTTTTTCAA
>ERZ1292625.2861-Hain-H41-01um-R1-2861-length-14998-cov-6_pt1 | contig 14998 bp, 17 predicted proteins | sample MGYA00564400_ERZ1292625 | MGnify/ENA primary metagenome ERZ1292625 (study PRJEB36523, sample SAMEA6512639) | groundwater metagenome | collected 2019-01-08 | study: AquaDiva: Metagenomics assemblies of 32 groundwater samples | reverse complement strand
CAGTACTTGTTATTGCTTGTCCTTGCGCCTTGGGTTTGGCCACTCCAACTGCCATTATGGTTGCAACTGGGCGTGGAGCTGAAAAAGGAATTTTAGTTAAAAATGCAGAAAGTTTGGAAATTGCCCACAAAGTTAATACGATTATTTTTGACAAGACAGGAACTTTAACTCAGGGTAAGCCAAGCGTTACTGACATTATTGGAGACAAACAAACTTTAAAAATAGCAGCGAGTTTAGAAAAGGGTTCAGAACATTCACTTGCTGAAGCAGTTGTTAAAAAGGCGCAGGAGAGTAACATAACACTTTCTAAGGCGACAGACTTTAAAGCAATTGCAGGCCAAGGAGTAGAAGGAGTAGTTGATGGTAAAAAGTATTTCTTGGGTAGACCAAAGAAAACGGATACAGAAATTGAAAAGCTCCAAAGTGAAGGAAAGACTGTGGTTTGTTTGTATCAAGGTGAAAACATAGTAGGAAAGATTGCGATTGCAGATACTTTGAAAAATTCTGCCAAGGAAATGATTACCCATTTGGGGAAGAAAAATATTAATGTTTGGATGATAACAGGAGACAATTTAAGAACTGCACACGCAATTGCCAAAAAACTGGGTATTAAAAATGTACTAGCAGATGTGTTACCAGCTGATAAAAGTAAGAAAGTTGAAGAATTAAAGAGTGCAGACAAGGATGGCAAAGTTGCCTTTGTGGGAGATGGCATAAATGATGCTCCAGCTCTGGCTGCAGCAGATGTGGGAATTGCAATGGGGACTGGGACTGACGTTGCAATTGAGGCAGCTGGTGTGACACTTTTGAATAAAGATTTGAACACTGTCGCCTCAGCGATTAATTTAAGTAAAAAAACAATAAATATCATACGGCAAAATTTGTTCTGGGCATTTGCATATAATGTCATTTTAATTCCAGTCGCAGCAGGAGCACTTTACCCAATTATTAAAATGTTCCTTAATCCTGAACTGGCAGCTTTTGCCATGGCAGCCTCTTCAATTACAGTTGTTGGAAATTCTTTAAGATTAAAAACAGTAAAGATTTGATTACCTTCAGGGTCTCACCCTGCAGGCAAAAGTATTTTTACTTTGGGAAAATATTATTGTTGTAAATGAAATCTGCTATTGTTTGTGTCATTAAAGTAATACCTTCGTTTGAAGGATGAATATTGTCATCTTTATTTATGTATCGCAGGTTTCCATCACCATTTGCATCTAACGACTTCTCGTAAACATTGATTAAAGGAATGTTATTTTTCTTGGCATAGTCAATATGATTTTGAATATATGCTTTTCGCTCGGTCACCCACTCAAGTCTTTTCTCTGCTGACAAATCATATATCCCTTTCGCGTAGGATTTGCTGTTTGGAGCAAGTGGCGTCATGAATGCTATGACTGCATTTGGATTGGCTTTTATTATTTGCAGAATACTTTGATCAAGTATTTCATTGTGTTTTTTCAATCCTTCTTGAAGTTGGTATTCAGACAGAGGGTTGTAAGCAAATGATTCAATAATAATTAAATCAAACCCCTGCTTTAAAATTGGAGGAAATTTACTGTTTTTGTAGGTTGTTTCTGTATTCAGTCTGTCTGGCAAGCTTAATATATTAGTTGAGCCAAAACCGTAATTATAATTCACAAACTCTTTAGTTGGATAATATTCAATAAGTTTCAACCTTAGTTCATTTGCATTTGCTCCCAAACTTTCAATATTTGAGTCGCCTACTAAATATGTTAAATAAGATTGTTTGTTTGGTGTTGTTGGAGGCTTATATGGAAAAGGGTTAAAAGGAGTAGGGCTAGGCTTCATCGAAAATGCAGCTAGCATTCCAAATATAAATATAAAGATGGGTTTAAGTAAAAATTTCAATAGGGTATTTAAGTTTACAGTAATTTACCTTAAAGAAATTAATAAGAGGTATTGACACACCAGTAATCGTTTACTAATATTAATCTATATTATTTATGAAAACTAAGATTTTTCTAGCTTCTTTAACAGTGTTTATACTTTCCCTTGTCTTTACTTCAAATACTTTCGCGGTTGGCACAAGGATCTCTCAAGCCAGAAGAAGTGTTTGTGAAACTCGCCAAGGAGCGATTGAAAACAGAATGAAAGCTTTGGTAAAACTGGTTGCCACTATGGAAGAGAAATTTGATTCTATATCTGCACGAGTACAGAAATACTATACAGATAAGGTTATTCCTTCTGGCAAGACGGTTGCCAATTATGATGCTTTAATCACTGATATCCAAACCAAGAAGACTGCAACTGATACTGCCTTGGCTGAGGTAAAGACAACCTCTGAAAACTTTAATTGTAATGCCGATAATCCCAAAGATTTATATTTGACTTTCAGAACAGGTATGCAAAAGAACAAAACAGCTTTACACGCTTACCGATTATCAATTAAAAATCTAATTGTTGCAGTTAGAGGAGTAAGTCCAACTGAATAACTTATGACAAAAACGAAAGACAGTAACAATCAAAACATTCTAACTTTAGCGGTCGTAGCATTAATTGTTGTTGTGGGTTTGTATGTCTTAACAATGAAGACAAAAACAAATACTGTTGAGCAAGTAGTTTCACTTCCGGCAATTGAAAACAAATCAGGATTGGATTCTGTTTCAAAAGAGCTAGATCAAGCAAATTTAACCACTATTGACTCAGAGCTAACACAATTAAATTCAGATTCAAACTTCTAAAAAATTTGATTTGTTCTACTTGACTTAACTCGTGAAAAATTTATATAACAATTAGGAATTGATATATCGGCTGAAAGCCGTTATAGTGTTTTACGTATGGCAATAATAACTGTAAACGACTCTGATTTTGATGCAAAGGTTTTAAAAAGCACACTTCCTGTTTTAGTTGATTTTTGGGCTTCATGGTGTGGACCTTGCAAGATGGCAGAGCCATCGCTCGAAGAATTGTCGGTTACCTATGACGGTAAACTCCAGATTGCTAAAGTAAATGTAGATGAAACTCAAATATCTGGCAATTTTGGTGTAATGAGTATTCCGACAACTATTCTTTTTAAAAATGGAGTAGAAGTTGGAAGACAAATTGGTTTTAGTGGAAAACAAGCTTTTGAAGATTTAATCAAAAAGGGGGTGAATTAGTTTTGGACAATAATAACAATCAAAATACAAATCCAGATCCAAACATGCCAGTTGGAGGTATGGCACCACAAATGCCAGCAATGCCAACAACTCCGGCACCAACAGTAGAACCAGCAGCCGCTGCCTCTACTCCAGTCGATCCGATGGCAGCACCATTAGCGCCAGTTGTACAGCCAATGGCACCACAAATGCCAATAGTTGGGGGAATTGACAATTCTGGAAATGTGAATGGAGGAGATCAGGGTGGACAAATGCCACCAGTCGCCCCAGGAGTATAAAAATGGAACAACAATCATTTGCTAAAAAGCCAGTTGTAGGGGGAGTGTGGGATGTTGCGATTATTGGTTCTGGCCCCGCGGCTTTGAGTGCTGCAATTTATACAACTCGTGGAGCTGCTTCAACATTAATAATTGGTGGATAAAAATGGGGAGGACAGTTAATGCTGACTTCCATTGTTGATAATTTTCCAGGTTTTTCCCAAGGCATAATGGGACCTGAGTTAATGCTTAACATGCGAAAGCAAGCAGTCAGATTTGGTGCAGAGTTTTTGGAAAAAACTGCTACAAAAATTGATATCACAAAGCTTCCATATGAAGTTCATATTGGTCAAGAAGTTTTCAAAGCAAAATCTATAATTATTGCCACTGGTGCGTCAGCTAATTGGTTGAATATCCCTGGAGAAGCCATTCTAATAGGACGTGGTGTTTCCTCGTGTGCTCCGTGTGATGCCCCTTTCTTTAAAGACAAACATGTTGCCGTTGTTGGGGGAGGAGATTCTGCAATGGAGGAAGCGATGGTGTTGGCCAAATATGCAAACAAGGTGACTATTATCCATAGACGCGACTCTTTCAAAGCTTCAAAAATAATGCAAGACAAAGTTTTGGCAAATGAAAAAATAAACATTATTTGGGATAGTGAGGTAAAAGAGATAATTGGAGTTCAAAAACTTGAGAAGATAAAACTTTTTAACAATAAAACTAATCAAGAGTCAGAACTACAACTTGATGGATTGTTTGTGGCAATTGGCCACAAACCAGAAAGTGAGATCTTCAAAGGTCACATTGACGTTGATGAAAAAGGATACATTAAACTTCACAACATGAGTCAAACATCAAAGGAGGGAGTGTTTGTTTCAGGGGATGTACATGATTATCATTACAGACAAGCCGTAACAGCAGCAGGTTATGGAGCTATGAGCGGACTTGATGTTCTTAAATATTTGGAAAACAATCACTGACTATTGACAAGTAATTTAAAAAGCACAACAATTACTTAATGTCCAAATCTTTATTTGTTAGTTCACCAAAGGTTTTGTTGCCAACGTTAGCTGTTGCAGTATTGGGAATGGCTGCAATGATTGGGGTAACTTCTAATTTACAAAAAACACTTGATCCATCTTCTGATGCATCTGGTGGAACGTGTACTTCTACGTCTCATGCACTAGACAGAACTTATGTGAGCAGACATTTTGTTAAGACTGGAAGTGGTAGTGTATCGGCTGAAAAGGATCGTGACTATCTCAAAATTTCCCAGCCAGATACAGCTGCTTTAGCTGGCACTTCAATAAAATTTGATCAAAAAGCAAAAGGTGATTTTAAGACTGAACTTACTATTAAAAGCATTAAAACCAATGGAAATGTTGGCCAAGCTAGTTTAGGGTTTACAGTCGGGACGGAAGGTTTTTATGTAGGTATTAAAGGCAATAAAGATGGGACTTTCCAAGCATATGCTCAAAACAAATTAAATGATGTTTTGGGTGATACGAGCACTTCACAATTAAAAAAGATGAACTTTCCAATTGATATAAAAGTTGAAAGGACTGGTTCGGCTGTGTCTTATTTTTATAGAGAAGAAGGAGTGGCTAAGTATGTTGCTATTAGACAAAATGATAGTGTGACTGAAGATCCAGTTAAGGTCGAAATATTTACGAGCAACCTTGCACCAGATTTTCCAAGTGTTTCAGCCGTATTCTCTGATTTTATTTTAAGGTGCGGTTTATAAACTTAAATACCTTCATACAAGAAGTGGTTGACAATTCTTAGTTGATCTAAGAGAATAAAGAACATGCAAGAAACTAAGCCACGCCGCACAATCTTCGAAAATCTTGTTCCAGCCATTTTAGTAGTTACAGTTGGGCTTGCTTTTGCCGTTGGTGTTTTGTGGCAGAAGGTTCAAAACCTTGAAGGTGGTGGAGCAAAGACAACAACAACTACCACTGGTGCAACAGCAGTTCCTAAACAGCCAACTGTTAGTTTGGATACAGTAAAGGGATTGTTTGATAAAGATTTAATGAAGTTTGGTGACGGAAAGAGAAAAGTATTGTTTGTAGAAGTTGCTGATCCTTCTTGTCCTTATTGTCATGTCGCCGGAGGATTTAATCCAGAACTTAGTGCTCAAATTGACGCCCGATTCAAATATATTTCTGAGGGAGGAACATATCTCCCTCCAGTACCAGAAATGAAAAAGTTAGTTGAATCAGGAAAAGCTTCCTATGTATATATCTACACACCAGGTCATGGTAATGGAGAAATGGGAACCAAAGCTATGTACTGTGCTTATGAAAAGGGTAAATTCTGGCAAGTACATGATCTTTTGATGACCAATGCTGGATATGACTTACTTAATAACAATATTAAAAACGACAAATCCAAATCTCAGGAACTAGCAGATTTCTTAAAGTCCGCAATGAGCGCAACAGATCTTAAAGCTTGCCTTGACAGTGGTAAATATGACGACAGACTTGCTAGCGACACTGCCCTTGCCAGATCTCTTGGAGTTACAGGAACACCAGGATTTATGGTTAACGATCAACTTTTCCCTGGAGCATATAGTTACACAGATTTAAAGACTCCAGTAGATGAAGCTTTAAAATAACTTTAACCTTCTAAATATTCAGTCAATCTGTATCCCACAATTGCAGCTGACCCCCAGACATTGAAGGAATTATTAATGCCATACATTGGAAATTCAACAATTACATCAACCTTGTCTAAAACTTGCCTTGAAACGCCGGTAGTTTCATTGCCTACAACCAGAGCTGTTGGAAATGTCGGTTTGAAGTCTTTTAATTGGACAGATCTTTTGTCTTGTTCAACTGCAATAACTTGTACACCTTGGGCTTGAAGTCTCTTGATTACCTCAAGTGTGGTTTCAGCTTTCTCCCAAGGCACCCAATTTTCTGTTCCAACCGCTGCTTTGTGAATTCTGCTAGCAGGTGGGTATTCCATGTTGCCACACAGAAACATTTTAGTTACTCCTAAAGCATCTGCGAGTCTAAATAGAGAACCTGTGTTGTAGGTGTCGGTAATGGTATCCAACACAAGATATAGGGGATTTCTTTTTATCTTTTCTACCTGTTCGGTTGTTGGTGGTGTTTTTCTCAAGGTATCAGGTTTTAATCTATTCATGGATTAGTATTATACCAGTCATTTCTTGTGTTTTCCCCAATGGATATTGTTCCAGAGCCTCTCATGAAGGAGGTAGAGAAGAGTGCTTGTTATACTTGAGAGGGCAACTACACCCGCTGTTATTTGATAATTTTTTGTAATGGTCAAAACAATCAAACCATTTGTGACAATTATCAATATTCTGAAGGTGGTAGCTTTAGCCAATGAGCGAGAGGTCTTTTCGTAAAAGCGGGCAGACATAATTCATTCTAGCATCATTTTTGGGCTTGTAGTAAAATACTTCTGCGCATTATGGCCCCATCGTCTAACGGTTAGGACGCTTGGTTTTCATCCAAGAAATTTCTGGGTTCGAATCCCAGTGGGGTCACAAGTAAGAGTCCGTAGCTCAGCGGCAGAGCAACTCGCTTTTAACGAGATGGTCGTGGGTTCGATCCCCACCGGACTCACAAAACAAATTTCATGTTTCGCTTCGGGTTTAATTTGACAACTAATTCGGCATTTGTTAGCATGGATAATGTATATTCACCCAATACCTTTATATTCTAAATTGAAGGAAAAGGCTGTAAGTTTTCGAAAATTGGGCTGGTCATATTCAGAAATATTAAAAGAAATACCAGTTAGTCAATCAACGCTCTCACTTTGGCTTAGAGATATTAGCCTTACTCAATCTCAAAAGGAAAGACTTAATAAAAAAGAAATTGCCAATAGAGCGCTCGGAAGTAATGCACTTAAGTGTAACAGAATAAATAAAACCAAAGAGATTGTTGAATTAGCTCTTAATGAAATTGGAACAATCTCGCAAAAGGAATTATGGCTTATTGGGATAGCATTATATTGGGCTGAGGGCCACAAACAAAAAGATTACCGACCAAGCACAAGAGTTATGTTTAATAACTCAGATATATTTATGCTCAAATTGTATATTAAATGGCTTGAACAATGTCTGAAAATCCCAAAATCGGACATATGCTTTGAAATATATATTCATGAAACATATGAGAAAACCAAGGAGAGCCTAATTGAGTACTGGTCAAACGTAACTGGATTTCCAGCCTCTGAATTTGATAAAATCTACTACAAACACAACAAGGTTCATTCCTACAGGAGAAACAGGGGGGACAGTTATTTCGGAGTACTTAGGGTTAGTGTCATTAAAAGCACTGACCTCAATAGAAAAATAACTGGGTGGATTAAAGGTATTTGTAAGCAATGCGGGATCGTATAACGGCAGTACAGTAGCCTTTGGAGCTATTTATCTTGGTTCGAATCCAAGTCCCGCAGCAATAATCTTCTTAATTTTTTCTTACTTTTCTTTGTTTTGTTTCTAATCTAAATTGTCTAGTCTGAGTATAGATGAATTGTGAATCTCCTTAGCAAATCTCAAACTTTTCCTTACCTTGTCAGGTCAGGAGCTGGTAAATAAAGACCCTTTTGTTTGTCTTGTGGTTTACTTACTGGAGCGAATAGTATAACCAAATCCACGAACGGACTGGATGAGTTGTTTTTCGTGACCCGAGTCGATTTTCTTTCTTAGGTAACCTATGTATACATCAACTACTCGAGTACCAACATCAGAGGAGAATAGCCAGATTTTATTTAGTATCATTTCTCGAGTCAGTACTCGTCCTGCATTGCTCATAAGATATTGAAGTAGTTTAAATTCTTGAGGAGTGAGTGAAATTTCTCTATCACCTCTTTTTACTTCAAAACTTTGTTGATCAAGTTCCAAGTCGCCTACTATAATTTTTGTCTTGTCACTATTTTTTCTTAATTTTGCCTTTATTCTTGCTAGTAGTTCTTCTGCAACAAATGGCTTGGTTACATAATCATCAGCTCCAGTGTTTAGTCCTTCAACAATGTCTGAGACTGCAGATTTTGCAGTTAGCATAATAACTGGTAAATCTGAATAGCCTTTTTTGATTTCTTTGCAAACTGTCTCACCCGTGATATCTGGTAGTCCCAGATCCAAAAGAACAAGATCTGGATTTGTTTTTTCAATCATATCTATGACTTTGCTGCCTTCGGAGACACCTTTAGCGGAGAAGCCTTCTTCGAGTAGGAGTTCAAGTAAGAATTTTTGTAATTCTTTGTCGTCTTCAACTACCAATATTGTCTCCATCATATCATTTCGGTTCTTACAATTGTACCTGAAGCTATTAAATATTACAATGATGTAGTACTATAACCCCAAAATGTTAGGAAATTTTTTCAAGCGTGATAAGTGGGGAAAAAGAAATATTGAAAAGTTATTCCACTTTCTTAACGAAGGAATAGTAGTTCAAGACAAAAGCGGGAAAATAGTTGACGCAAATGAGGCGGTAGTCAAGCTAATTGGTTTGAAAAATACACAGGAATTAATCAAATTAACTTCTAGGGAAGTCATTAAAAAATTCAAAATAACCAACGAACAAGGCAGGCTAATCTCCTGGAATCAATTGCCTGGCACAAAAGCAATTAAAGGTAAGAGAGTGTCGGCTGTAGTTTTGCGTTTCACTAATAGTAAAACGGGCTTAAATAGATGGGTAGATGTCAATGCTAGTTCGGTGTATAACAGTTTTGGGAAAGTCGTTTATGCTATAAATATCTTCAGAGACGTTACCGATAAAAAACAAAAAGAACAAGACACTTTGTTTACCAATCAACTTCTTCAAGCTCAAGGTGAAGCAACAACCCAAGGAATATTAGCAGTTACTCAAAACCAAAAAGTTATTTATGTCAATTCAAGATTATCGCAGATTTTTGATATAACCATTAATCATTTAGGTGGAAAAACTGTAAAGGATTTATTTTATGTCGGACATATATTAACCTTAGACTACCAAAAATTCATAGTGAAAGCACTTATTGTTGGAAAGTCAAAAACTAGAAAAGCAAAAGGTACACTCAATATAAAGAATGGCAAAATTGTAACTTATTATACAGTCCCAGTTCTGGGAGTTGATAAATCATTTTTGGCTCGTTTGTGGTTTTTTGAAGACAAAACTTCAGAATTCAAATTAGAACGACAAAGAGAAGCTTTTATTGGCATGGTAACCCACGAGTTACGAAATCCACTGACTACAGTTAGAGGTTACGCCGAAGTTGTAAAGAATCAAATTGACAAAGGACAGCTATCAAAAGTTGACAGCTATTTGTCTAGAATAATTCAGCAGACAGATAAAGTTACAGAATTGGTGAACGATTTGCTAGATCTATCACAAATAAGAACAGGAACTTTAAAATTAACAAAAGAAGATTTTGACTTGGACAAATTGATAAATAATGTAGTCGAAGATTACAAAAGAATCACCACAAATAAATTTCACAAAGCGGGGAGTGCAAAGAAAACTATCTATGCAGACAGAAGTAGGATAAGACAAGTAATTGTTAATTTAATTAGTAATGCAATTAAATATTCTCCAGCTGGATCCCACATCAATATAGCAGTTAAGCAAAATAAAGATACCACTAGTGTTTCAGTAAAAGATGTGGGTTTTGGAATTTTTGAAGATGATAAACAGAGAATATTTGAGCTTTATGTTAGAGGTAAAAAAAATACCAAAAACACTCCTGGATTTGGAATTGGCCTGTTTATCTCCCAAATAATAGTAAAGGGTCACGGAGGAAAACTATTAATGGAAAGTAAGGTGGGTAAAGGTTCTACTTTTACTTTTATTATTCCACATAACAAAAACCAAAACAGAAAAGATTAATCTTACGCTTTGCTTACATTCTACATGCAATATAGGTGCTATCCTTTGGTAGTTAATAAAATATGCTAATAGCAATTGTAATCATATTAGTAGTACTTCTCCTTTTGGGATATTCCCCAGTCTCTGCCTTTGCCTTGCCAATTTTTAATTTCAATGGGACAGTTGTGGATTTATGGGACATTTTTATATTCCTGGTTATCCTTTATCTTATTAGTGCACTTCCAAGGCCTTTCAGAGAAATTGCCTCAGTATTGCTTGTTCTGTGGATCCTGGCTATATTTGGAATAATTGCAATTGCCAATTTCTCAAACATTGTAGTGATAGCCCTAATTGTTGGCTTAGTCGCTTACATTCTCTCCAGCAGGTAAATATTGAGCCATTGACCCTCGAGGCTTCATTGTCTATAATACCTTTGCACATGAGGAATGACTGACCAGATGGACTATGACTCGTTAAGGGTCAAGATACTAGCCACCATCCGGTGGCTTTTTTAGTCTCAATGGGTAAGCCCTTCCAAATTGCAGTACTTTGACAATCAAGATATGACTGAAAGCGTATTTAGATGATTTTGAACTTTTTGGTTCTATTATTGTTTAAATAGGCTTTTAACGAAGTCAATTTTTACAGTAAATAAAGGACCAAGGAAATCAATACTCATCACTATTTGAGGGTTTGATCCTGGCCCAGGACGAACGCTAGCGGCGTGCTTTATGCATGCAAGTGGAACGAGATATCAGCAATGATATCTAGTCGCGAACGGCTGAGTACAAGATAGGAATCTACCTCTTGGTGGGGAATACCTATCCGAAAGGATAGTTAACACCGCATAAGATCTAACAAGATGAAAAGGCATAACTGCTTGCCGAGAGAGGAGCCTATCCACCATCAGTTTGTTGGTAGGGTAATGGCCTACCAAGACTACGACGGTTAGGAGATGTGAGAGCATGTTCTCCCAGAATGGGACTGAGACCAATATACTGATCTCCTGCAAAAGTAATTTTGCAGAAAAATTCTGCTAATAACGGTGGAGCCCAATTGACATTCGGTGTATCTTTGGATATATTGAATTGTTGGAGGGTAATACCGTGGGAAGTCGATTAGATTGTAAAAAAGAGTTATTTTATTCTTATTTAGCTGGTTTTCTAGACGGAGATGGTTGCATCGCAATCAAATTTGAATCTAGCAAAACCAATAAATTGGGATATAGAGCAAGAGTTCGTGTAAGTTTTACTCAACATAGATTAAGACGAAGTGTTTTAGATTTTTTTCATAAAAACATTAAGTCTGGTGTAGTGTCAGAATATGACCACAACAACATGGCTGAATATGTAATACATGATCAAAAGATTGTAAAAGAGCTTTTGATTAACATAAAGCCTTATGTCTATGTAAAACCCAAGCAACTCAATTTAGCTTTAAAATTATTAATTCTTAAAGAGAGTGGTTATTCTAAATCTTCAATTAAACAAATGTTTAACATTTATAAAGAAGTAGGAAGTTTAAACCATTATCAAAAAAAATCTAATTTGACCCCGTAACGACTGATCCTTAAGTGGAGAGATATGGATGTTTCATACACCATATAAGATGCAGACACCCGACTGATTTTGCAAGAATCAAAGGGTGAAGATATAGTCTATGCCATTAGTAATAATGGATTACATGACGGCCCATACACCTACGGGTGGCAGCAACAGGGAATTGTGCACAATGGACGAAAGTCTGATGCCGCGACGCCGCGTGAAGGATGAAGGCCTTAGGGTTGTAAACTTCTTTTGCCATATGGGAGACCATATGGAGAATAAGTACCCGCTAACTCTGTGCCAGCAGCCGCGGTGATACAGAGGGTGCAAGCGTTGTCCGGATTTACTGGGCGTAAAGTGTTTCGTAGGCGTCTTTCTAAGTTATTCTTCAAATACCAAGGCTCAACCTCGGGAAGGGGAATAATACTGGGAGGATTGAAATCTTTCAGGGCTACTGGAACTATTGGTGTAGGGGTGAAATCCGTTGATATCAATAGGAACTCCAAGGGCGAAGGCAGGTAGCTGGGAAGTTTTTGACGCTGAGGAACGAAAGCTAGGGGAGAGAAAGGGATTAATTTAGTCCCCTGCAGTGGTAACATTGCAGAGAAATTTGGCTATATCGGTGAAACTCCTTGCAATTCGGTCTTACTTTGGTAAACTGAATAATGAGGACAATACCGAGGGAAGTTTACTCTCAAATAAAATCTAGTTTCAATATAAATTCTGAACAAAAAGCTGTTCTTTTGGGGACACTTCTTGGAGATGGAGGTATTCGACAAAAAGGAAGGTTTGCGAGATTGCATATAAAGCACTCTTTGAAACAATTACCATTGGTTGAATACAAAAAAAAGATATTTTCTAATATAGTTACGATGAATATAAGTGTGTTTACACAGAAAGTTGGAAAAGTTGATTACAACTTTGCCGAATTTGTGACACTTACACATCCGACGTTTTTAGAATATTACAATCTATTTTATCCAAACAAAAAGAAGATAATACCTAAAAATATAGAACAACTTTTAACAGATCCATTGAGTTTAGCTATTTGGATAATGGATGATGGTGCTGCAGAATATGCAGGAATATCGATTCAAACTCATTCATTTAGTAAAAACGAAGTAGATTTATTAAGGAAAACCATAACTAAAAATTTTGGTATTGAAACAGGAAGAAAATTGAATAAAGGTAAGTGGATTATTTATTTTCCAAAAGCAAGTTTGTCTAATTTGAGAAATCAAATTGATGAATTTATGTTAGAGGAATTTAAATATAAATTGATTCCTTATTCAAAAAGAAGAGTAAACCCCGTAGAGACTACACGCCAACGTCCCATTTTGGGATGAAGATATAGTCCGATCTGCATAGTAATATGCAGAGTCTAACAGAAATGTTAGGCCACCAAATTTATTTTGGTTAATAACTTTTGCGATACACAAAAGGAAGTAACAGATTGTAGAGACCCCTGTATTCCTAGCCGTAAACTATGCTCGCTAGCTCGTGGGTGCTTGCCACTCATGGGCGTAAGCTAACGCGTGAAGCGAGCCGCCTGGGGAGTACGACCGCAAGGTTAAAACTCAAAGGAATTGACGGGGACCTGCACAACCAGTGGAGCATGTGGTTTAATTCGAGACGAACCGAAGAACCTCACCTAGATTTGACATAATACCGTTTTAGTTTTTCAGAAATGAGAGACGATCCCTTAATTGTGGATGGTACTACAGGTGCTGCATGGCTGTCGTCAGCTCGTGCCGTAGGGTGTTTCCTTCAGTGGAGTAACGAGCGCAACCCCTATCATGTGTTGAATATTCACATGAGACTGCTGTTCTTTGAACAGAGGAAGGTGGGGACGACGTCAAGTCAGCATGGCCTTTATATCTAGGGCTACACACATTCTACAATGGAGCCGACAATGGGTTGCCAAACCGTAAGGTGGAGCTAATCCCATCAAACGGCTTCTCAGTTGGGATTGAGGGCTGCAACTCGCCCTCATGAACGCGGAATTGGTAGTAATCGCGGATCAGCTAGGCCGCGGTGAATACGTTCTCAGGTCTTGTACACACCGCTAGATGTTTTTAGTCAAAACATTGTGAAAAACGCGCCTGACAGTTTTATTTTCTAATGGGTTAAAATCCCATCTTTCAAATTAACGTCTTTGAAAGTAGCCAAAAAATTTATGACAGTCCTTTTCGAGTAATTGGAAAGGGCAGAGGGTCTGAGGCAAATGACAGGGATAACACAAAAAAGAGCTATAACGATTTCCTCCAGGGCGGTTGGAAAGAAGTTATTTTAAAAAAGCTTGTTATTCATGCCAGGAACAGAAGATAAAATGACTCAGGGAGATCCTAAAAGGATGGAGGTAATTGCCTTTTAGGAAGTCAGCATTTCTATAGTAGTTAGTTGACATTTTCGGTCTATATTCGTAGACTGAAGGTGAAGATTAATGAAGGGAAATACGTAATGATCTCAGCATCATATATAGTTGGATTTACAGAAGGTGAAGGATGTTTCCTTGTATCTTTGAGAAAAGATAATCGTATTGATTTACGGTTTTTCCTTACTCAAGCGATTGGAAACAAAACTTTACTCGAACAAATCCAAAAGACTTTTAAAGTAGGAACTGTTTATCAAAAAAGTGATAGACAAGGTAGATTGCCAGCCTATGTTTTTGAAGTAACTAAAAGAGATGACATCTTTAATGTTGTTATACCTTTTTTTACCAAAAATAAACTACTTGGATATAAAGCTGAAAGTTTTAAAGCTTTCAAACAAATAGCCAAGATTGTAAAAGGAAGGCAAGATATAAGAAAACTTACTTTAGAGGAATTAAATTATATTAGGAAGCTAAGATATTCAATGAACAAACACTATGGTGTTTGAGCAAGTGAAACATTATGGCTCGCCCGATGCGGGAAAGCCGCTCGTCGGGTGGGAACGTGCTATAACCTCAAGTAAAGCATAATCCGTCAAGGCAGCAAAGTTGGGGGCACCCGAAGACCAATTGTATTGGCCCACGGTGACACCAGCGATGAGGCTTAAGTCGTAACAAGGTATCCCTACTGGAAGGTGGGGATGGATCACCTCCTTTCTAAGGAGTGTTATTACACCCCGGTTTTTTAATTAAAGGTTTGACCGTTTAGACATTGGTCTATATAAAACAAAACCTAACTCGCTTTCAGTCGTATCTTGGTTGTTAAGAAGTAAAATTTTTAACTCAAACAGAAACCCGCTTTATATAGGCGGGTTTTTTGTTG
>ERZ1292625.2860-Hain-H41-01um-R1-2860-length-14999-cov-10_pt1 | contig 14999 bp, 18 predicted proteins | sample MGYA00564400_ERZ1292625 | MGnify/ENA primary metagenome ERZ1292625 (study PRJEB36523, sample SAMEA6512639) | groundwater metagenome | collected 2019-01-08 | study: AquaDiva: Metagenomics assemblies of 32 groundwater samples | reverse complement strand
TTGGCTTGATACCCAGGCCGAAGGCCAAATATGGGCTTTGTTTGCCCTATACGCAAGCAAAGATGGGTGAAGCTGTCCAGGACTAATATTTTCTGTGGAGAATTAATATGCCTAAGTCATTACCCAAGTATCTAGACAATGCAGGAGTGATTGGGACACCGTTGAGCCACAAGTGGAACAGCGACATTGGGGGCAGTTTCTATTTCGGAAAAGACCATAACGTGAAACTCTATCGTGCCGTTGACGAGTGTCAGTTTAAGGCGAAGATGGCCTTAGGTGTTGCTATTACCGAGTGGGCGGTTTGGCGATTTCAGGGTTACGTGGACCTGACGGATGCAAGCAATCGTGTAGAAGCTGCCTGGGCGAATGTGATTGAGCCTCCATATTCAAAAAGTCTTAAGATAAAATTAAAACCCACTTCAGGATTCGCGAATCCTGAAGTGGAAGGGCCGTTCCAACTGATTGTAGGTTTGTTAGGTGAAATAAGAGCTTACTATGCGACCGGAAACATCTACCTAGCTGAACCCATTGTGAAGCAGGCCATGCTAGCTAGACACGTGCTGCCGAACAAGCAACTCTTTGATAATTGGCTGTCAGAAAGCGTTCGCCGCATCGCCGAAGTGTTTCCAAGAACAGGCGAATACGATAAAGAAACGGAAAAATATGATTCCGCGCATGAGATTGCTGTACCAAGGGAGTTCTTCGAGCCGGGCTTTATCTATACTACAGAAGCCGGCCGAAAGCTTCTTCATGAGTTCCTGAATACATTAGAATTCACCAAGAATCCATATCTCAACTCACCGGAAGAAATGAAGACTAAAGGTTTTCAGGGAACTCCATATGTTCTCTAGGTCGAGATCATAACGCTATGCCTTATCAGATCCCGCCATACATCGCGGCGGCAAGAGTTGATACTCCTACGATCAGATATATCTGGGACGATTGGCGCGCGAGTGAGGACTTTCAAGCTTCGGCAGATGCCATGGCCCAGAGAGTGAAGACCCTCTGTGTCCGAGCCCAGGTAGCAGTGGTGATTGGAATGTATGAGTGGACGCTGGGAAGATTTCGATCACTCTCGGATGATCCTGCGCCATTTCAAATCGCTGAGGCAGCCTGGTGTGGAAATGTCGACCGACGTTACATGGAGTATTGGGAATTTGACCGCAAGCAATGGATTGGCCCCATTCGGGGGCCCCTCTGGTGTGCAATGACCTGGCTTATTCCAGCTGTGCTAGCTGGAGAGGACGAGCCAGAAGAACTGGAATCAGGAATCTCCTATCTCTACCGATTAGCGATGCATGTTCTTCCGACACAACAGCCCTTTCTCGATTGGTTAGAGTCGACACTCAGACGCCTGACAGTGTTGTTTCCCGCAGGGCCTGAAGATCCTTTCGAGGATCTCTTCAAGGAAAGAGAAGAAGAGCGTCGAGGCCCTTTCGTTCCGAGGGAAGCCTTAGATCCAAATGTTCCATTTGAACCATCAATGACCCATGCTCTTATCGACCAATTTCTTCGGAGTGCGGAATATCGGCCCAATCCGTTTCTCAAAAGCCCAACAAAGCTTCAGGAGGAAGGGTTTCAGGGGACTCCCTATCAACTCAGCACGGGGAGTTCAGCATAATCGTTGTAATTCATGCGCTAACCCGGCACCGCGCTGTTCAACACCAGCGCCCCTGGCTTCCGCCGCCAGGCGTTGCTGGGGCTTAAGAATGCTTGATTGTCAAACTGAGTGCGGGCTTCACAACCAGAGGATGCTGAGCAACCATGGCATCATTGCAGGTGGGTCAATCTAGGGTTCTTCAGGTTCCGTATTTTGCGCAACCCACTGGCATTACCTGTCAGTCAACGTGTTTGAAGATGATGGCAACCTATCTTGGCTGAAAAGAAAAGGGGACATTCTACTTTATTTTCTTGATGTGAGGACCAAGTTTCTCTACATTACCGGGTATGCCACGTACCGCACGGGCCTCGGTCGGAGGGATCTGCTATCACGTCATCAACCGCGGCAATGCTCGCGGGGAGGTGTTTCACAAGCCGGAGGACTATGCGGCGTTCTGCCGGCTCTTGCAGGAGGCGGGCGAGCGGGTACGGATGAGACTACTGGCCTACTGTCTGATGCCGAATCATTTTCACCTGGCCCTCTGGCCCCGGCACGGACGAAAACAACGGGGTCGGGAGTCATTCTTTGGTTTGCAAATCAGCGTCACGTGCATCGCTGACTAATTAAAAGTTAGGAATATGAGGGTCGGATCTTGTATTATGCGTCGCCAGATTTCTCCCCACTGACGATGCGACTTATCGCGGAATCGTGCCAGCCAACGGCTTGACCGATTTTAGCCAATCGGTTCGCTTGCTCTTGTTGTTTCGTTTCCTGCCTCCAGCATCAACTGCTGCCTTCCGGTTGACATTATACGTCAGTGACGTATAATGTCGCAATGTTCAGCTTTATTGAGACGAAGCGCTTCTCGCAGTTCGCGAGGACTATCTGCCCGACGATGAGTATGCCAAGCTACAAGAGGCGCTGATTGATCGGCCCGAACGTGGCGCGCTAATTCCTGGGTCCGGTGGAGTGCGAAAGCTGCGATGGTCTCAGCCTGGCCGTGGGAAACGAGGCGGTATTCGGATCGTGTATTATGCCAAAGTTCGCGATGGTATCCTGTTCATGTTGACGATTTATGCAAAGAATGAAGACGAGACTATTCCTTCTCACGTGTTGCGAAAAATCAAGGAGGAGCTTGATGCGTAAACCAAAGAGAAATATCGGGCTGGAGATCCTGCACGGTCTGCGGGAGATCAAGCGTGGCGAGCACGGACGTGTTATCAATGTTCCATCCGTGACGTCTATTCGCGAACGGACCGGACTGTCACAAGCCCGCTTCGCGGAGCTGCTGGGCGTTTCTGTACGTACACTCCAGGAATGGGAACAAGGCCGTCGTGTGCCGTCAGGCGCCGCGCGCACGTTGCTCTTAATTGCACAAAAGAATCCCAGAGCACTTGTTGATGTTGCCTGATCAAACTCCAATCAGCAGGAGGAGATAACAGAGGGGTCGATGAAACAAAAAAATGCAAGGGGTCACATCTTGAAAAACATAAAGGGGTCGGATATCTTTTTTGAACGGCGATCAACACAACGCATACGGGAAAAACAAAGGGGTCGGGAGTCATTCTTTGGTGTGTGCCTGCCGGAGCTCTGATAGAGAGAGGTGTGTTTATTGACAGGCCGAAAGCGGGATGAGGGGCTAATACAGTTCTACGAGCTTCTCGCCTTGCTGAAGGTGTGCGAGCACGTGAGGGAAAAGGGGTTGAAACCACTGGACGAGCGCGGCGTTGGAGCAGTTTCCGATCCGGACCCAGACCACGGGCGTGGTCTGGGCTGAGGCAAGCAAGAGAATGTTCCTAAAGTCCTCATCCTTTGTGATGATAGCCTGAGCATTGGCGACGGCGTAGTTCCAGATCGCCTGATCCGTTGAGAGGAGTATTCCTGCTTCTCGACGTGAACGGCTTCATGACCGAGTGGTGAAAATAAGGGGTCGGGACTCTTTATTTGATACCGATTGAGATTCCCACTCCAGCGAGTGTGCCCATCCGCCAACCCGGCACCGCGCTCTTCAACACCAGCGCCCCCACCTTCCGCCAGCAGGCACTGCTTGGACTCAAGAGTTGAAGGAGGAAATGAGGGAACTATGCCGCAACGTAGCGCTTGATTTTGTGGAGTTCCTGTTCCAGTCGATTCAGTCGGGACTGAATCGATTCCCCGAGAACGTGCGCCATGTTGCATCTTGTCATCATGATGCGTATAATATGATGCATGCGCACCACGGTCACCCTCGATGGCGATATCGCCGCACGGCTCAAAGGGTTACGGAAGCGACGAGATCAGACTTTTAAAGAGGTCGTCAATACGGCTTTGCGTGCCGGGCTTGATCGGTTAGAGTCTCCCGTGAAGAAGTCGTCTAAACCGTATACCATCCGCCCCCGTTCCCTTGGAGCCCGTTTGCCAAACCTTGATAATGTTACCGATGTGCTTGCTGCCATTGAAGATGAACACGCCAAGTGATTTTGATTGATGCCAATCTGTTACTCTATGCGAAAGTCAAAGATTATCCTCGTCATCAGCAGGCACGTCATTGGTTGGAAGATCAACTGAATAGTGGGAGTCAAGTAGGACTGCCCTGGCCGACCCTCCTCGCATTTATCCGAATCGGGACCAATCCAAAAGCCTTTGATCGCCCGCTCAGCATCCGAGACGCGTGGTCCCAGGTGAGTGAGTGGCTTGCACTTCCAACGGTGTGGATTCCGTTGCCGACCGATCGCCATGCTGCCATTTTAGGTGACTTGCTCCAAGATGCTGATGCGGTAGCGAATCTTGTTCCGGATGCCCATCTCGCCGCACTTGCCATTGAGCATGGGCTGACGCTCCAAAGCACCGACGGAGATTTCGCTCGATTTCCACAGTTGCAATGGCAGAACCCTCTATACAAGAAGATACAACACTGACGGAACACAAACGTGAAAAAATGGGTCGCATTGAGGTGGCCCCGGAATAACAGACACGTGAACTAAGCACCACTCTCCTGTCGTTCGAACTCCTCCGGACTCGGATAGGCGAGCGCCTGATGCAGGCGCTCGCGGTTGTAGAACACCTCAATATATTCTGCAATGGCAGACCGCGCTTCCGCCTGATTCTGAAATTGCCGATGATGCACCAACTCGTTCCTCAGTGAACTGAAGAAGCTTTCCACCGGAGCATTATCGTAGCAGTTGCCCTTCCGACTCATGCTTGCCTGGAAAAACAAAGGGGTCGGGAGTTATTCTTTGGTGTGTGCCTGCCGGAGCTCTGATAGAGAGAGGCGTGTTTATTGACAGGCCGAAAGCGGGATGAGGGGCTAATACAGTTCTACGAGCTTCTCGCCTTGCTGAAGGTGTGCGAGCACGTGAGGGAAAAGGGGTTGAAACCACTGGACGAGCGCGGCGTTGGAGCAGTTTCCGATCCGGACCCAGACCACGGGCGTGGTCTGGGCTGAGGCAAGCAAGAGAATGTTCCTAAAGTCCTCATCCTTTGTGAGGATAGTCTGAGCATTGGCGATGGCATAGTTCCAGATCGCCTGATCCGTTGAGAGGAGTATTCCTGCTTCCTCGACGTGAACGGCTTCATGACCGAGAGATATGATGAGGCGGGCTCATGCTGGAGGGAGTTGAGCGTCAATCAGGAAGTTCATCCAGCACGGAGCATGACGTGATCTGACTGGGCGGCCGCAAACTCAAGGGCTGCCTGAATATCTTCTTTCTCAAGATAGGGATAGTCATGCAGGATGGTCTCCGGCGATATGCCAGCAGCAAGGAGATCGAGGATATCCTTCACTCGGATCCGCATGCCGCGAATACACGGACGTCCTCCGCATTGAGCGGGATTGATTGTGATACGAACGAGTAAACTCATGGGCGGTATGTTAACGCTGCCAGTTGGTAAAGATCAATATTATTCATGGGAATCACTGTAGGGGGTCGGATGATCGAACTGAAATTCGAGAGCTTTGAGTCGTTGGACGATTTTCAGAACATAATAGGGGTCATCTTGATATCACGGTCTTCCTGAGAGTAGGTTCCCTCCCATGGCTCGTCCTCTCCGACTGGAATTTCTTGGCGCTTTCTCGGCGGCTAAGAAAAGGGGACATTCTACTTTATTTTGTTGATGTCATGACTAAGTTCCCATAGATTCCCGGTTATGCCACATACGGCTCGGGCAAGCAGTCGGGGGAACATGCTAAAGCCTATTGAAGGTGTGCGGTTTCCACCGGCATCCGCCTGACCGCCATCGTCGACGTGTGTTGCCCGCGCTCGGTCACGTAATAGAGCGCGCTAGGAGGACGGTTGGGGCTTAACCGGGTGTCCACGGAATTGGGGGAAGTTCACATCTTGTAATATCATATTTGAATTGAAGTAACCGAAGTCAAGTCTTGATGTCACGGTTTTGCTGCTGGAGTCTTAAAGAGTAGGGGGTGTGGGTATTGATTTATTTTAGGGGAATCCGTGGCAGGCGTGTTTTCCGTTTCAAAGGTAATTGGCGGTGAGAAGCAAAATAATTCTGTCTCCGTTTTGTTACGTGTTACCTCACAGCCTCGATGATTTCAATTCGCCACATCCTACGCCGCATTTTCATGCCTATTATCAGGACGATGTGGCGGTCTATCGTATTGATCCCGTCGAGTGCATGGCAGGTCAGTTGCCGGCGCGGCAACGGCGCTTAGTGGAAGCGTGGGCAGAACTCCATCAGGTGGAATTATTGGCTGACTGGCAACAATTGCAGCAGGGGGCAAGCCCGTTTCCGATCGACCCTCTCAGATAAGGAACGAATGATGGAGCATCAAATTTATCGTGTCCAATCCGTTGAAATTACGGCACCATACACTGTACTGGTACATTTTGATGACGACACGGTCCAAACCATCAATTTGCAACCGATTCTTGCTGGGCAGCTCTATGGACCGCTTCGTGATCTTACGCTATTCAACCAAGTGAGAGTCGATCCAGAGGTGCATACGTTGGTATGGCCGAATGGGGCTGACTTTGACCCAGCAACCTTGCATGACTGGCCTCAGCACGCTGAAGCATGGGTTGTACGTGCCAGGCAGTGGGAACTACAGCCCACGTAAGGTCAAAGAAACGTACGGGGAAGAAAACACAGGGCCAAGTCATGGCACCACGGTTTTCATGAGAGTAGGTTCTCGCATGGCTCGCCCGCTCCGACTGGAGTTTCCTGGCGTTCTTTCGGGAACCCAAGATGAAGGGGCGTAGTTTAAGGATGGGTTGACAGCAGGACCCCCGGCCGCAGCATTCAGACTTACCATCCGCCAACCCGGCACCGCGCTCTTCAACACCAGCGCTTCCAGATTCCGCGGGATGCTTTATTAAAATACGAGGGTAGCGCTGATAGGTTAGATTTGTGCGTCAACCTTACCCAGGAGAGGCGGTGCTCTAATATCGCCATGCGTGAAGTCGAGTGCCCTGCTGAATAGGGTTGCCGCGAATGTTGCCAGGTTGCAAACCTGTTTGGCAGGAAGAGCGGCGTCTCTCATATACATGACACTGTTAGACCTTGGCTGTGCCTGGCTCCATAATGCGATAATGTGAACTTCGCTTCTCACCGGATTCAGGGATCATATCCCGTAACGCTGCCTGAGGTTGTTTTGCGAGAAGGAGGCTTCCCATGGCACGGTTCGTTCAAATGTTGGAGAAATCTGGAGTATACGCAGACCAAAATTTCATGATCGTCCCTCAGCATGGATTCAATCTTGTAGCTCTGCGCAATGGGAAAGACTTTCGCATCAATCACGATGGCCGGCTGGATGTGCAGGAAGTGAGGTTTAACCAGGTTGACCGGATCGCAAATGAGTATGTGCAGAAGCGCGCTGTCGGCCAAGACAGTATGGACCAGCTTACGCGTCTTCGAACGTCGATGTACGGCACCATTCTCCCCGCTGCTCGGGCGAAGCTGCTGCAGGTGTCGGCCAAAGGAGCTGGGATCCCAGTCATCAAGGCCAATCATGGCAGTGTTGAAGTGAGGCTTGATGTCGGTATTCTGCGTCGGAAGGAATTCTCCGTCGCGTTTAAACTCGTGAAGCATGTGAATGGCCAGGGCGCGATAGCTCCCTTGACCAAGTTTCATACGGCTGATGCACAAAGATGGATCAACCAATTGAATTGGATTTTTGGCGCTCAGGCGAATATTTACTTCAAATTGGTCGGAGCGGAGTGGGTTTCTATAGCGAGAACATTAGGGCAACCGATGAATGCAGACGTGTTCAAGAAGACGATTGTTCCATACAAACATGGGAGCGCGAATTTGACGTGCTTTCTGGTCGGGAAATACAAGGGAGACGAAAATGGAGTCCATGCGGCGGGTACATACTTTGGCCCAGAGAAGGTATGTGTTGTCGACGACGGTCCGCACTGTCAATTTTTCGACGATTGGACGTATGATTCTTTTGTTGGCGTGATGGCGCATGAGTTTGCGCATTTCTTGGGAGGTCCTCATCACTCAAGAGGCCTTCTGTTACTGTCGAGGGGGATCGAAACTTGCGAGCTGGATAAACAGCTCGTCGCACAACTCAACCCATGGTAGGGAAAGCTGTCTTGCTTCATGCGTGCTCTCCTGTCTCTTCACTCACGTACGGAATCGACTGTGCCAGTTCTTACCACCGACAGGTAAATCAAATATGCCAGAGTGTCTGCGGTTCCAGAGCTTGAGTTGGGAGGATTGACGATGGGTGGCGGGCGTTTGCCAGGTTCTCTCTCATATGATGTGATTCCGCATGCGGGGGACTTTGATCCGCAATTTCCCTCGGGAGGCTTTGAGTTTCCTGGGCCGATCGGCTTGGACAGTAGTCCTGTTGTCACAGAAGTGAAGAAGAATTGGGATCCACCCAACCCCGGGAGTACTCCGGAGATCGTGGTGAAGGGGAAAACGTTAGCTCAAGTGGCAGATGCACTTAATAAGTTGCCAGAGTGGGGTCGAGGCGGAGGTAGTATTCGCTCTGACAAGTTGGACAACGTCAAAACTCCTGAAGTGACCGTACAGCTGCGGGCCAATCTCACAATGGTGTTGCCACAGTGGGATGGATATGAGCAAGCCTCTGCTGCAGTAAAGAAGGAGTGGGACCGCATGATCGCAACGCTACGTAAGCACGAGCAGCGCCATGTGGATATTGCGATTGAAGAAGCCGATGCCCTTGCCTCGGCGCTCATGGGGAAACCCATGAGCAAAATCGTGTCCATGGTCACCGAGGCCAATGCCAAAATGGCCAAACGTCAGAAAGAGCTTGATGCCAAGACCGAGAACGGCAGTAAGGTGGGTGTGGAGTTTGGGGACGTCGTTCTTGATATGAGCATCACATAGTTTCTGAATGTCTTCTGATTCATTGGGTCTCTATGTGTTGTCAAACTGCGCCCATCTCCCAGGATGGATGCCGTCAACTTCTCGGGCGACATACTTCAGATTGCCATGGAAATGGTCCTCGGGGAGCAGCCAGATTGGCGCCCAGGCTTGCTTTTCTCAGCCTGCCCCACGATAATCCCGGCAAGCGACCACCAGAGGTGATGCATGGCCAAGACTGCGACTCCAACCGTCCTCTCGTTTGAAACCCTACCACAAGCTCGCGCGAAGACGGAAGCAGCGGCGACGTTTCTTGAACAGAAGCTCCAAACCTACGTGGATGCGTTGCGCCTACTGATGGCACCGCAACGGGCATTGGGGCGGTTCGTAGGCGGGAAGGATGCCGTTGGGCATGCCGAGCGGGCCTACAATCAGCTCTGTGAGCAGTTTCGTACGGTGTGTCCGTCGTATGGACTGACGGGGAATTCCCCAGACGAAGAATTAGGCAACGTCGATACCGTGACGGTCTGCTATCCGTGGGAATATTCCCACGTTGTGAAGAACGACAAGGAATCCAAATCCATCACCCTGACGTCGCCGGTGCGCTGGATTCTGACATACAAGTCCGCGTATTCCCTCCACCAGTTTCGGCAGGCCGTGTCTGGATCGGGAGAGCGCGCGACACGAGACGTCCGGCAGTTTGTCGTGAATGCTCTCGCCATGGTCCAACTGCTGAAGGCGTTTCCTAAACTGACAGAGGTATTGGCCGATCTGCATTTTAGGGTGGTCTATGAGCCATTGCCTGGACTGGGCTCACTGGCCTTTGCCACCATTCAGGCCTGTGTCACGTCACAACGGCCGAGTGACGAGCTGCTCTTGATGGCGATGCGCTTTTCCGGTGTTCCAGCCTTTATTGAGTTGATCGATCTTGACAGCATCCGCACGCTCGAAGATCCGTTGAAGTCAAAGTTTGAAGCGCTGGCGCGAGAGTCCTGATGAAGAGGCCGGATGTAGATGGCGCTTAACGACGAGATCGCGTTTCCTTCTAAGATGGTGTGCCATGGGCGGTCGTCAAAACCCCGTGCCGGCGACAGTGAAGAACCGGCGGGCGATCCAGCCGCCGCAAGCTCCTGTGGAGGCCAATCAACAGTAGTCCCTGGCCCACACGATTAGTCAGGTAGTCGTGGAAAATCGAATGGCGTGAATTTCTCGATGTGATGTTAGGTCCCGCCTTCCCGGGGGAAGAGAGCCCTCCCACTGCGGTTGTGTATTTTAGATTTCTCGATGTGCGTCTCCTCGAACACGAGCGTTTCTCGACACTAGGCCGTATTCCATCGGCCCATGAGCGCGGTCGGTGGCGAGGTCAACGACTGAAACCGCGCGAGGCGGATCTGGTCTTGATTCTTGAACGAGATCAACGGCATGAGGCCTCGTTTGAGAAGAATTTCGACGGTTTCTTCGGTGAAGAGGACTTCTGCACAAGGCTTGGTCACAGATTCTCCCGCATCATCCTGATAGACATGCAAGGGAAGCCCTTCGATATGCTTTATCAATCCTGGGCGCATCTCCCAGCCACTTTCTGAGAACGCCTGCCCCAGGAGCACGAGACAGGCAAACATCGGATTACCCCAGCAATAGTCTTCATGGATCGGGACGCCCTCCATTTCCTCAAAGGTGAAGGTGCTGATCGGTTCTGTCTCTTGCCCATAGGGCAATCGCAGTAGGAATCGAGGGAGTGCCAGGCCGACATAAGCCGCTTCCCGCAGGTGTCGGAGACGGTCCCAGCGGTTCTGCACACTTTCCTGTGTCGCAGAGATTTTCCAGTCGTCTGGATCTGGCGTTGTTCCAAAGGAGGGGCATCCTACAATGTCAGGGGATGCGGCAGCCAGGAAGGGGGCGCTTGCCTCCTTGCTTAGGCTTGCAATGCGCTCCAGCATCGCGACATCCTCGGTTGTTCGATCGAAGGTATACACTCCCCCGACCACGGCCCACGGATGCGCGCCAGGAGTGCGAACGGTCTCTTGGACTAAAAGTCTGTACAGCTCTGTGCTCTGCAGATCATCGTGATTTAGGAGATCGGCTGCCAGCTCACTCTTCGGGAGATCGAGCAGATAGAGCTGGAGCTGCGTGTCCGTTTCAAGCCGGTCCACAACAAACGAGAGCCCTCGCCAGGTTCTTTCGAACGCTTGAAAGGTTGGATGATGCAGCACGGTTCTCATGATCTGAGTCATGGCTGCGTCAACTTGAGCGGTGAATTCTTGTGCCAGTGGGTGTTCTTTCGGAATGGCATAGGGGCTGACGATGGATTGGAGAAATGACTGCCATTCCGTTGGCCGAAGGTCACGCGCTGACGTGGGAGCCTGTTCGAGAATGTGGTCGAGGAGACTATTGGTGGGTGAGTCGCCGGCATTTGTCTGGTGGTGTGGGGATTCTGTGGTGACAGGTCGAGCGGCGGCCTGTTCCCGGGATTGCGCCCATGTGTGGATCTCATCTGCAGCTTCAGGGAACGTTGTCGGGTTAGCCAGGCGACGGCGCAAGTCCGAGAGCTTTCGCAGTGGTTCGATCTGATGAACCAGGCGATCGGGATGAAAGTCATCGCGCTCGAGGAACTTGAGAGTGATGGAAGGCGCATTGTCTCCCAGTAACGGACTGTGCAGCGTGACATCGAGTGTGTCCAATATGTTCTGGATGTTGTCACGATCGACTCGAATCGGGCGCCGAGTAGCCAGCACTCGTTGTTCAGCGCTATTCTGCCTGCTTTCCCTGCCGCTGAAACCCCCCATGATGAGTATGCGAAAGGGTACTTCGGGATCCGGTCGCCCTAACGGATGGGGGTCTCCGGCTGTCAAGATGACATCGACGGTGTGGGTGGGCCGAGGAGTGGTCATAGAGTTGCGCTACTTAGGCAGGCGAAGGAGATGACGATGCACGACGAGCAGACCCGCATCGAGTAGGAGTTCCCTGGGTGGTCAGCAGTATATCGAAGAGGTATCGACTCGTCGAGCAGATAAACCGGGGTCGCTTATGCTTGAAAGGCTCGTACGTGGGCGCCGTGAACCTGCTCTGTGCTATCTCACTCTCAGTATGAAGATTCGAGCGCTCCGCCACCGCAGTCAGACCGTTAGTACCAAGCAAGGATGCACTACTCGTTTGTCAGTGGATGTGCACTGGTCGGCATCATACTCCAGCACGCCTGCGCCGACTGGATTCGCCTCACCAGCCATTGCCACATACTACGTAGCCTGCTAGAATCCTTCCCCACTGCGGAGTTCCACCATCGCGTGCGACATTTCTATAGACCGAGGGGATGAATGACGTCGCTGTGAGTGACCTACCTTCCCATACCACACACGATCAACTTGGCGCCCTCTTATCGGCGAGCCGTCTGCTAACGTCCTCCATTGAATTGGATGCACTGCTCCGGGTGATTGTATCCACGGTCACGGAATTGCTCTCGGCGAATGCGAGCAGTCTCCTGTTGGTCGATCCCGTGACACAGGAATTGATCGTGAAGGTGGCGACAGGGCCGGTCAGCACCGGGCTCAAGGAAGTGCGTCTCAAAATGGGGCAGGGGATTGCAGGATGGGTGGCGGAACGGAAGAAGGGCGCGATTGTGAACGATGTGGGAGACGATCCACGGTTTGAGCCGACCGTCGATGGTTCGACAGGATTTACCACACAGTCCATTATCGCGGTGCCTTTGATCGAAGAAGAACGTGTTTTGGGCGTATTGGAAGTGTTGAATACGTCGAAGCCGAAACGGTTTGATCAGGCGGACCTCGAGCTTTTGACTGCCTATGCTTCACACGCGGCGGTGGCGTTGAGAAATGCCCAATTGTTCTCGGTGATTCGAGAGGAGAAACGATTGTTAGAGGTCTCTCTCGATGAGCGGTATCGGACGCTCATTGTCGAGAGCCCTGCCATGCGGAACGTGGTGGAGATCGCAGAGAAGGCCGCCAAAAGTCCAGCGACCATTCTGTTGCTTGGCGAAAGTGGTGTCGGGAAGGAGATTCTCGCTCGGTCCATTCATGTATGGAGCCCCCGGGCGGCGAAGCCTTTTGTGGCGGTTAATTGCGTGGCGCTGTCCGACCATCTTCTGGAGAGCGAACTATTCGGCCATGAAAAAGGGTCGTTCACTGGCGCCACGCAACAGAAGAAAGGCTTGTTGGAGATCGCTCAGGGAGGGACGGTGTTCTTAGACGAAATCGGGGACATGAAACCGGGACTCCAAGCGAAGTTACTGCGTGTATTGCAGGACCATGAATTCGAACGTGTGGGAGGGACGCAACCGATTCGAGTGGACATTCGGGTGATTGCTGCGACCAATCAAGATCTCAAGACAGCTGTGCAGGAGAAACGGTTTCGCAAGGACTTGTTCTTTCGACTCAACGTTGTAGGTATGACAATTCCACCTCTCAGGGAGCGCCGGGACGATGTGCCTGCCCTCGCGCAGTTCTTTGTGGCGCGTTACTCAAAGGATATGAAGCGGCCACTGATGGCCATCGACCCAGCTGCGATCACGCTCTTGCGAGAGTACGATTGGCCAGGAAACGTTCGAGAGCTTGGGAATGTGATTGAGCGCGCCGTGGTCCTCGCGACTGAGGAGACCCTGCGTCCCGCTGATTTTGTGCTGGAAGTTCCGGACAACACTGAGAATCCAGCCGGACAGTTGATGTTCTTGCCCTTTCATCATTCTGTTGAAGAGTTTAAGCGGTTGAGATTGCAAGAGGCGATTGCGAAAGCCGGGGGGAGTAAAGTAAAGGCAGCCAAAGCGCTCGAACTCCAGCCGACGTACCTCTCTCGTCTGTGTAAGCAGATGGGTGTGACGTAGCGTATCTTTCAGATTCTCCACTAGGCAGACCGTTCCAACTATCTGGCGTTATTCGTGCTTACAAATCACAACGACACAGTGCTCGCTCAGGATCGACACCATGCCTAACGGTCGCGCCACACAGCCACCTTATGCCCCACCGGTTTACGTTCGCGTTCAGCAGGGAACGGTGTGGTCGGAGGAGCGGCGCTTTACCAGCGCATTTCGCATCGGCCGTGACCCTGCCTGTGATCTATCCATAACCGAACAGGTGGTCAAGGTTCATGTAGAAATGCGATGTGAAGAGGGGCAGTGGTGGATCGTCGACGTCCAAAGCAGGAATGGAACCTATCTCGACGGCGAACGGATCGAGCGCGCGCTCCTGCCTTCCTCCTGCAAGGTGGAATTGGGACAGGGCGGTCCCAGGTTGTGGATCTCGATGGGCCGCCCGGTCCAGGTTCCTGAGCGCCCCTCGGAAAAAACATTTGTGCAGGAGACGCCCGAATCGATCACCCAGTTGGTGAAGCGACTGGAAGAGACTCAAGACACTGGCGAAGGGGGCGCTCAGACAAGGCTCTATGGCCAGGCGCTGCAACGCATTACCAAGCGCCGTTCCCGCTGGTACCTAGCCGTGATTGGGATTGTCGGGGTGTTACTGGTGGTAGCGGTCGCCGTGGCAGTCTATCAAAACCAAAAGATCGAGGCGTTGCGGGCGACAGCGGGGGATATTTTTTATGCAATGAAGCGGGTGGAGCTTCAGGTGGCACAGCTGGAAGAACTGGCCTTGGACTCGAAGCAAGCCAAGGAAATGCAGGATATTTTGTCCAAACGGCAGGAGATTAAAAATCTGGAGAGCAAGTACGACCGTTTCGTCAAGGAACTTGGACTCTACGACGCGAACATGAGCGAGCAGGATCGCGCGGTGTTTCGCGTGGTGCGCATGTTCGGGGAATGCGAGGCGACCATGCCGAAAGACTTTCTGGCCGAAGTGAATAAATATATTCTACTCTGGAAAAGCACCGATCGGTTGACGAACAGTATCCGCCGCGCACAAATTCATGGATATACTGGGGTCATTGCCAGTACGATGTTTACCAGAAATCTTCCGCCACATTTCTTCTATCTGGCGCTTCAAGAAAGCGGTTTTGACTCCAAGGCAGTCGGACCAAAGACGCGCGTGGGCTATGCGAAAGGCATGTGGCAATTCGTTCCGCCGACAGCCAAGGACTTTGGCCTCAAGACGGGTCCGCTCCAGCATCTGGCTCGCCATCGACAAAACGCATCTCATGGGCTCGCTTACTTAAGCGTGTCTTCGAC
>ERZ1292625.2859-Hain-H41-01um-R1-2859-length-15005-cov-4_pt1 | contig 15005 bp, 11 predicted proteins | sample MGYA00564400_ERZ1292625 | MGnify/ENA primary metagenome ERZ1292625 (study PRJEB36523, sample SAMEA6512639) | groundwater metagenome | collected 2019-01-08 | study: AquaDiva: Metagenomics assemblies of 32 groundwater samples | reverse complement strand
TTGCGACTTCAGGACTCGGCCCTCGGCAACGCTGCCAGCCACGGTAGCTGCGGTTAATTGCTCGCTGAGGCTATTCCATTCGCCACACTGCAGACAGCGACCACTCCAGCTACTGCTGAGTGCGCCACAGTTGCTACAAACATATCTAGTCGAGGGCTTCTTGGCCACAGCTACTCCTTTGCTAACTAGTTTAACACCTCTAGCTAACTACTCGGAATCGGTAATAACCTCGAGCTATTGATTAATTGTGACTGTGTCATTGCTAAGCTCTTTGGACAATTGGTTAGCTTCCAATGCTACGGCATTACGGCTGGCAACCAACGCGTTGTACTGGCTAATCAGACTTCGTAGATCGGCAACCTCAACATTATATTCGCTAACAAGCCCGTTATAGCTAGTCACGCCGGCGTTGTAGCTTCTGAAGTCGCCAGCGGCTTTTAGCTCGTTGAGGGTGATCTTCTGGTCGTCGATTATAGCTTGCCGGGTCTTGAGATCAGCTTCTGAGGCGTCGATTTGCTGCTTGAGATCGGACAGTTTGATGTCGGCTTGAGCAACAATTGTCTGCCGCGAAGTAAACTCTGCTTGATATTGAGCCGCAAAAGCAGCCACTTGAGCCCGATTAGTAAAGTATCGCTTGTAGTATTGCTCTAGACTGCTCGGCAAGCTGGCTATTTCGGTGGCGAAGATGGAATGCATTTCATTCACCAAGTCATTCGGCTCTGACTTCTTGTAGGCGTCTATGGTGTCAAGGATGCGCTGGTCATTCAGCTCATGGCGATAATAATCCATCAGCATAGCATCGACTTTTGACCTGTCGGAACTATTGAGTCGGTCATAGGCACCGTGCAGCATCTCATGCGCCGCAGTGACCTGCTCAACGCCATTAAGGCGCGGGTCGGTCACCTTCATCAGGAAGATGCCAGCTTGATCACTATGATAGCAACCAATTACAATCGTCTGTTCATGCTTGCCGCCACCTTTTAGGCACTGCTTGGCAAAGCTAGCCTTGTCTTGTATCTCGGGAGAATTAACATAGAAGACCTTACGCGCAAAGTCCGTCATGGTATCTTCAGTCGCCAATTGAGCCACTGGTGCTGGAGCTTGATACTGGCGTAGGCGCCACCAATCAATAACATCCTGACGGTTTACAAGGACAAATCCAATCAAGGCAGTCCAAACCAGAAGCACCAAAAAGCTTCTTAATCGGTGATGGGGTCGAGGTGAAAGACTATTCGTTGGTTGTTGCATAAGACAGGGCGCCGCGCTTGGAGGCTACCTGAATAATATCACCTTTTTCGTACTTCTCATCGAGCAAATCAAGAGCCAGGTGATCTTCTATAGTGTCCTGAATCAGCCGTCTCAGCGGTCGCACGCCATTGCGAGCATCATAGCCATGATCCAGCAGGTACTGCTTGGCGCTAGTGCTTAGTTGCAGACTCAGGCCTTTACGGTGCAGCCGAGCCTTAAGTTCGTCTATCTGCAGATCGATTATACGGAAGATATCCTTCTGGGTTAGGGCTCGGAAAACGATAGTTTTATCTATGCGGTTCAATAACTCTGGCCGAAGCATTTTCTTGAGCTCATCCTGGACGCGAGCCTTGTTGGATTCGTGCATAGCATCAAGGTCTTTAAGGTCACTGGTCTTAGAGGCATGCAAGCCCAGGCTAGCTTCTTTTTGTAGCTTGTCAGCACCGATGTTGCTGGTCATGATGACAATGGTATTGGTGAAGTCGATACGACGCCCCTTGGCATCAGTCAGATAACCGTCTTCCAGCATCTGAAGCATCATATTGAAAACGTCAGGGTGAGCCTTTTCGATCTCGTCGAACAGAACCAAGCTATAGGGTTGGCGGCGAATCTTGTCAGTTAGCTGGCCACCCTCTTCGTAACCGACGTAGCCAGCCGGTGCGCCAACGAGGCGCGAGACATTGTGATGCTCACCGAACTCTGACATATCAATCTTGACCAGAGCGTTTTCGCTGCCGAAGAACTCTCGTGCCAGCACACGAGCCAGCTCAGTCTTACCAACGCCGGTAGGGCCCAGGAACACAAACGAGCCAATCGGCCGCTTATCGCTGCCTATGCCGCTACGATTACGTCGCACGGCCTTGGCGACGGCTTCTACAGCCTCAGCTTGGCCAACTATGTACTTGCTTAGGGTCTTTTCGAGAGTTAGAAGATACTTGGCCTCGCTACGAATGACCTTCTTGACTGGAACGCCAGTCATACGGGCAACCACATCAGCCAAGTCTTCGCTGCTTACATTTAGTCGCTTGGATCGTTTGCTGCTAGCACGCAAGCTGGTCAGCTCTTCGTTGATCTGTGAGGCGCGGGTTTTGGCCTTGGCGGCTCTTTCGTAATCTTCGGCTTCAACGGCTTCCTCGATCTGAGTATTAACTAGCTTTAGCTCCTTCTGAAGAGCGCGAACTTCTGGGCTGGTTTTGCCCTTATCGACACGCAGATGAGCAGCAGTTTCGTCAATCAGATCGATAGCCTTGTCAGGCATAAATCTATCATTAATGTAGCGCTTGGCCAGGGTAACAGCATCTTCGAGGACTTCGTCACTAAGGTTAACACCATGGAACTTTTCATAATGGCCGCGCAGACCCTTGAGTATAGCCAAAGTCTCGCTGGGGTTGGTCTCAGGTACTTGGATAGGCTGGAAACGGCGCTCCAGTGCGGCGTCTTTCTCAATGTACTTAGTATACTCGGTGGTAGTGGTGGCTCCGATCAGTTGGATCTTACCGCGGGCTAGTGCCGGCTTGAGAATGTTGCCAGCGTCCATCGCGCCCTCGGCCGCGCCGGCACCAACTATAAGGTGCAGCTCGTCGATGAAGACGATGGTGCGACTCTCCTTCTCGAGTTCGGCAATCACCTTCTTAAGGCGCTCTTCGAATTCACCACGGTACTTGGTGCCGGCGATCATACCAGCCAGGTCTAGTGTGACAATCCTTTTATCAAGCAGGCTGTCAGGTACGTCTTCGGCAACAATACGTTGAGCTAGGCCTTCGACTATGGCAGTCTTGCCAACACCAGGCTCACCGATCAAAACAGGGTTGTTCTTGGTGCGACGGTTAAGAATCGTGATCACCCGGCGAATCTGATTATCGCGACCAACAACGGGGTCAAGTTTGCCCTGACGGGCTTCTAGAGTTAGGTCAGTGCTGAAGAAGTCGAGTGCTGTCTTCTTGCCCTTTTTGCCACGACGACTACCGTCGTTGCCGACTTCTTGCTCTTCGTACTGCTGGCGGCTTAGGAATTGCTCTAGCTCGCTAGTCAGGCCATCAACATTAATGTTCATATCTCGGAGTAGAATTGTTGCGCGAGCATTCTTCTGCGACAAAATACTGTGCAGTATATGCTCAGTGCCACAGTAATCTTGCGAATAATCTTGAGCAATGTCGTAGGCCATCTTGAGCGTCAGCTTGGCGGTTTCACTTAGCCCCTTAGCGCCAACATTAATGACCAAGGTCTTAGGCACTACATTGAGAGCGATGCGAGCACGATCCAGCGTTACGCCAGCGCCTTCTAGAACCTTAGAACCCATGCTGCCATCCTGAGCCAAAATGCCAAGCAGCAGATGCTCAGTACCCACATATGCACTGCCAAAACTGCGCGCAATTGCATCGGCATGCTTGAGACTTTGCAGTGCGTTATTGGTTAAATGATTCAAGAATTCTTGGAAGTCAGGTGAATTAGGCATCATAGCTTGGTATGGCTCCTTTTTGCGGCGTAGTACGTCTTAATTATGCGACATTTTGCCTATAAACATAATAGCACTTGGCACTCGGTAGTCAAGAGTGCTAATTCAATCAGTCGTGCGGGGGCTACTCGCCGTGTTCTTCGATAGCTTCTAGTAGTGAGCTCTCGAGCTCGTTCTTCTTCTTGAGCTTGGGCTGCTTAGGCAGTTCGGTGGTCTGAACTTTGCCCTCGACGCCTTCAGCGCCTTCAGTGCCTCCAGAAGCTTCGGCTTTGTCGCTAGATTCAGGAGCACTAGCACTAACGCTGGCGGTGGCCGAGACTTTTTCGGCCTCGATGTCCAATTCGTAGCCAGTTAGCTTGCTAGCAAGACGAACGTTCTGGCCGCTTTTGCCGATGGCAATACTGAGCTGATCTTCGGGCACGATAACGCGAGCCTTCTTGTTCTTCTCATCGATTACAACTTCTGCGACTTTGGTGGGGCTGAGGGCGGCAGTGATATATTCGACCGGCTGCTCGGCCCAGACAATGATGTCGATCTTCTCTTGTTCACCGACTTCGCCGACAACGGCGTTAACACGCGTACCGTGACCACCGACAAAGGTTCCGACTGGGTCAACACCGGGCACGTTGCTAGCGACAGCAATCTTGCTGCGAACACCAGCTTCGCGGGCGATGCCCTTAATCTCGACGGCGCCGCTTTCCATCTCAGGAACTTCGCCACGGAATAACCATTCGATGAATTCTTTGTTGCCGCGACTAACGACCAGCTGTGGACCACGGAAGCCACGCTCGACGTCCTTAAGGAAGACTTTTAGGCGCTGGCCGGGGTAGTAACGCTCGCCTTGAATCTGTTCGCTGCGAGGCATGATGCCCTGAGCCTTGCCCAGATCTATACGGCAGATGTTGCCCTCAACGCGGGCGACGGTAGCATTAATGACAGTGCCGATCTTATCCTCGTACTCAGTCATGATGATTTCGCGCTCAGCTTCGCGCAGACGCTGCAGAATAACTTGCTTGGCAGTCTGAGCTGCCACGCGACCGAAAGTCTCGGCCTTCTCGTGAACTTCGATAGTTTCGCCAAGCTTAGAATTCTTGCGACGAGTCTGAGCCTCACTTAGGCTAATCTCAAAAGCTGGGTGCTCGACCTTCTCGACAATCTCCTTGCTAATGTAAGCATCGACGTCACCGGTGTTGAGGTTCATGGCTACGCGAATCTCTTGCTCGCGGTCACCATAATCTCGCTTGTAAGCGGCGGCCAACGCCTGTTCGACAACCTCTTGTACGGTGTCTTCTGGTAAGTTCTTCTCTTCGGCGATCGCCCGAATGGCGACAACCAGTTGTTTCATGTCCAAATCCATGAGGGTTAATCCTTTCTTACTAAGATTCTAATTATTGCAGTTTATTGCAGTCTCTAAATTAAAAAAGCCGACCACTTCGGCCGGATCTGCTAATAAGTATAGTCTGGCCTGTTCCAAAAGTCAACCTGGTCATCAGTGTCCGGCATGTTAAACTTAGAGACAATATGAGCAAAAATGTTACGAGGCTGTTCGAGCAGTTTCAGCCTGAGAATTATGATTTGAGTCTTAATATTGACCGCGAGGGCATGACTTTTGCCGGCTCAGTTGTAGTGCACGGTAAGAAGGTCGGCCGACCATCACAACGCATCACCCTGCATCAGAAAGACCTCAAAGTTACCTCGGCCACCGTAGTGAAGCACGACAAAAAGGGCGACCAAACAATCGAAGTTACGCGCGTTAACAATCAAGATAGCTACGACGAGGTCAGACTGCACACCGAGAGCATGATTTATCCTGGAGAGTACACGATTAAGCTGGAGTTCGCCAGTGACATTACCCGGCCGATGCACGGCATCTATCCCTGCGTATTTGAGCATGACGGCAAGGATAAAAAGCTAATTGCCAGTCAGTTCGAGAGTCATCACGCCCGCGAAGCCTTTCCCTGCATTGACGAGCCGGAGGCCAAGGCCACCTTTGACCTGACCATATCAACACCGGCCGGCGAAACCGCCCTCGGCAACACGCCGATCAAGAGCCAAAAAACGGACAAAGACAAGCTAATCACTAGCTTCGAAACAACACCGAAGATGTCCGTCTACCTATTGGCTTTTGTCTGCGGCGAAATCAGCTACAAAGAAGGCAAGACCAAGAACGGCACAGTTGTGAAATGTTACGCCACGCCAGATAATGTCGAGCATACGACCTTCAGCGTTGAAGTCGCCGTCAAGTGTCTAGAATTCTTTGAAGATTACTTCGGCGTAGCCTATCCCCTGCCTAAGCTGGATATGGTGGCTCTGCCCGACTTCGCCGTCGGTGCCATGGAGAACTGGGGTCTTATAACCTACCGCGAATCAGTCATGCTCGTCGATGAGAAGTCGTCTAGTATCGAATCACGCCAGATCTGCGCCTTGGTCGTTGCCCACGAGCTAAGCCACCAGTGGTTCGGCAACTTAGTAACCATGAAATGGTGGGATGATCTGTGGCTTAACGAGAGCTTCGCCAATATGATGGAGTATTTGTCGGTGGATGCTATTTGGCCAGAGTGGAAAGTTTGGGAACAGTTCGTCAGTCACGAAACCGTCAGCGCCAAGCGGCGTGACAGCATCGAAGACGTGCAGGCCGTGCACTGCGAAGTCCGTCATCCTGACGAAATCAGCACCCTATTTGACCCATCGATTGTCTATGCCAAGGGCGGTTCGCTGTTACATATGCTGATGCGCTACATAGGTGATGATGCCTTCCGTCGCGGCCTAAAAATCTACTTCGACAAGCACCAATACGGCAACACACAGGCCCAGGATCTCTGGGCAGCTCTCAGCGATTCCAGCGGCCAAGACATCGCCGCCTTCATGGATGGCTGGTTGGAGCGTCCCGGCTATCCTCTGGTTGATGTCGGTTGGCAGCCAGGCACTTCGCAAGTTAGCCTAAGCCAGAGGCGTTTCTTGAGTGACCCCAAGGCCGAAGTCAAGGCAGCGGAGCCTTGGCATGTACCTCTGGCTAGCACTCAGGGGCTTAGCTCCCAGCTCTTCACTGAGTCAAAGGCTGAACTGACGATTAAGGCCAAGTCTGACGAGCCACTGCTACTCAACCACGATGGCCAAAGTTACTTCTTACCTTATTATTCGAACGATCTCCACATGTTACAGATTCTGTCAGGCCTCAAAGACGGCAAAGTCAGCACTATCGACCGTTTGTTGCTGCTAGATAACTATTCGTTGCTGCAACGTGGCGGTATCAGCAACACTGTTGAATTGCTAGAATTGCTGACCGCTTACGAAGGCGAGCAGGAAGAAAATGTCTGGGGAATGATCGCCATGAACTTAGCTGAAGTCCGGCGTCTTATCGACAATGACGAGGCCAGTATAGCTAAGCTTGATGCATTGATTCAGCCGTTGGTAACGCCACTGATTGATAAGTTAGGCTGGGACGATCAGCCAGGTGATGATGCTCATACACTACGTCTGCGCGGACTGATCCATGCGCTTGCAGCTGGCGCCAAGTTGCCAGCCGTAATTGACGAGGGCCTGAAGCGCTTCGCGGCCTTTGACAGGCCTAGTGATTTGCCAGCGAGTATCCGAAGCGTGGTCTACCATATAGGTTCGCGCCATGGTACGGACCAAGATTTTAAGAAGTTGTTCGACCTTTACAGCTCTACTAAAAGTGCCGATGAAAAAGACGAGATCGCCAGCGGGCTAACCGGTGCGCATGATCCTGGCCGCTACAAACAATTGATCGATATTCTAAGCGGTGAGGTCATTCGCCGCCAGGACTTACTGCACTGGTTTGCGTGGTTATTACGAAATCGTCACAGCCGTGCCGCATCTTGGCAATGGATGGTTAACAACTGGGTCTGGATAGAGCAAGAATTCGCTAGTGACAAGAATTATGACCACTTCCCGCGCTTCGCCGGCAGCGTCTTTAGTCACGCTTCCGAACTTGCGGACTTCAGGAAGTTCTTCGATGATAAGCGCTCCATCGTCGCTCTGACTCGCAATATCACCTTGGGCGAACAAGAAATTATAAGCCGCGTTGCTTGGCGTGATGCCAACGAAAAGCCGGTCAAAGACTGGCTCAAGAACCTCAAGTAGCTGTTATGGATTTAGCAGCGTGGCTTCAGCGCCTTTGTATATAAATGTTTCGCCAGGCTGGCTGTTTTCGTTAAGTACCTTGGTGATATCGCCCATCATTCGATCAGCAGACTGCTCATCAGTCACTCGACGCAGCCCGCCACACAATTCGAACACCACCGGATCAACATCTTTGAATCTGGCAACAACAGCCTGGGCATAAGTGCCGTCGCGACCAAGTAAACTTCTGGTGCCGGCACCGATCGTCTCGACTATGGTTGCTCCATGAGTATCATAAGCATGTGACGTGCCCTCTGGTGCCCAAGTTATAATCATGCCGCCCTGCGCCTGCTCTTCGCCGATATCTGTCATAACTAATCCGTTTTGCGTCTTAATTCGCCTCGTGTCAACCTGCTGAGCAAACTCAGACTCCCTTGTTTTGTCCGTACTAGGGAAGGTGTACCAAAGCTTGTGATTCATAAGCGCTAGGACATCGGGCATCGGCGGGTACTGGTCATCCACTTCGTAACCAAGTGTTGTTACGCCCTCACTAATGACCGTACCGAAGCGCACTGCCTTAAAGCCAATTTCGTGTAACATAATTTTTATAGCACCGAGCTCTAAGCCAAACTCAGGTAATGAACGATGATCCATGGAATTAAAAACAGTGTCGCCAGCTTCTAGCCGCTCACCTACTGCCGTTAGACCTAGGCGTTTCTGTTTATCATCTAGCGTTGCGTCAATCGTGGCTTCAAAACGAGAATCGACCATATTGCCAATACCTACTAGGGCGCTCATGGCTTCAGGATCGCTAAGGTCTATGGGTTGCCCCGCTCTAAGATAAGCGCCCTGATCTGGGTATTGTGCCGGGTTAATGTCCAGTTTAACCGTCTTGCCAACAGCGTGAGAGGCCGATAGTGCTTGTACTAGCTCCAGCTCTTCGATACTCCACGGCTCAGGCGGATAAAAATACTCAGGTGCGACCATTGGGCGTAATTATATAATGAATATGCCGTATTTGGAAGCAGCAGCGTTTGGCTAGTAGACGTTTTCGATAAATCCCATCACAGCGAAGTCACGCCCAGCGATTTCAACAGCCGATAGCACGTACTGGCCTCGCCACTTAGCCTCATCAATCCAAATCCAAGCCGCTCGTTGCATCTGCTTGAGCTTGGTGGCAGTAATCGCTTCGAGACCGCCGCCCTGCTCATAATCGCGACGATACTTAACCTCGACAAAATGCACCACGTCATTCTTGCTGGCAATAATATCGATCTCGCAGCGCGGTCGACGCCAATTGGTCTCGATAATCTTGAAGCCGCGCATTTCTAGATAAACCTTGGCGGCAATCTCGGCCTTGCGCCCAGCCTCAGTCGTTGTCAGCCGACCCACTACAATAATGCCTTGATTGGCTTGAATGACTTCCTATGCAGTTCGATTACGCCGTGCAGCTTTAGTTGCTGCATATGGAATGCTGTGCCATACCCTACGTGTTTCTCGAAGCCATAATCAGGATATTTTTGGCTGGCCGCCGCCATGTAGTTATCGCGGGCAACTTTGGCGAGAATACTGGCAGCGCTGACTGCTGGAACCGTGTCATCGGCCTTAATAACAGCCCTGGTCTTAGGCTGTTCGGCTAAGAAATTTAGATGGCCGTCTATTATTACCTCGTCATAGGCTGTTTTGATCTGTTGCAGGGCTTGTTGCATGGCCAGCTTGACAGCGGTGGTAATACCCACCTTGTCAACAGTGGCTGCGTCGACCCAGCCCAAGCCTACCGCCAAGGCCTTACGCTCAATCTCCTCGGCTAGCTCTTCGCGCCGTTTTTTGCTGAGTTGCTTGGAATCCCTTAGACCCTGGATTGGCTGACGGCCGTCCAGCACCACCGCACCGGCCACCAATGGACCCGCCCAACAGCCTCTTCCGACTTCATCAATCCCAACAGTTATCATTAGTCTTAGTTTAGCAACTATTTATTAACTAATTATTAAATCCGACTAACAGATGTCTATTTGGCGGCTTCGTCGTGGCGGGCAACAACGGCAGCAGCCTTGGCCTCTAGCTCAGCCTCTTCGGCGGCTTTGGCTTCAGCCTTGGCAGCAGCTTCGGTGGCCTTCTGCTCATGCAGCTTGGCTTCTTCAGCCTCGGCGGCTTCGTCGTGTACGGCGTTAACGGCTTCGCGGTCAAAATCTACACCGGTCATACGAGCTGATTTGCCGGTACGGTTGCGCATGTAACTGAGGTAATTACGGCGGACGCGGCTTCGCTTGGTAACTTCGACTTGAACGACCAATGGGCTGTGCAATAAGAAACTCTTCTCGACGCCTACACCGCTGGCAATGCGGCGAACAGTAATACGGCTGGTCTGGCTGCCGCGCTTGCTGGTACGGATGACGAGGCCCTGGAAGATCTGAATACGTTCTTTGTTGCCTTCGCGAATCTTCTGGTGAACTTTGACGGTGTCGCCGGATCGGACGTCGACAACGGCCTTCTTCTTAGACCTGTCACTAATTATTTGTATAACACTCTGCATATCCGGTAGATTGTACACGATTTGCCCCTCTGTTGCAACCCTTTGGCCAAGCAGCAAGCCGCGCGGACTTGAGCCAGGCGCAGTTTAGCCGACGACGCGGTAGAGTTCTTCGAGGGTGGTCTCACCGGCAACGACTTTGAGCATGCCGTCCTGGAGCATGGTGCGCATGCTGGAATGTATGGCAGCCTCTTCAATGGCTTGGGCCGTGACATCAAGCTTAGGATTTTCTAGCAGATGGCGTAGCTTGTCGCCCATGGTGAACTGTTCTCGAATGGCTATTTGACCTTGGAAACCGTAAGGGTTTGCGGCAGAAGTGCCGGGCTTATAGAGCTTCAGACCTTCTAGGTTGGGTCGTGGGGCACCTTCGGGCAAAGTATCGATAACACTAGTTATTTTTTTTCGCTCGGCCTCACTGGGGTCATAGGGCTGCTTGAGATTGTCGTCGAGACGTCGAGCTAGGCGCTGAGCCATGACCAGGCGGATAGCTGATATGAACAAGGGGTTTTGGCCGATAATATCAGCCAGGCGAGTCAGCGCTGCCGAGGCCGAGCTAGCGTGAAAGGTAGCGAGCACCAAGTGACCGGTCAGCGCCGCCTGCAGGGCGGTCTTGGCGGTGTCCATGTCACGGATCTCACCGACCATCACAATGTCCGGGTCAAGCCGCAGCACAGCCCGCAGCTTGTCGGCAAAGCTATCGTCATTGCCACCCTCACTGGAATGTACCGATATCTGGGTAATGCCGGCGAATTGGTACTCGACCGGGTCCTCAATCGTGATAATCTTGCGCTCCTCGGTGTTGAGCGAGTTCAGCATCGAATACAGGGTGGTGGTCTTGCCCGAACCGGTTGGACCGACGATCATTACTAGGCCGGTTGGCTTAGCAATAATGTCATCGACGATGCCCCGCTCAGCCTCCGACAAACCAAGACGATCAAGCGTATACATTGAGGCGTCCATATTGAACAGTCGCATCACCACGTCCATGCCATTGATAGTCGGCACTGTCTCCAGACGAACATTGACGTCGACCTGGGTGCCGTCGGCCATTTTGACCTTCTGAGCAATGTGACCCTGCTGAGCTTCGTTGGCAGAGGTCGAGACATTACCAGCGCTAGCGATCGCTGATATCAGGACGCGGTATTTGTCCTGCTGCAAACGTGCCACGGCATGCAAAACGCCGTCGATGCGAAGACGAATTCTAATATCGTTGGCTTGGGTTTCGATGTGAATGTCCGAGGCGTTGAGATTGTGGGCTTGGGCTACCAGATAGGCCAGCATGTCGTCGGCGCGCACTTGCTCTAGAACACCAGAAACCTTTTGCATTTGTTCTTCGTTGCCGGTTTCGTTGATGGCAATGTCATGGTAAACCACCTTTTGCGGTGGATCATACAACCTCATGTACTCGCGGTAGCCAGCATCAGAAATAATAGCCATGTTGACTCGCTGATCCTGGAAGCGCTGCCTAATACTGGCCATGGTTTGCTGTGAGGTAGTGGTCGTAACGCCAAAAAATATATTACTCTTGTCAGCGCGCAGCGGTATGACCTTCAAGTTATATAATTCTTGGTTGCTGAAAATATCACGGTAAAGAGCCTTGCTGCCCGGCTGCGATGTGTCGGCATACTCCATGCCCAGCACGCGGGCACGGCGCTGTGCTGCCTGTTCTTCGTCCTGTCGAGCGTCTTGACCCATATCCGTCTAGTATAAAGCATAAGCTTTGATGCCGTAACCCGCGGGGGCCAAAGGCCATTGATTACGGTATAGTGCTATGTATGACGGAGCTGATTCTGATAGCCCACAATCTGCGCAGCGCCCATAATATTGGTTCGCTGCTGCGCACAGCCGAAGGCCTAGGAGTGGGTAAGATGTGGCTAAGTGGTTACTCCCCTTACCCACTGGCCAAAACTTATCTCGCTGGCAAAACCGATTCCGTCAGCAGAGACGATGACCGTTTGCCCCACTTGGCACAAAAAATCGATAAGCAAATAGCCAAGACGGCCCTGGGAGCCGAAAACACACTAGCCTGGGAGCACCAAGATGAAATCGCAGACCTATTGAAGGAGTTAAAGCAAGCTGGTTACCTGGTCGTCGCCCTCGAGCAAGCACCGAACGCTGTTAAACTACCAGACTTCCGATTGCCCGACTCGCCAGTCGAGCCTGCCCTACCGGCCAAACTTGCTCTAATAGTCGGCCGCGAAGTCGAAGGTATTGAGCCAGAAATCATGGCAATGTGCGATCAAATACTTGAAATACCAATGTTTGGTCGCAAGGAGTCGTTTAATGTTGTTCAAGCCGCGGCCATGGCGCTTTACCATTTGCGTTTTGTGGCCTAGTTATGTGTTAAAATATCCTTAGACTAATCTAAAACAAATATGGCTATAGCAACTCGACCAAAACCAAGTGTCTCGCACAAGAAGCGCCGGGCTCAGCATCATCGGCACAGCCGGCACTATCTTAAGGCCTATTCACCTTATCTGCCCATGCTGCTGATTGTGGGTCTTGGAGCAGCTGTTAATCAGTATTGGCCTTGGGCAGTCCAGGCAGCTCTCGTGCCAAGCGAACTGTTAAGCAGCGATGGGCAGCCGCTAACTCGTATCCAGACTCTGACCAATGACCAAACCGGGCAGATATTGTTGGTCGTCTTGGCAATAACAGCACTGGCCTTTGCAGTATTTGTATATCGTCACTGGTACCGTATACATCGCCTAGTGAATCGCGGTGAGAAGTTCGTTTATCAGCACGTTTGGATCGATGTTGCGGCGGTGTTTGTTTTTACTGCTGGGTTTGTGCTAACCCGCTAGGAGCTGGTTAGACAATTTGGGCTCGGCCTCCTCGCAAGTTGCTGCCAGCTGATCAGCTAGCGCAGCACAAGATTGTCAGAACCAACTAGCGTCTCGAGCTTAGTCAAACCTTCGCTAGCGCGATCAATGCCAGTTGGAAGCTTGATAGCTTGCTTGCTATCAGAGGCACCCAGCACCAAAACAACCTCGGTTTCGCCCTGGTGGCTATCGATTGTTTCTTTGAGTGAACGCAAGGTCTGCTCGTCACTGGTATTGACTAGCCGTATGTAGAGACGTTGATCGGCCGCCTCAGCTTCTGGCGACTTGGCAGTTGCGACTACGGTAGGCTTGTGCTTAACGGCTGCGCGGGCTTTGGGCGTTTTGCGTTTCTTGCCAGTAGCTTCGTAAGCTGAAGCTTGCTGGGCAGTTATCTCGCGAGCATCGTCGACCATGATCTTAACTTCGCTGCTGCGATTGCCTTCTTTGTCACGGGCATTGATTTTGCCCCTGATTAGCACCACGCGGTCGCGCTCCCAGAGGCCAATTGTTTGCTGATAGCTGTTGGGGAATAGTATGGCTTCAATCTCGCCGTAGCGATCTTCCAGTTTGACGAAAGCCATGCGCTGCCCAGTCTTGGTAGTGATTTCACGAAAGTCGGTTATCGCACCACCAATACTAACTTGTTTACCGTCATGATCGTGAGTCAGGGTATTAATAGGTACGGTTTGTTCGCTGAGGATAGTTTCGAATAACTCCAGCGGGTGCTGGCTGAGGTATAGTCCTAGCAGTTCACGTTCCCATAAGAGTTGCTCTCGGCTGTCGGCTACTTCGCTGGGGATCTGAAGTTCAAGACCAGGGCGTTGCACTGATTTATCGTCAATTGCGTCGCCGAAGATGTCGGTCTGGCCGCTGCTGGCCTGTTTCTGAAGTCTAGCCGCATAAGCCAATAACATATCGAGGTTATGCAGCAGGGTCGTTCGATCACCAAAGCGATCGAACGCACCCGCCTTGACTAAGCTTTCCATGGGCTTGCGATTAACGATTCGGTTGCTGACGCGGCTAAGGAAATCTTCTAGACTTTCGAAGTTGCCATCGTTACGAGCTCGCAAGATCTCTTCAACTGCGCCAGTACCAACATTCTTGATAGCCGCCATGCCGAAACGAATTTGATCCTTGTCTGGAACTACCGAGAATTCTACGAACGACTCGTTAACATCGGGTGGCAAAACCGTAATTCCCATGTGCTTACACTCGGTGATTTCGATAGCCAGGCGATCAGTGTCGTCATAGTCGCTGGTCATCAGCGCCGCCATGAAGGCCGCAGGGTAGTGAGCCTTGAGGTAGGCGGTCTGGTAAGCAATCGTGGCGTAGCAGGAGGAATGCGCCTTGGGGAAACAGTAGGCTGCGAAGGCCTCCAGTGAACGCCAGAACTCCTCGATCTTGGACTTGCTGATATCGGAGTTCTTGAGGGCACCATCGATAAAATCCTTCTTAAGAGCGGCCAGCACCTCGGGCTTCTTCTTGGCTACGCCTTTACGCAAGGTATCGGCCTGGCCACCACTAAAGCCACAGAGATCCTTGGCAATCTGCATCACCTGCTCCTGATAAACCAGGATGCCGTAGGTGTTTTCGAGGGCATTCTGGGTCTTGTCATGCAGATATTCAATGACGCGCTTGCCGTGTTTGCGGTTGATAAAGTCATCAATCCACTGCATCGGACCGGGGCGATAGAGGGCGTTCATGGCAATCAGGTCGTCAAAGACGGTTGGCTTAAGCTCCTTGAGATAGCGCTTCATTCCAGCCGATTCAAACTGGAAAACACCGGTGGTATCACCACGCTGGAAGAGTTCATATGTCGTGTTGTCATCGAGCGGGATAGTGCTAATATCAATATCTTTGTGGTGTA
>ERZ1292625.2858-Hain-H41-01um-R1-2858-length-15005-cov-9_pt1 | contig 15005 bp, 21 predicted proteins | sample MGYA00564400_ERZ1292625 | MGnify/ENA primary metagenome ERZ1292625 (study PRJEB36523, sample SAMEA6512639) | groundwater metagenome | collected 2019-01-08 | study: AquaDiva: Metagenomics assemblies of 32 groundwater samples | reverse complement strand
CCTCAATCTTGCAACGTCAATATTCTTAACCTGACAGCATTGACCGATACCCCTCCGATGGAACTCTTGGCGCACTCCCATCACATGAATTTCAGCAGATTTCGGGAAATGTTTATTGATGCTAGCGAATCCAATGATTGCATCATCTTCATAAGCGGTCCAAGTTTCCATCCGCTGCACGTCCTTGACGTAGTCAACAATCGCAGACTCAATTCCAAACCAAAGGGGAAGGCTTCGCAAAATAGTATTGCAGTACTCACTTTTTATGTTTGGATCGGTAACTTTTTTGATTATCATTTTACACCTGTGATTTCTGATCCAGTACGGAGTAACCGAAAATTGTATTGAAATCATTATTTTAATTTATTGTATAAGAAATAAACTTGGGTCAAACTTATTTAATAATCAGTTAAATAAGGAGATTTTGTGACAATCGACAATTGGAAGATGGTTTTTTGCAGCTCTGTATTGTTATTTTCAGGTTGCGCTGGAATTAAAGTTATCAATCCGAATGATCAAAATAAAAATGAAGGAACTTTGGCTCTTGATCTTGCTAGTGGTAAGCCAAAACTAGTAGCAACCTACACATGTAAAATAGTAGCTTCAAATGGAAATCGAGTTTCGGCAATCGGTAAGACCGAAGAGGAAGCGCAAAAGGAAGCATTAGCTAAATGCCGAGACCAAACGGTGATTTCCTTTTGCGAATCTAAGAATTTAAAGTGCACTAAAAACTAAACATTATTTTGTGTATTTATTCGCAGACAATAACTTCTTGACGTGAAAAGCCAGGATCTTCTCCAGTGCAAGTCAGCGTTTTTGGTTAATACCTTAAACGTGTCTGATTAAGAAATTATTTGGCGGACTAAAATTTGCACTTACTCTTCATGCGTTTTAGGAGCGCAATATGATTGCAAATACAATGTCACAGTGACATTGAGATCTGGAGACTTCTCTCGAGTGCTTGTTCAAAGTTACCATACAAAAAAATAAAACTATTGCGACTTAAAAAAACGACTACAACTATTAACTGTCGTCTTTGCTAAAATTTTCCATTTCTTTTCTAATAATTGAGACATAAATCCATAAGGCGAAGTTCGTGAATTTCTGCCACTTTCTACAAAGCGCTCGTTAGATTTTGCATATTTTTTCAAAAGCTTTTTAGTTTCATCATCACTGTGAGTTTTAGAAAGACCATTATAAATAACATCAAAATCTCCATCGGGGATTTTTCCTCTGCCCAAATTATGAGTCTTAACTACAGCCAAAATTTCTTCAGGATGAACAAAGAATGGAATTAAAAACTCCCACTCACCTTGAAATTTGCCACTATTGAGGATTAATCTATTGGGACATACTTTCATTATGACTTGATATTCGCCTTCTGCAACTCGAGGATCAAATGTTGTCGAGATCAGAGGCGAACTTAGTTTTATTCCCCTGTGTCGGCCACCTGATTTCGAATGGTTATCTTCTAAAGTCCAAAATGGCATACTTCTCCATTTTGCAATGCCATCAGAGTTCGGTTTACCTTTTTTATCTTTCATTGCTCGAGAAAAAAATACGGCTTTATTTTTTGTTTTCCAAAAAGGATCAGACGCACTATCAAAATGCCGAAAAAGGACAATCTTTGCGTCCTCTACACACGAGGCACATCCAGCTCTCAAAGACTCAACCGTTTGCTGGAGCATAGCTAAATAACTTGGATCAGAATTTTTTGGCAGCTTTTCTATGAACGTGGCTAAAGCCTTAGCCGCCTGCTGATCCTCGCCCTTCATCATGAGGTTGAACCAATCAGCAGGAGTCGCCATACTGATTGATGAGCTAGCTAGGAAACTTAAAACTAAACAATAACGTAAAAGTAATTTAATCATGTCGAGGTTCGGCTTTAATATAAGCCGTCGGCAATCCATTGTTATCTGCGTTTATCATATAATATTGCTGACGACCTTCATGAAATGCCAAATAAGCATCGTGGTCAGCTGGTTTCGTTTGCTGACCGTAAGGAGATTCAATAGTCACGCAGTCCTTGATTGAAAAACCTAATTCTGACATCAAGATCATTTTCACCGGTTCAACCTTAAGTCCGCCGATTATATTTACGCCTGCTGTAATAAAGTTTCCAAGGTTGGAATCCACGAGCTCTTGATGAAGTTTTTTATTTTTTTCAATGACATTTGTAGCACTGACAACTTTATATTTTGAATTAAATGTTTCCTTAGATATGGGATAAAGATCAAGCGCGCCTTTGCTGACTTGAAGAGCAACCACATTGCCTGGCTGAATCCTTGAGGCTAAATATTCAGGAGTGTATTTCGCCTTGTCAAGAGCGCCAAGATTCTCGTAAATTGTTTTTGGCAAGTCTTCTATTCGCGCACTTTGTATAACATAGAAATAAACTGGAGCATCTTTAATAAAAGATTGTATCGTAGGATGACTAAACGCGACTGCATTTACGATTGCCGATTGACTTACAACTTCACCAAAAACGCTGGCAGAATTAAGTTGAGATGCCTGAGCTTCGATTGTGAAAACTCTGAATAAGCATACAGCTGTCAAAAGCTTAGACAAAGCTTTGGCTTTAAAATGCATAAAATCTTCTCCTGTGAGCGCAATTACACTCGTAGGGAAGTAATGCAATTAAATGAGCAGAGAGGGCTAGGCCAATTGTATTCATGTTCAGTCCGTGGTCACTTTTTACAAGCCTCTCTGATTTTCACTTCAAAAGATGTAGTCTCGGTTGTGGTTTGCTAAAGACTGTAGTAAACATTCGTCTGGAAAGTAAATCGAGGGGGAGTGCATGAAGCCGTTTAAGCAATCAGTCATGCTAACATTTTTTTGCATTTTTGTATTTACGAACGCGCAGGCAAACTCATCATCTGCAAAACTTGAACTCCTTAAAAAAGTACGAAGTGTCATCATTCCTGATCTTAATCATGGCGACGAATCATTTTTAAAAGAACAAGCAGAAATTCTAAAAGAAATTAAAACGGCAGATCAAGAATTTGAATGTTTATTTTTAGAAGTTGAACCAAAAGCTACAATTGCTATAAATAATTTTTTAACAGGATTAAACTACGAAGATTCTGTTCGCCTTTGGATTAACGAAACAAGCCATAAAATTGGTTCACCTTTTAAAAACATTATTCCAGATTGGTATTTACTAAAAATACATAAACTTGGGTTTAAAATTGTAGGCGTAGATATTGATTGGAATTCAGAGTTAGGTTCTAAGATTATTCCTTTAATTAAACTTCATGATCAAGGCAGCAGTATTGAACAATATGGAAAGCTACTTGTCGGTGAGCGCAGTAAAATTATAGCTGAAAATGTTATTCGTGAATTACAAAATAAATCCTGCCGAAAAGGCGTACTCATCGTTGGGCAAGGTCATTTAGAAGATTTTTTGTATAAACCAGTTCAGTTATATTTTAAAGACGCCAATGTATCCGGGTTTATTTGGTAGATTTAGTTGATCAGCCCGTCACCAGCTTCGAGCTTTCCCTTGCCTAGATATAATTTGAAAAGCTCTAACGGCGCTGTGATGAGTTTAGCTCCAAGGAAGCTTCACTCTTGCCCCTGATTCTTCACTAAGTTTATCAACGACTCGATTAATTTTACTTTTCGCTAATTCATAATCACTGAAAGCCTTCGTAAAAATTTTAGACTTCTTCCAAGTCGTAAATTCCTTAATATGTTTGCCAGACTCCGTATGTTCTTCAGAGGAATATAGTAATAATTTTTTCTCTAAAGCTGCGAGGCTTTTTTTGGAATCTTCGACAAGTTCTTTTAGTTTTGAATCATCAGATAAAACTTTATTTTTCTTTGAAACATATTTCAACAAACTTAGCTCATCTGATTTAAGTTTAGCTAGCTGCCAGTCCCTAGTTTTACTTACAACAGAATAGAAATCGGAAAATAAGCTTTCATGTACATAGGTGACTTTGCCATCAAGGAGCTTAACGATAAGCACATTGCGATTGTGCTCGAGCCAAACAAGGCCATTGTATATCGGATTGGCTAAAGGGTGTCCCCACCAAGATCCGGAAATTTTATCTCCAATAATTTTTGATATAATATTTGGAAAAGATTTATCCTGAAGAAGAAGAATTTTATCCTTATCTAAGTACTTGTAAATTTTCTTCCCCATGACGGAGGGATTCTTAAGATTTTCCATTCGTTTCCTTTTCTCAACATGATGAGGCGAAAAGCTCGAGGTCTTTATGGTCGCATCTGGAAAATAGTATCTAATTATTTGGAATAATTCATAGGAAAATTGGCGGGATCGATGGGATAAGTTTATAATTTTTTACGAGAGGCTGGATGAATGACGCAGCTATTCTTCTCCAGCGCCAGCTGGGAGTGAGTATTTTCCTAAAACAATCCCATTTGATTATTGACACTATGGCATTATCAAACTAACTCCGTCACATGAAAAATTTAAGTGCCGAAATTTTCTTAGTGTCTTTAATAATATGTACGCATTTTCCAAACTGTCTTTACGCGAGTCAAAGGATACTTGGAAATGGCAGTTCAACTTTATATAGCCGAGCTTGCAGACCAAGCGCCTATCAGACCGATGAAGCTAAGAAAGCTGCTATCGATGATGCCAAAGAAAAATGTGGATCTGATGTTAGTATTGATTCTGAGTGGAAAATTAGCGGACAACCTGGATGTTGGGACGAAGGCACGATTTATGCCGAGGCCTATTTTCTTTGCTTATAAAAGCCAAAAAAAATGGACGAATTAAAACTTATTTTGAGGCGATAACAATGGGTTGATAAAACCCTGTGCTTTCTGGAAAATGCCAGTTGATCTCGTGGTCCATTGCCCATCTTTCTCCTGCCAATTGCGATTCTAAGCATCGGAGATCAGCCACACCTAGCTCTATGCTCAGTAATATGGGCGATCGGTACCATTGCCAATATCAAGCTCAGGTTTAGAAAGTTGTTTTTGCATTTCTGTCTTAAACTCTTCCTCAAGCTCATAGATACTTTTACTATACCCATTGTTAAATGCAGCTCGTGTAAGTCTAACATCGATCCATTGATGTCTCTTTTTCTTATATTCAACCTCATAAACTTTGCGATAAGCTTCCGGGTTTTGTTTTTCATCATCAGTGATTGGCTGCCAGCCTTCTGGTGAAACCATTCGCGTCTTAACATCAATAACGAGAACCATATCCTGTCTAACTAGGTCGTCAAAACGGTCGGTACTGACTCTAGATTCAGGTATTTTATAGGAAAGAGTTCCTAATTTCTCATTAAATTTAAACGTGCCAGCTTCATTAATCGTAATGTATTCAGTGCTGTTGCAACTGGAATCTTGACCGACAACCCAACCCAAAGCGCAAAGCCCTAAAGTAGCACCCGCAATACTCCCACGAGAAGTATATCTGGTCCCTCTGACGACTGCCTTTACGGCGTAGACTTCCCGATGCGTTTTGTTGCTCGTAAACTTAATTGTCTCTTCTATTACAGGAATAATCAGTTTATCTTGAGCCAGTACTGATTGCGCCAACACAGTCATTAATAAACCAGTAAAAATAATTCCTAGTTTTTTAAACTTCATAAATTCTCCTTGCACTATCTTTGTTAAAGCTCATTTAAACTAACACATTTGAGTCATATCTTCCAATGTATGAGGTTTTGACAGGAAGAAATTTCAAAACTGTCATTAACTAGAAAGCTCATTCCAACTCACTGGTTTCCGTAAGGGGCAAAAGGCAATCAAGCAAAGTAATTGATTTTTCATGATAGGCTCCTCGAAAGATTGTCGAAGTATAACACCTACTGAACTTTACGTGACGGTTACAATTTTTGCATGAAAAGTTTTCGTTTGGGCGGCTTTGGACTCGAGACCGGTTAGTCATAACTTAAACGATCAAGTTGCGGCTGTTTTAACAAGTGTCATTATTCAGAAGTTTGCAGTCTCAGTTTTTCCGTTTGAAAAGGTTCTACTCATTGACACCAATTGGTTCTCTTTTGAAAAATTAAAAATATCGGAAACAATTTCTCCACGATCTAGATAATTCACTTCAACTGCGTTAGCAGTTTCTTTAATGCTTTTTACGCAAGAATTTGGACTTCTTCCCATAAATCTGATGATCATTGCTGCAACACTCGCAGCATTATCTTTCGAGTCCTTTTTAATTTTCGATTGTAGCGAGCGTAAGTCGTTACAGCCGTATTCCTTCGCCTGAGAGATGCCGGAATAGGTAAAAATGGATACTAGAGTTATAAACAATATAAATTTTCGGATAGACATATGAATCTCCTCCTTGAGTACCCTTTATCGTACTGCCTCTATTGCTACTTTCGCAAGAGACCAACACACCTTGGTCTTGTTCATAAGGTGGAATGCTTTATGGCCAACTCATGATCGCAATTCCATATAGCTTGAGACCCCCGCTTAATATCACTCAAAAATTTATTCTGGATCCCTGGTTTCAGCTCAGTTCAAAAACTCAGAATCCTATATTGATGATAGGCGAACCTTTGAAGAGCCCGGTCTTATTGATGTTGAACAATCCTATTTGAACTCCGTGGAGGTCATTGGCGACATTGACAAGCCCTAATTGGAGTCCATAAACGGTGCCTGCCGTGTTGTACCCTGCGAGTTGTACTCCATAAACCGTGCTGGATGCTGTGTTTAAATTCGCAATTGTTGCCGCTTGTAAACCGACAACGGTAGAAAGACCGGAATTGTAATTAAATAGGCCAGCGATCGCGAGTCCCCTAAACTTTTTATTGGTAACGTTGCCCAAAAGAGCCAGATCAATTCCCTGCGCCTCGCGATGTACACCGACGAGGCTAAGACGAAGACCTACAATACCGTAACCCGAATTGGGAAGTTGAAGAGGTGGAAATAGGGCGATCCCAAGAGGACTATTGTCTGAATCCGCAGCTGAAGCTGAAAAGGAACACACCATACTTATAACGAGAATAACTCCCGTGAGAACCGTTCGACTGTTCAAATCTTCTACCCCCTTCAATCGCCTAGAACTTGATACTCTATTCATATCAGTCGGTCTTCGTCATTGCATGGCGAGCCATGGGAATATCGCCCTGCTTTGTGATTTTAGGAAAAATTTGCTCTTTGCGCCATTACTTACAGTAGAAAGATGTTACTCTTAAAAAATAAAACATTTAATTATTTTTCTTATTCTCATTGGCTCGGTTTATTTGTTGTGGCCAGATTCCTACGACATCAAATATTCTGATCGCCGTATCGAAAAAATTGTCGCGTTTGGCGATAGTCTTACATTTGGTCAAGGTGCAAAAGAAGGCGCTGGTTATCCCGCGCATCTTGAAGAGTTAAGTCATTTAGAAGTTATTAATTTAGGTAGAAACGGTGATACTGTTTTAGATTCGCTGTCGCGACTAAATGACGTCATAGCAAAAAAACCCGACATGGTTATTATCACACTGGGTGGCAATGATATTATTCAGCAGCGGCCACAGGAGGAGACAATTGAGGCCTTAGGTAAACTGTTTACGAAACTGCACGGACACGAGATCTTGATAGCCTACGTGGCGATAGATCCGCCCTTTGTTCGTAAGGAGCGATTAAATAAAATTAAAGAGCTTTGTCGCGAGCACGGCGTACTGTTTATTCCCAATGCGCTCTCAAATCTATGGTTGGATAGCCAAATGATGTCTGATCAGATTCATCCCAATGCTCACGGCTACAAAATCATGGCCGAAAGTGTGTTTGAAAAAATCAAAGTGTTTTTAAAACGCTAGCGTGCCACTTAAATCTGATTATTGCTATCCAAAGCAAGCAAATCGCGAATAATTTTTTGCGATTCGGTAAGAGTAATATTCACACATCTCAATTCGCCATCGCTTTTAATTTCACATTCTCGCGGAGCTTGCGCCAAAGTATTAAAGAAAACTTTGCCCGCCTTCACTTTGTACAATTGCCCGTTTTGCGGAACGTAGTCGGGGTCTTTAGCTTGCTTGATGCCGCCGATTTGTTTCATGACTTTTTTAAGTTGGCCACACTGAAGCGTATTAAGTTCGGCAATTTTTTTCATTTTTTCGATGTAACATTTATTGTTGATCAATTTAAATTTTTTGATGCCGTTAGGAATTCCATTTTTTTCTGCGACGATAGCAATCTCTTCCGCTTGACTGTAAAAACCTGCGAATATAATAAATGCAATTAATAGATTTTTCATTATCTTCCTCCCGCAGTGGCGTCGGCGGAAGAACTACCTGATCTTGTTTTAGGTGCACATATTTTTGTTTCAAAATTTGAACTCGGATTTTTAAAATAACAATTGAGTGCTAGTCGTTCTTTATTAGGGGAATGACATCCTCTAGTCCAATGAGAAAATTGAGACTTGTCGTTTATAAATAACAATTTTGAATAGGCATCCTTAATCGTACCATACTTTTCAATGCACGTATCTTTACTAAACTTCGCATATTCTCTTTCGCGACAATTCATTTGATCTTCAGTCTCAATAGATTTCAAATTAGTTTCAACAATATTCAAAAGCTTGCGACAAGCAACACTATTAGGATTTTCTACTCGGCTCTTCATAGCGTCTATATCTAACTTGATAAGCTCATCACTGTTGTTTAGACTGTAAAGGCAGGAAATACTGAGTTGTTCTGCGATCAAAGTATCTATCTCGCCCGACGTAGAATTGAAGAGCATCCAATTTGGGATTTTAACCTCATTTTTGACTTGATCATATTTAGGCTCTTCAACTCCAACAGCAAAATCTTCCAATACAAGCGTTGTATCCGTAAACCGAGTTCCACACTTTTTTTCATAATTTGCTTTTTGCGTATTAAATTTATTTAAAGTTGCCAGATATATTTTATTATTTAATTCCGGTGAGCTAACACGTTTATTTATAAGACCTGTATCTATATTAAGGCATGCCGACGTTGGTTCTCCAGAGCATTTCTCTTTTACAACCTCTTTGCATAAATCCTCTAAATTCCGCTGAGATTGAGGTTTGCACGCAATCGGTTTAATATCTGCAGACTCAGTAACAAATTTCAAATCGTCCTTGGCCGCATTCGCCACACTAAAAAGCGCAACAATAATCCCAATAATTAAGTTTCTCATATCCTCATTCTACTAAAAAACTTTCTGTTATGTATAAATATTGAGACAAATCAGGACTTAAAGCCTACTCACATTTGCCGCTGAAGTCGGATCTCATCAAGCGAAACCCTTAAAATCAATCGCTATGAAAACTCTTTCCCCACTCTTTCAATATGCTCAACCACATCAGGATCTTCAATCAACCCAAAGATCGACAAATCTACTTTGTAAGGCAAAAGTAGTTCTTCGATTTCATTCTCAATTTTCAATAAATCAGAAACTCCCAAAGTCGGACCGACTAAAGTTAAATCTATGTCTGAGCCATTTCGAAAATTACCTTTGGCTCGAGAACCATAGATAAGTACTTTTTCAATTCCTTTGTGTTTGGCAAAAATGGATTTTAATGAAGAAATTGTGGAAGGATTGAGTCCGTATTTTTGCTGATCGGTCATTTGGTGGAAAGGCTCTGCATTTTAATTAGAAAATCAGAAAATAATTTAAAGTAATTCTGAAGAATTTTTTTAACTATTTCATCAGCAATTTTTTTATTATATGTGTGCGAAGTTTGATTGCGACTTTTGATCATTTCCATCCACTCGTCACCATCGGTAATTAAACCTTTGCTGAAAGCTTCACGTGTTGCATCTCTTGAGCCGGTGATGAGATTCCCACCTTGATAATCAAAATAATCTTTTAATACATTCCATGCGAGCTCATGGGTAAATTCAAAAGCTTGGATAAGGCCCTGTTTTTCAAGCTCTGTTAGAGTACGGGTTCTGGAAAGTTCCACGCCGTCTTTGAGTTGCGTGAACGCAGGGATAAAATTATTAAGCCGTTGTTTCCATCTGATGTCGATTTTTGAGGAGTTGGGCATATTGGTATTCCTATCCCGTATTCTGAATTCTTGTATTCAACAGCATGAATTCGTGAATTCGCGTATTCATGAATTCACGAATACTTGTGTTTGGAATTGGCGGGGTGGACGGAAAAACTGTAACTAGTTGATTTTCCTGAGCCCCTACCGGTTGACCTACCAAATCCTACCAAGCCTTAATTTGAAAGTAAACTAAGAACTTTAGCGGATCTATGAGACGGAATTTTATATCCCAAACATTCAGTTGCACCTTTAATTTCAACACCAGCTTTCCGTAGATAAACATTTGTGGTCTTAATTTCTGAATGACCTACAATTGCCATCACTTTTGCCAGTGACACGCCATGAGATAACAGGTTCGTAATAAACGTTGCCCTTAAATCATGAAACTTAATAGGCGTAATCTCAATTGCTTTACAAAACTCAGAGATTACTTTTGCCTGCTCTCCATTTGTCCATTCTTTTAAGTGAGGTAGGACAAATTGGCTTTTGGGATCGCAACTCAATTTATGCTCTTTAAGGAAATTTAAAAAATCTGAACTAACAGGTACGACTCGATTCTTTCTGGTCTTTGTTTCACAAAAACCATTTTTGCTTGTCCATTGCTTGCTTACAGAAATTAATTGGTTTTCAAAATCTATATCAGTCCAATGGAGTGCATATAACTCACCAGATCTCATCCCAGTCGATAAAGCCGCAACCCAAACTGGATAAAAAGGATGTTCTCTCTCTTTAGCCTTTGAAAGAAGAACTTTAACTTCTTCACAAGTTAAAACTTTCTGTTCAATTTCAGGGACCCGCACTTTAATTCCTATTGCCGGATTACGATCAATAATTCCATCATCAACCGCAACCTGAAGGATTCGTTTAACTTTCTTCAAAAGATCTTTTCTTGCGTTTGGTGTGTAATTTGGCTCTGGATATTCATAAACAACTTCATAAATATCATCGCGAGTAATTTTATTAAGTGGTTTTGCGCCAATTATTGGGTTAGCCCACTTTTCTAAAGTTCCTCGATAGCCAATTACAGTTGACGGAGCGCTATCTAATCTCATTTTCTTTAGACAATCCTCCAACCAACTTTTCCAATCAAGAATTGAACCAGTCTTAGCAATTAACTCAATTTCCTTCTTTAGTTCAAATTCGGTTTCTTCTGCTTTCCTCTCAGAGGTAATTCCATGTCTACTTCTAAAGATCTGCTTGCCTCTAGAATCTCTAATTTTAACAGTGACTCGAAACATATTTTTTCCATTACTTTGATAACTTGAAATTGCCATTCACACTCCTTTAGTAAGGAGGTGATTTAAATCTCTGGTAGAAAATCGGAGACATCTTCCTAACTTAAAAAATTTCACTCTTCGTCTGCAAACTAAAATTCGCAAAGCATTCGGCGTAATTCTTAAATAGGATGCAGCTTCTGAAGTTGACATCCACTCATCAGCTCTTCTATTTTCAAAGAACAAATCATCTCGAAATTGAGATGATTTACTATATTCAGTTGTCATATTTTTCCTCGAAATTTTCAAGGAAAATAGCCCTGCGCCATTAACAAAATAGCTGTTTAATTTAATTGATTATAAAATTAATTATGTACGTTTTTAGGTGCTATTCATTGCAAATAGCGACGGACTATTCTCGATAGTTATTAGTTATTCACTTATTTAAAAAGTATTTTTTATGCTTAGATTGGTGCATTTAACGCGTTCTTCTGTGTTCTCTTTTGGCGTGGTTTTCTTATCTTCGGCACCTTGTCGCGTGAAACTAAGCATTTTAGAAACTCTCTTTCTTCATTAGGTGACAGCAATTCCGAGTGGTGTGCAATTAGAAAATCAACTAGGTCTGATTTTGAAAAATGCACGACGGTTTGCCACTTACTTAATTGGCTTAACCAATGATCGATTTTAACGGTAGAACTTTCAGACAATGAAATTTTATCGGTGCGTTTCTTTTTGTTCATAGCTACTTGCTCCATGTTGAGTTCCTTTCTATCAAGTACATGTAATGACCTTCGACGTATTCTGTTCCGTTATTCCTAATTTCTTCTGGTATCCAAATCTTTTTGACATTTGGTTTCGTAATCTTTGGTATCTCTTCTTCTTTAGAGTCTTTTTTAATATCTCCAGATTTAGAATTTTTATTTAGAGTTGAACATGCTGAAAGACTGACAAAACAAAATGGTAAGACAAGAACTTTAATAAGTTCCATAGTGAGTTCTCCTGATTTTCGGGTTTTAAATGGTGTTTTTGGGGTTAGAGTCAGCAAGTAAAGAGTTTTGAAGTATCGCCTAAGTATCTAATCCGTTTGGACTTCGTACGGTTTTTAAAAATGTGGTCACAGGGTCCAATTGTGATGAGGTTGGTACGTAGTTGGTGGGGATATTGGCCCCCAGTTGGTAGTAAAACTCCGAGACCGCAAGTTTTGATTTCCCACCGCTTACAATCTTTGCGCTCCAACCACTCTTTTCGTAATCTTCAAGTAGTACAAATAAGTGATCTTCAATTCGTTTTGATCTACGAGACATCATTGCATGTTGTATCTTTTCAATCATTGATTCAGAACTTACTAACCACAAAACATAATCAATAGTTTTCCTATCATCATAAAAATCACTAAGTGCTTCGTAACGCTCTGATGTTTTTGCATTTAGTTCAACTTCAACGGCAACAATCATATTTTTGTTGCCACTTTTGATTCTAGTATAACCATCTGGTCTATGAACTTTAGTATTTGGCACCCAAAATGGATAGTTGCTCCTATCAACACACTTCAATTCTTGTTCGGTAAAGAGATCTACGTTCATTGGTTGTTTATAGATCCAATTTCCATAATGGAAGGCTACTACATATGAATCATGGAAGAGTGATGTACTAGCGTAGTTCAAATCTGCAAGTTCACCTAGTTCTTCTTTAATATACTCAAATCCATGATGTGTTAAATGCCAGAGTGCAAATTTCTTACTTGTTGAAGTAGCGCCGTATCTGATCTCTATATAACCATCTAACATAAGGGCTCGAAGCAAATGATAAAAGTTCCAAAAGTTTACGTGCATTGCCAGCTCTTGTCGCAATGTCAGAGTAGTTGCTACCTTCCATCTCCACAAAAACAGAAGAATCTTGCACTCTCTGTTATTTAGAATTCTTAATCTGATCTTTTTCGTATTCTTTTTCATAAGCTATCCTTTCGTTATTTTTTTCTTCTTCGTAAGCTCTCTTTGCAGCTTCAACTTCTTGAGGTGTTAAATAAGGAGTTTGAATTTCTTGTTGCTGAGATCCCCATTGCCAGATCGCACGCCCTCGAATACTTCCATCTAGGTCAGCGGCTCGTCTATTTCCTAATCGTCCAGTTTCCGTGGACGTTAGAATCGTGGCGGCCAGCCATAAAAATTTAAAAAAGATGGTAGCTGAAGGGGCATTCAGAGAAGATTTGTACTATCGTTTGAATACTATTAGTTTGGAAACAACTCCCCTAAGAGACAGACCCGAAGACATTGAGCCATTGGTTGCTTATTTTACAGAAAAAATTTGTAAGGAAAATAAATTCTCAAAAAACTTTCAAAGACGATGTTTAGATACATTCAAGAAACATCACTGGAAAGGTAATGTCCGGGAACTTAGATCGGCTGTTGAGAACCACTTGATTAGGAGCGATGTCAGCACTATTCGCCTTGAAGACTTAGACCCAGTGCTTTTTGCGGCTGTTGTGAGGGAAAATCCGAAAACTTTGGAAGAGATTGATAAACAACTGGATGAACAAAAACGCGACCTTATTGCTGATGTTCTAAAAAGGAACACTACTCAAGTGGGCGCCTCTAAACAGCTTGGAATTTCTAAAAATAGGTTACACTATTTTATTGATAAATGGGGTTTAGGTTAGGGAAGTTAGTTTCAGTCTCGTCAAACAGGTCAGGGTACTCCAGCGAACTCTATTTTTAAACTTATTCTAACCTAACAGTCCTACTTTCTCTTTTGACTGCTTGATTTATAAAATTTGGTTACTTGCCCGAGGTTTTTTCTGTTATTATTTATTGAATGAAATTATACAAATGTGTTTCATTTGCATCTTCGTACTGGCCATACATTGCTCAAGAGAGAAAAATTCGTTTTGCAACAATAGACGAATTGCTCAGCGGCAATGATAAGGAGGAATTTAATCACAGGTGGCAAACGAAATCACGTTTCTTAGGCGAAAATGCTCATTTCTTAAAACCTCGTTACGAATTGCTATTTTCTAAAACAGTTATCCTGAGTTTTGGAATGTCTCCAAACAAAAAATGCTGGGAAGTGTATTGCGGAAAGGGTGGTGTTCGGTATGAATTCGAGCTCTCAGAGGAAGTACTTAAGGAATCCGATGTCTCCAATCGCACAGTTTCCTATGACGATTCAAAAACCTTTAATTTGCCAGACTATCTAATTCGCTTAGAAAAGAATTCTGACATTAAATCACTCCTAAAAAAAGAGACTGAACTTAGCCATTTGGATAAAATGCAATTGCTATGCTGGCTCAATACAGGAATACCAAGTGAGACGACCTTAAATCACGTCACTGATGAAATAGTGTTTAAGAAAGAATGTAAGTATGCATTTGAAGATGAATTTAGATTGGTTCATTTGACATCGCCAATTGGGAATGATGCACTTAAGGTCCAACTCCATGAGCAAAAAATTGATCTTTCATCGCTAGGGTTAAATTTAATAAATATTAGTACTTCAGATATCAATGAAGTTAGGCAAAGAATTGGTGATCCCTCTATTTCAGTGTCAGAAATTAGCTTTTAGCTAGAGGTCAAGAGTTCAATCAACGGTTCAATTTTTAGAGAGTTATGGTGGATCCTGAAACTTATTCTGCATGTAATAAAACTTGACCGGAAAACATTATCCCGAAATTTCCGGCCAGAGAGGTAACAAAATTTTTTAATGTTCTCGAGAGTTATGCTAAATCGCACGCATTAAAGAGCAGAAGGCAAACCAGTGAGGTTTGCCCTGCGTAAAACTACTCAGTTTCAGCCAAGTTTTGAAGTGTCATTAATAACGCGGGCGCGAGATAAAATTGAATTTTCCTAAGCGATTTA
>ERZ1292625.2857-Hain-H41-01um-R1-2857-length-15005-cov-10_pt1 | contig 15005 bp, 10 predicted proteins | sample MGYA00564400_ERZ1292625 | MGnify/ENA primary metagenome ERZ1292625 (study PRJEB36523, sample SAMEA6512639) | groundwater metagenome | collected 2019-01-08 | study: AquaDiva: Metagenomics assemblies of 32 groundwater samples | reverse complement strand
CTTGCACGAGTCGAGTCATTCATCAAAAGTGTCAACAACGCGTTGACTTAGTACAGCTGTTCCTTTTGACACCAACCATTACGGCAAAACGGTGCGGGACCTGAAAAGGTTCCCGCGCCGTCTTACTTTTTACGCTTCCCTTTTTACATAGGACCGTTTTTACATAGGACCGTCCTATGTATTGCTAGAGCGCGCGGGGAGTGCGGGGGGCGAATGAGGTGGTGCGGGATTCGTACGAGGGTGCGGGGCGCGCGGCCTGGAGCTTCGCGATGTGCTCGAACTTTTTGCTCCCCTTGAAGCCGGTGCCCGAGGGGATAAGGCGGCCAAGGATGACGTTCTCTTTCAGCCCGCGGAGGCGGTCGACGCTGCCGCGCAACGCGGCGTTGATGAGAATCTTCGTCGTCTGCTCAAATGAGGCAGCCGAGAGAAAGGAACGGCGGGAGAGCGCACTCTCCTTAATGCCGAGCACTATCTCGCGCGCCGAGGGCGCAAGCTTGCCCGCCTCTTTCATTTCCGCCACCGCCTTCACGAACTCCCAATCCTCGACCACGTCGCCAACCGAATGGTCGGTATCGCCCGCGTCCACAATCTTCATACGCGAGAACATCTGCTTCACAATGACTTCCAAGTGCTTGCGCGACACGGGTGCGCCCTGCATCTCGTATATCTTTGACGCTTCGGTGATGATATATTCCTGCACCGCGGCGCGGCCGGCATATTCAAAAAGGTCGTCAAGGTCAGCGGAACCGTCGGTCAGTATCTGTCCTTTCGATACGGTATCGCCTTCTTTCACGAGCGGTGTGCGCGGATACGGCGCGAGATATTCGTACGAGGAGCCGTCTTTTTTCCCTTGTCCCGCTGACGGCGCTACGACGATAACTTTCTCGCGACCTTCCTCTTTTATTTCTACAATAATGCCGTCAGACTTCGAAATAACTGCCGGATTCTTCGGTGAGCGCTTCTCAAAGACTTCCTCGACGCGGGGCAAACCGCTCGTGATGTCGCCGCCGATTGACGCAACGCCGCCCGTATGGAAGGTACGCATCGTGAGCTGGGTGCCCGGTTCGCCGATGGCCTGTGCGGCGACCGTACCAACCGCTTCGCCGAGGTCAACCATTTCTTGCGTCGTGAGGTCCATGCCGTAGCATGTTTGGCAGACACCGTAGCGTGTTTCGCAGGACATCGGAGAACGCGAGACGACCGTAGTAACTGTGGAAGCGACCAATGCTTCAGCGTCGTGTACGGAAAGATAATGTCCTCTTTTCCAGCCGGAAGCTGGTCCGCCTACGGCGGAGAAGTCCCCTTCAATCGATTCCGCGAGCACGCGGCCGAGAAGCGCTTTGGCATAATTGGTCTGGATGCCGGACGCACTTACGCGGTTTATCTTCACGCCGCGCTTTGTACCGCAATCCTTCTCGGTCACGATTGAGTCCTGTGCGACATCAAAGAGGCGGCGCGTGAGGTAACCGGCCTTCGCCGTACCGAGCGCAGTGTCGGTAAGACCCTTGCGCGCGCCGTGCGTTGACATGAAGTATTCTATCGGATTCAACCCTTCAATCATTGAGGAAATGATAGGCACTTCAATCGTCTCGCCGGAAGTGTCCTGGATGAGACCTTTCATGCCCGCCATCTGGGTCAAGTTGCCGAGCGTGCCGCGCGCACCCGAATGCACCATATCGGCGACGGAACCCATCGGGTCGAGTTCGAGGGCGACCTGCTCCTCGACTTGTTGTTTCGCGCCCTGCCAAATCTCAATGGCCATACGTCGCTTCTCTTCCTCGGCAAGAAGACCGTGTTGATAATCCTTTTCTATGGTCGCGACCTTGGCGGCCGCTTCACCGATGATGCGCGATTTCTGCCTTGGGACCGAGACGTCATTAATCGCCCAGGAAATGCCGGAGCGGGTCGCGTAATCAAAACCGAAACGCTTCACTTTATTCACGATGTTCGGCACTGCATCAAATCCGTACTTCGTGGCGCAATCGGTCATGATGCGCGCGAGCGCTTTCTTGGTGATGGTATCGCTCACGAATGGGTAGTCGGAAGGGAGCACGGTGTTGAAGAGGAGGCGACCGACGGTCGTCTCAAACGGGTGCCCGTTAAACTGCGCATACTTCTCTTTACCGGCGACCGGGAGCACGTTGATTGTGGCGCGCAGGTCGATGGCGTCGTATTCAGACGCGAGGATAGCTGCATTTGGCGAGGCGAAATATTCACCCGCGCCCTTACCCTTTTCAATTGCCTTCGTGAGCCAATAGAGACCGAGGATGATATCTTGCGGTTTTGCCGCAAGCACCGTCATTTCGCCGTTGCCCGGCTTGAGAATGTTCTTGTTCGCACTCATGATGTTCTTCGCCTCCCACTGCGCCTCCTCGGAGAGCGGCACGTGCACGGCCATCTGGTCGCCGTCGAAGTCGGCGTTGAAGGCGTTGCAGACGAGCGGGTGCAGTTGGATAGCATCGCCTTCAATGAGGCGCGGACGAAATGCCTGGATGCCCTGACGATGAAGTGTCGGTGCGCGGTTGAGAAGTACATACTTGCCCTTGATGGCCTCTTCGAGGATTTCCCACACTTCCGCGACGCCGTCTTCAATCAGACGACCCGCACCGCGGATGTTGAACGCGAGTTCGCGCTCGAGGAGTCCCGCGATGACGAACGGGCGGAAGAGTTCAAGCGCCATATGCTTCGGGAGGCCGCACTCGTCGAGCTCGAGGTCCGGACCGACAACGATGACCGAACGTCCCGAATAGTCGACGCGCTTGCCGAGCAAGTTCTGGCGGAAATAACCCTGTTTGCCCTTGAGGTAATCGGCGAGTGACTTCAAAGGACGGCGTTGCGCCATCGTCAGCGCGCCGGCCGAGGCGCCGCTCTTACGAATGGAATTGTCGAGGAGTGCATCAACTGCTTCTTGCAGGATACGCTTTTCGTTGCGCAGGATGACTTCCGGCGCGTGGATATCAATAAGCTTCTTGAGGCGGTTGTTGCGATTGATGACGCGGCGGTAGAGGTCGTTCACGTCGCTGGTTGCGTGGCGGCCGCCTTCGAGCGCGACCATCGGGCGGAGCGCCGGCGGAATGACCGGGATGCGCGTGAGGAAGAGCCACTCGGGACGCACGCCCGAAGCGATGAGCCCGGCGATGAGCGAGAGACGCTTTGCGAGCTTCTCGCGCTCGGCGACGCCGGCGTGCGCGTAGCGCGCGGAGAGCATTTTTTCAAGCTCCTTGAGGTCCAACTTGCAGAAAATATCGTAAATGGCCTCGGCACCGATACGCGCTTCAAAGAGGCCGCCGTACTTCACCGAGAAACGGTGGTACTCAAGCTCGTCGAGCACTTTGCCGACGACGACTCCTTCGATTTCGGCTTTGGTGAGCGTCATCTTCTCCTTCAGCGCATCGCGTTCTTTATCGCTCCCGAGCGACTTGTACTTCAATTTATATTCGCCTTCAAGCTCGGTCAGGAGACGCTTCTTCTCGTCCTCGGCTATTGTGGACACGATGTAGCCTGCGAAGTAGACGACCTTTTCAATGTCCGTGGCGGACGCGCCAAGCAGGAGCGCCATACGGGAAGGGACCGAGCGGAGGAACCAAATGTGCGCGACCGGCGTACAGAGCTCAATGTGACCCATACGTTCGCGACGCACGATGGAACGCGTGATTTCAACGCCGCACTTGTCGCAGACGATGCCCTTGTAACGGATGCCCTTGTACTTGCCGCAGTAGCATTCGTAATCTTTTTCCGGACCGAATATCTTCTCGTCGAAGAGCCCGTGCTTCTCCGAGCGTTGGGTACGGTAGTTGATGGTTTCGGGCTTGGTCACTTCGCCGGAGGACCATGCGAGGATGCGCTCGGGCGAAGCGAGCGCGAGGCGCAGACCATTCCAGGTGTCGCGCGGCGGGAATTTGCGGGGAGTGAAGGCCATAGTCAGAAATTTAAATGTTTAAATATTTCAATGTTTACATATCTTGCGAGGGCGGCAGATTCAACGGTTCGACGTCGAGCGCAAGACCGCGAATCTGGTTGGTAAGCACGGCGAAGGATGCGGGTGTGCCGGTGTGACTGATAGGCTCGCCTTTCACGATGGCGTCAAAGGCTGCCGAGCGGCCTTGGATGTCGTCCGACTTAATCGTAAGCATCTCGCGGAGCGTGTAGGCGGCGCCATAGCCGAGCAGAGCCCACACTTCCATTTCGCCGAAACGCTGGCCGCCGTTCTGCGCCTTGCCGCCGAGTGGCTGCTGCGTGATGAGGCTGTAGGGACCGATGGAGCGCATATGAATTTTGTCTTCCACCATATGATGCAGCTTGAGGACATACATATAGCCGACGGCAATATCTTGAGCGAACGCGTTACCGGTCTGGCCGTCATAGAGTTTCATTTTGCCGGATTTGTCGAAACCGGCAGCGACAAGCTCATCGCGTATCTCGTCGGCGGTCGCACCGGCGAACGGCGGAACGATGGCCTGGTACCCGAGTGTGTGCGCCGCGAGCCCGAGATGCATCTCAAGAATCTGCCCGAGATTCATACGGCTCGGCACGCCGAGCGGGGTGAGAATGAGGTCGATCGGATTGCCGTCATCGTCGTACGGCATATCCGCGACCGGCAGCACGCGGCTGATGACGCCCTTGTTGCCGTGACGACCCGCGAGCTTGTCGCCGACCGAGACGTTTCGCACCTGCGCGACCGTGACGACGATTTTCTTGACGATGCCACTCTCGAGCTGGTCGCCCTTCTCTCGTGAAAATATGCGGACGCCGATGACACGGCCCTTCTTGCCGCCTTCCATGCGGAGCGATGTGTCCTTCACATCCTTCGCCTTGTCGCCGAAGATGCTACGCAAAAGACGTTCTTCCGGCGTGAGTTGGGTCTCGCCCTTCGGCGTGACCTTGCCGACGAGGATATCGCCAGGGCGCACTTCCGCACCGATGCGGATGACACCTTCCTCATCGAGATTTTTCAAACGCATCTCGCCGACGTTCGGGATGTCGTGTGTCGTCGTTTCGGGACCGAGCTTTGTGTCGCGTACGACACAGTCGAAATCCTCAATATGCACCGTCGTGAACTTCGCCTCTTCAACGAGACGCTCGGAGATGATGATGGCGTCCTCGTAATTCGCGCCGTTCCAGCTCATGAATGCGACGCGCACGTTTTGGCCCAAAGCAAGCTGACCATGGTTCGTCGAGGAATTATCCGCGAGTACGTCGTTTTTCTTCACGGTGTCGCCCGTCCTCACTGACGGACGCTGCATAAATGCCGAATTCTGATTGGTCTGGGTAAGCCCTTGGAGATGATACTCCTTCGACTTCCCTTCCTTGTTCTTCACGACAATCTTGCGTGCGTCAACCTGCGTGACTTCGCCAGCCTCCGAAGCGAGCACAAGCCGGCCGGTCGAGCGGGCGGCATGTGTCTCAATGCCGGTGGCGACGAGCGGGGTCTCGGGAAGAAGCACCGGGGTCGCCTGTTTTTGCATGTTGGAGCCCATCAAGGCGCGATTCGCGTCGTCGTGGTCGACGAACGGAATCATGGACGTCGCGATAGAGAACATCTGATACGTCGAGGCATCCATGAGCGTGATGGCGTCGCGTGCGACGATGATAGGATTGCCTTTGTGGCGCGCTTCGACCGAGTCGGTGATGATATGTCCCTGCTCATCGAGCTTGGTCGCGCCGTGCGCAATATATTCAAGCTCCTCGTCAAGCGCATTCAGATAGACAATCTCTTCAGTTACCTTCCCTTTTGAAACACGAACGTAGGGCGTCTCAATGACGCCGAAACTGTTGGTGCGCGCGTGGGTTGCGAGACGGAGAATGAGGCCGATGTTCTGGCCTTCCGGCGTATGAATAGGACACAGGCGCCCATAGTGAGACGGATGCACGTCGCGCACTTCAAAGCCCGCTCTCTCGCGGGTGAGGCCGCCGGGACCAAGCGCCGAAAGCGTGCGCATGTTCTCAAGCTCCGCGAGGATGTTCTGTTGGTCCATAAATTGCGAAAGCTGATTCGCGGTGAAGAATTCGTGTACGGATGCGTGGAACGGGCGCGGGTTCACGAGCGCCATCGGGAGCGTGGTCTCACTCTCAATCGTCGACATGCGGTCCTGGATATTACGCTTCATACGGCTCATGCCAACCCTCATGCGGGCTTGGAGGAGCTCGCCGACAAAACGCACGCGGCGGAAGCCGAGATGGTCGATGTCGTCCGGGCGCGCCGACGGGTCGGCGTTCAACTTAGTAATTTCTGAAATGATGCGGACGAAGTCCGCCAACCCCAGCGTGCGCTTTTCGAGCGCTTTCTCGGAGAGCGGAAGGTTGAAGCGCGTATTAAGGCGGTGGCGGCCGACCTTGCCGATGTCATACCGTTCAACCGAGAAGAGCGATTGCACGAAGTTCTTGGCGTTCTCGGGCGTGGCGAGGTCCCCGTCGCGCATGCGGCGATGGATTTCAATATAGGCCTCTTCGATGGACTTTGCCTCGTCGTGCTCCAACGTGGCCTTGATCGCCGAAAGAGCGAGGTGGTCCTTCGCAAAATGCTTCGTGACTTGCTCGCCCAATCCTCCCCCAAAAACAGTGAGGAGCTGGGTGATGGGGAACTTGCGTTTCCGGTCTATTTTCACAAAAATGGCGCCGTCCGCCTCCGAATCAACTTCTATCCACACGCCGCGGAGTGGAATAATCTTCGCGCCGAAATACGGTTTGCCGCGCAGGAGTTCCGAGACGAAGAACGCGCCGAAGCTTCGTGCGAGCTGCGGGACAATGGCGCGTTCGACACCGGAAACGATGAACGAACCGTGCGATGTCATCATCGGCATATCGGTCAGGAACAACTCCTGCGATTTCTCCGAACCGAAGGTTTTATTGATGAGCTTCACCGTCGCCTTGAGCGGCGCCTCGTAGGTGCGTATATTCTCGCGCGCGAATATCTCGTCATATTTCGGCTCGCCTATTTCAAAACTCTCGAACTCGAGTTGGAACTTCTTCCCCGAGTAATCGCTCATCGGCGAGAATTCCTTGAAGAGCTCGGTGAGACCATCTTTCAAAAGCCAGTTGAACGAGGACTGTTGGTGTCCAACGAGGTCCGGGAACGGAACCGAGGGAGCCCGATATGCACCGAAGGTCTTCTGGACGAGTTTCTTTTGCATGTGTCGCGGCGTGAAGTGGTTAAGTCGGACGTTTTCCCTAGAACATATAAAAATGCGAACGCACGGAAATAAATCCGCTTGCGCTTATGCGTTTTTCTTCGGTTCCCGTATGAATCTGTCCAGCCCCGCCCTCCATTACTCACTCGTATCTTGTGCCCCTAACCTACCACCCCCCGCCTTTTCCCGCAACCCCCTCTGGGGATAAACAAAGCACCGCCGGAGCGGTGCTGCGATTCAGTCCGAAGACCGATTCATTTTTTCTTGTTGGTAGGCAGTTGGTTTCGCGGGCTGCATGAAAATCTCCGTATCCATGCTTCCAGTATAACGCCCTGGTCATTGACGGCTTCCCAAGCATCGTCATATCGTGCGCTCATTTCCCAGCCTTTCTCGCTGAGATGTCTTTCGGCCTCGCCTTTGTTTGCGTATGGTCCGTAGTGGCCGATGGTATTTTGCTGTAAACAGCTCGTAACCGTAATTTGACAGGTGTCTGAAACTTTTTCGTCTGGCATGATCATTCTCCTTCGAAGTGTTGTGGTTGTGTGAAGGTACTGCAAACTACAACTCTACGCTAGCACTTCTCGCGCCAGTTGTCAATGTTCGCGTGGTGGCCGGTTTGGAGGACTTAAATATTCGAATCTTTGACGGTCGGCAATAATTAGAATATTTCATCTATTTCACTTTTCGCCAGGCGTTGATACGGGCGTGATGGCCGGTTTGGAGGACAGTGGGGACGCGATACTTTTTACCCTTATACAAAATGGTTTCGGGGCGGGTGTAGACGGCAGAGGAGGCGATGCGGCGCTCTTCTACGGAGGCGTCTTTGCCAAGCACGCCCGGGAGGCGACGTGTGACGGCGTCTACTATTGCTAGAGCTGGGACTTCCCCGCCGGTATAGACCGCCTCGCCGACGGCGAATTCTTTTACTTTTGCAAAAGTCTTTATGATTTTCTTCGCGCGCTCGTCTATACCTTCGTAGCGCCCACAGACGAGCACGACGTCGCTGTATTTCGTGAGTTTATCCGCATCTCTATTTGTAAATTGCTTCCCGCTCGGGCTGAACCATATAATTACAGTCTTTTTAATGTAGGACCTCCGAGGTCCTACATTCTTTTTCAACGTTTTTTGGACGGCTTTGACGACAGGGAGGGCGGTCATGACCATTCCGGGGCCGCCGCCGTAAGGGCGCTCATCTACCTTGCCCCATTTATTGTCGACGTAGTCGCGCGGGGTCTGGTATTTTATTGAAATCTTTTTTTCCTTCCGCGCGCGCCCCACTATCGACGCGCTCAAGTATGCGTCGCATGCTTCTTTGAAAAGTGTGATGAGATGGAATTTCACTTCTATAATTCCTCAACCACTTGGTCGACGGTTTTTATTTCCTGCTCGCCTGCCTGCGCAAACAGGCGCTTGCCGCCGACCGGCTCGTTGATTTTGAGATTCACGCGCGCATTCCCTTTCATACCGGCGACCCGCAGGAGAATGCGGAGCGCCTCGGCGGTCTTACCGCTCTTGCCGATAATCTTGCCCATATCCTCGGGATGGACAGTGAGGGTGAGGAGGACGCCCATCTGGTCGATAGTGCGTGTCGTCTCAACCGCTTCGGGGTGATCAACAATTGCTTTTACCGCGTATTCAAGTAGTGCTTGGTCCGGTTCCATTTTAGCTCGCCGAAGCCGTTTCGGCGGAGGCGGCTTCAATCACTGGAGTTTCTTCTTTCGTTTCAATAACTGGTGCGGATGCAGTTTCAACTATGTCTTTTTTTTGCGGCGTGTGCTTCTGGAGCACATTTATCTTCTTGCCTTGAATAACGCCCCTGTTCACGAGGAGATTGTGAATGGAACCGGTCGGTTGGGCGCCTTTGCTAATCCAATGCTTTACCTGTTCCCCGTTAAGCGTGAGTGCCTTGCTCCGCGGATTGTAGGTGCCGAGGAGTTCGACGATATTGCCGGCCTTGGCGGCGCGTTCCTTCTCGAGAACGACAATGCGAAATGCCGGGTCATTTCTCCGGCCGATGCGCTGAAAGCGTATCATCAACATACGCACGACTATAGCAGAAATCTTAAATTATTGCTAGAGTGACAAAAAATGGCGCAGAAAATATATGAGGGCCCCATCACGATGACCCGAAAAGGCATCGGGTTTTTCGCCGCGCCAGCGGCGCCCTCCGAAGCCTTGGCGAAGGAGGGTCCGTCCGAAGACCTCATCATCCCACCCGAATGGACAAACCATGCGCTCTCGGGAGATATCGTAAAGGTCGTACCGGCGGGCATATACCGCGACCCAATGGGCAGGATGCCGCCGCGAGAGGCCGGCAAGGTGATAGAAATTATTTCTCGAGCACGCGAAACATTCGTCGGTACGCTCATTGAGGAAGATGGTCTTACCCTGCTCCAGTCCGACTACAAGAAGATGTACGTGCCTATCGTCATCTTGGACAGAGGAGAGGCACCGCTCGGCGATAAGGTCATCGTGCGCCTTGGCGAATGGGCGGCAGATAAAGAGTACCCGCTCGGCACTATTGAAGAAGTTATCGGCAAGGCGGGCGTACACGAGACGGAGATGCGCGCCTTGGCGCTTGGACAAGGGTTTTCGCCCGACTTCCCTCCTGCTGTGACCTCCGAAGCAAAACGTCTTGAGGCCGAAGGCCGAGAAATGATTGCGAAGGAGGTGCGTAAGACGCGTCCCTACTCCGCTAAAGCTACGAAGGGCAGGCGCGATTTCAGAAATGTTCCCACGTGTACCATCGACCCCTTTGATGCAAAAGATTTTGATGACGCGCTTTCGGTGCAAAAACTTCCCGATGGGAATATTGAGGTCGGCGTCCATATCGCCGATGTCTCCTTCTTCGTGAAGCCCGGTATTGAACTCGATAAAGAAGCAATTGTGCGCGCGACGAGCGTGTACCTCGTGGACCGCACCATCCCGATGCTCCCTGAAGTGCTCTCAAACGATTTGTGTTCTCTAAAGCCCGACGAAGACCGTCTCGCCGTCTCGGCCGTTTTCACGCTCGACGGCGAAGCGAACATTCTGGACACGTGGTTCGGCGAGACGGTCATTCATTCCAATAAGCGCTTTACGTATGAAAATGCGCAAGAAGTGCTCGATGCCGGTAGCGGCGACATGCATGAAGAACTCTCGACGCTTTTGGAACTCTCCAAGAAGATACGCGCCCGCCGCGCCGCCAAGGGCGCGATAGAATTTGATACAGCTGAAGTAAAGGTCGAACTCGACGAAACCGGCAAGCCTATCGCGATACATCTCAAAGAGCGTAAGGCGACGAACCTGCTTATTGAGGACTTTATGCTCCTCGCCAATGAAGCGGTAGCGACACATCTTTCGAAGCTCACGAGTAACGGCGGTGTGCGCTTCGCCTCGCTCTATCGCGTGCATGACGAACCTGACACCGACCGCATCGAGAATCTCGCAAATCTGCTCCGCATCATGGGCTACCATCTGAAGACGTCCGGGAGCGGACAGGTCACTGGCGCAGAGCTGAACAAACTTCTTGAATCGGTGAAAGGGAAGCCGGAGGAGTATCTCGTGAAGATGGCAACACTGCGCTCGATGAGCAAGGCCGTCTATGCGACGCGCAATATCGGACACTTCGGTCTCGCCTTTGATTTCTACACGCATTTCACTTCTCCGATACGCCGGTATCCCGACCTCGTCATACACCGGCTCATCAAGGCGCACGCAGGCGGCGACTCAATCACTCCAGCCGAGATGCAGGAGTTCGACAATCTCGCGCTACACGCTTCCGAGCGCGAGGTCGCCGCCTCCGATGCCGAGCGCGATTCTATCAAGATGAAGCAGGTGGAGTTCCTCGCGGGTCGCATCGGTGAAGAATTCGACACCGTCATCTCGGGCGTCACCGACCGCGGCCTCTATGTTGAGGAGAAAGAGACGCACGCCGACGGCATGATTCGCATCAAGGACGTCGGCGACGATTATTTCGAATACGACGAGAAGCACTACCGCCTCGTCGGCAAGCGCACGCACAAGTCCTATCAGCTCGGCGACCCCATTCGTGTCCGCCTCACCGCCGCCCGCATCCCCGAAAAAGAATTGGATTTCGTACCCGTAACGTAAAATTATTTCGCCACGGCGACGGCTTCGTCGAACTTGACCGAGAGGAGTTTGGAGACGCCGGGGAGACGGTCTTCAATTTTTACGTTTACTTTGCTACTGCTACTGCTTCCTCAAACTTTACCGATAAAAGCTTTGAGACTCCGTCTCCCCCCATCGTGACGCCGTAGAGGATGTTGGTGCGGCTCATCGTCTCGCGGTTGTGGGTGATGACGATGAGCTGACTCTTCTTCGCGAGGTTCTCTATCATGTCCCCGTAGCGGCGGCTGTTGGCCTCGTCCAGCGCCGCGTCGGTCTCGTCCAGTATCAAAAACGGTGGCGGGTTCACCTGACTCATCGCGAAGATGAGCGCGATAGAGGTGAGCGCGCGCTCGCCTCCCGAGAGCTGCATCAGCGACTTCACCTTCTTCTTCGGCAAGTTCACGGCGATTTCTATGCCCGGCCGCTGCTCTGCCTTCGGCTCGTCCATAAATTCTTCTTGCGACTCTTCGTCTAACTCCTCGGGCTCTTCCGGCTCTTCGAGCGTGAGCCGCGCGCCGCCGCCGCCGAACATCAGCGCGAAGTATTCGCCAAACGACGCGTTCACCTTCGCGAGACCCTCGGAGAAATGTTTCTGCAACTCGGTATCCAAATCGTGTATGAGAGCACCGAGGCCCGCCGCCGACTTCGCGAGGTCCTCAAGCTCGGTGGCGAGAAATGCTTCCCTTTCGACGACTTCTTTATGCTCCTGCCGAATCTCTTCGCCGGTGCCGCCCGCCTCTTCGAGGCGTATTTTGGTGCGTTCGAGGGCGCGTTTACGCTCTTCCTGCGTTTTACGCTCTTCGTCTGGCAGTCCGCCGGATGGCGGATTAAGCGGCTCATAAGAGAGCGTCGCTGCGCCGCCGAGCGCGAGCGCTTCTTCCTTATCGCGCTCAAGCGCTTCAGAAAGAAGCGTGAGTTCATATTCTCGTGCAGTGGCCTTGGCTACCGCACCCTCCTCATGCGCTTTCGCCTGCGCGAGGTCGAGAATGCGCCGCCGAATCTCACGGTCGGTCTCTTCGAGCGCGACCATCGCTTCACGCGCTCGTACGCGCGCCGACTCTGCTTTCTCAAGGTCTGCGGAGACGGTCGCATACTTTTCAGCAAGCGCAGCACGCTCCGTTTCAAGCCGAAACGCGGCATCCTCTTCTTCAGAAAACTTTTCGTCGCTTGGCGAACCGTATCGCGTGAAGAAGAACTGCACCGCCCGCTTAATCGCATCCAGCGCGGCGCGCAGGGATTCTAGAGTACCGCCGGCATTCTCGGCCTGTCGCTCTACTTCGGCGCGAAGCGCTTCAAGCTCTTCGCGCGACACCTTCGCATACGGCTCGCGTGCGACCGCTGTCGCGCGTCGCTTCACCTCGGTCAAAGTGCCTTCAATGCGGCCAATCTCACGCGAGAGCGTCGCGCGCGCGGCGGCGAGCTTGGACACTTCGTTCTCCGCCTTCCGTAATACTTCGGTGCGTTGTATCGTCTCCCTGTCTGCCAACTTCGGGTCAGCGACTCGGTCGAGCTCAAAACTTGTGACGGTGAACCGTTCTGTCGCATCCCGTTTCTCTCCGGCAACTTTCAACTTTTCTCGCGTAAGATACGCATCCTCAATCGCAAAATATGTCTGTGCGAGCCCGATGAGCTCGGTGCGAAGTGTGTCGGCGCGTTCAAGCTTCTTGACCTGGCCTTCAAGGAAGCGCAGATGTGGTGCGAGCTCGCGGCGAAGCGAATTCACTTGTGCGATATTCCCTTCGGTCTTCTCGAGTTTCCGCGCCGCTTCCTGCTTCTTGAATTCATATACCTTGAGCCCAAGTGCGTCTTCAAGCATAGAGCGGCGTTCGCGCGCGTTCGCGAGCAGTATCCGGTCCGACTCGCCCTGGGAAATAATGTGGTGGCCCGTTTCGCCGATGTTCCCGCCAGCGAGAAGCTCATTGATGTCGCGGAGTCGGACGCGCGAACCATTAATGGAGTATTCGCTCGCGCCATCGCGGAAGACGGCACGTTCAATGGACACCTCGTCAAAGTCAATCTTGAACACGCGTCGGGAATTATCAAAAATAATGGCAACCGAGGCGCGGTTCGCCCTCGGCGTCGTGTGCGAACCGCCCCAGATGAGGTCCTCGGCGCGCTTGCCGCGCATGCTCTTCATCGACTGCTCGCCGAGCGCGAAGCGGAACGCTTCGGCGACATTGCTCTTCCCCGAGCCGTTCGGCCCGACGATGGCGGTGGTGGAATTAGAAAAGTCCAAGCTCGTCTTCTTGGCGAATGACTTAAACCCGACTATTTCCAGCCGCTTCAGCATTGTGAATCTAGTATAGCGCGCAAAAAATCCTAAAGAAGCATTTTAAACACCTTGTTTGGATAAGTCAGATTACTCATTCACACACCATCCAATCCGGAGAATATTCGAATTATTGCCGACCGTCAGAGATTAGAATACTGTACATGAAAAACAAACGCCCCCGGTGAGGAGGGCGTTGCGCACAAACGCGAGGATTATGCGGCAGAAATGCATCGGCGATGGAGCAGGGTTGCTCCACCGATTACCGTGCCGATGCCGAGCGTCAGCATCACTGGAAAGAGCATCCAGAATGATTCTTCTGCTCCGTTAGATTTTACATCATATGTCGCCATCACGGCCGCAATGACGAGGGCTCCGATTGCGACAGAAACAGCGGCGGGTAGAGGCAGAATGAACGTCATGAATAAAGCAAGGGCACCGACGACTCCAATCATGCCACGGAGACCGCCATCGCCGCCGAAGTTAAAGCCACTGGCGACAAAAATGGTACCCCCAATGCCAATAACAAGAGCAAATGCAATAGCCGTTCTGACGTCATCAGTCGACACATATCCTCCCAGTCCAACAAGCAACTGAAGTGCGAAGACTGTCGTGATACCCTTCCACAATCTGTACATGATGTTTCCTTTCAAAAGATACCGACGAAACATTCGACGGTTTCTAACTTCTAGGTTTTATAGTACACCTACCAACCCATTTTGTCAAGCCCAGCCTGCGCGGCGGATTGTTCTGCCTCCTGCTTGGACTGCCCTTCGCCACGGGCGATTTCGAAGGAGCCGATGAAGACGCCGACGGTAAAGCGCTTGTCGTGGTCGGGACCTATTTCTGAAAGTGTTTCGTAAGCGGGTGTCGTACCGCGTTTCTCTTGCGCGAGCTCTTGGAAACGGCTCTTCGCGTCTTGATACGAGCGCTTGGCAATAACGTCGTCTATCTTGCTATACAAATTTTTCGCGATGAATGCTTCGGCGGTCGCGTATCCCTGGTCGAGATAGAGCGCGCCGATGATGGCTTCAAATGCGTCCGCGAGGATGACATCGCGCGCACGACCGGTGTCCTTGGACTCGCCTTTTGAAAGCAATAGATACTCGCTGATGCCGAGCGCCTGCGCGCTCTCGGCAAGCGACACGGTGTTCACGAGTGCAGCGCGATAGCTTGTGAGCTCGCCTTCGGGTTTCGCCGGAAACTTCTTGAAAAGAAAATCCGTTGTCGCGAGTTCGAGCACCGCATCGCCGAGAAATTCCAATCGTTCGTTATGGGCGCCTGTGTATTCACGGTGCTCGTTCAGGTACGAGCGGTGCGTCAACGCCTCGATAAGGAGGTCGAGATTGTTGAATGAGAGGCTGAGTTTTTTTGCAAACGTTTGGAAATCAGGCATGAGTGCTTGTCTTATCAAGCAGCTTCTGAACAGCCGCGGTGACGATGGGGAGCATATCATCATAGAAATTGAGGTCAATGATGTCTTGCAGGCGGAACCACTT
>ERZ1292625.2856-Hain-H41-01um-R1-2856-length-15008-cov-6_pt1 | contig 15008 bp, 20 predicted proteins | sample MGYA00564400_ERZ1292625 | MGnify/ENA primary metagenome ERZ1292625 (study PRJEB36523, sample SAMEA6512639) | groundwater metagenome | collected 2019-01-08 | study: AquaDiva: Metagenomics assemblies of 32 groundwater samples | reverse complement strand
ACGGACGTGAAGAAAGAATTAGCGTGTGTTGGCGGAGTGTGCGAAATTGAAGATATCGCCTCAGAAAACTCCGTCGGCCACGCTTACCCACAAAAGAAGAGATTAAAAACTCCCAGTCCGCCAACGGGCAGAGGGAGTTTTTAATTCGTCTAAGATAAAATAATCTAATCGCCCAAAAGCAACCGCACCGCCGCCCTTCCGATATCCGAAAGTTCTCCTCCGCTTATTTCCATATGATTATCTTCAACCCGTATCCCGCTCATCCCCGGAGTTTTTATTAAATTCCCCTCGATATAGCCGAGAACTTTCCCATCTACATCATAAACTTTATTTCCCGAAAAATACCCGAGCTTCTTGCCGTCATGATCGAGAATATCGTTCCCCTCAAACCATCCAATTTTAGTTCCCGCCCTCATTAAATCATTACCCTCAATTTTTATCATATCAACATATTAATACATCCAAAAACATTTTCAATGCCGAATATCCAAAAACCGCTTAATTTTAGAATGGGGTTGACCCAGTACTACAATTTTAGCGAGCAAAGCCCAAATTCCACCCTAAAACCAAAGTTGTAGTACTGGGGTTGACAAATCCTGTATCTTTGCTATTATTAAAACTCGGTAAAACTAAGAGACGTAGTCGAGTTTCTAGCAAAAAATAAACAAATGACAGGAACTATCAAAACGCTCACGGATAGAGGATTTGGATTCATATCCCGTGAAGGCGAAGCGAAGGACCTCTTCTTTCACTCAAAAGAATTACAAGGAGTGACATTTGACGAACTTAAGGTTGGCGACACCGTCACCTTTGAAGTCGTAGATGGAGAGAAAGGCCCGAGCGCTACCAATGTGTCACGCGCCTAAAAACACTGACTCCAGAAAACCGCCCCCACTCTGGGGGCGGTTTTTATTTACCCAAGCGCCAAAATAAGAAACATCGACACCGTGTACTGAAAACGCTAATTGTTAATTGGCACGAGAATTTATGCTACATCCGGACTTAGTCTCTCGTAAATCTCACCTACTAATTTCCTGAACAATTCCCTTTTTTTCCAAAATGAATTACTTTCTGAAACATCTTCGTTTCGAATTCGATTTAATTCTTGAAGCGCCATATATCTTTCATGCCCCAAATCAACACTAGATACAATATCAGCATCTTCTAACCCTTGATAGATCTGTTTTAAGTAACTGTATTTGTCTGGAATTTTCAGTTCCCGATTAGATTTTATACGAGAAGAAAGACCGCTGGAAAGAGATGGATTTAATTCGATGTGTTTAATAAAATCGTGAATTGCCGCAAAAAAATCAAAACTCGCGGGTGTCACTATGACCCGATGAAATTTTTTGCCTAAGTCGCTTTTCACTTTTTCTTGCAGTTCCATTCCCCGCACTCTACCACACTTACGATAAAATAGCTAGATATTATTTACGCTTCTTATTCTTCTTTTTTTCCAACATAAGCCTCTTTATTTCCAATCGCTTCTTGGTTTTGTGAGAATGCGATTTTTTATGTTTACCCAGCCCCGTGCTTCTTTTTGCCATATATATTATTAATTGGTTAATTGTTCTTTGAGTGTAACACAAAATACTAGCAAAGGAAAATATTCCTATTAGATATAAAAAATTGACTTAGGTAAACAAAATAAGTAATACTGGAATTGGAACGTTGGCAAAGACAAACCCATAACAAGTAAGTTCTCACTACAAAGGAGGATGAATGTGGTGGACCCGGCATCTTTTCTTGATTGGAATGCAGATTGCGGCATTCGTTCCCTATTTTATCGGGAGTAAGAGGTTTTACAAAAGAGAAGACAATTTCATGCGCTGGCTGGCCATCGGCATAATACTTGACTTGATTATGACGTTCACTCCTTTTCTAGTGAAGCTGCCACGGATGCAAGAGAACCAAGGAGCTCCTTGGTCAAGTATTCTGTTCATAGCCCATATTACCTGTGCTGGTATCGGTATGTTCGGGTTCATCATCATGTTCCTCTATCTCGCATACAGAGGACCCAACCGCAGGTACCCACGCCTCAGAAAGTTCCAATATGTCGTGCTGTTCCCTTTATGGGCTATAGGAGTTATGATCGCATTGACCAACTTCGCAACCAAGGTGGCATTCAATATGAGGATATACGACCTCCTCTAACGTCTTGAGTAGCCACAAAACAGCAATCTCTCGAAAGGGGGTTGCTGTTCTTTTATGAATTCGGTTTTTGAACCAATCGCCTTCGATAAACACAAACCAAAGCCAGCGCTACATTCGCCAGTGTTATCGCAATTAAATAAGTCATCGTTAAAAAATTATATTCGCTTAACGCCAAAATCGCGAAAGTATTTGAAACAGCGAACCCAACCCAAGCGATTATTGTTTCGCTCCATGGCTCTGCGTATGATTTCCTAAAGCTTGGAATATATCCTAAAACGTCTATCGCCGAAACCATCACAACCGCGAGTATTGGCTGATCAAGTTTCCACCAAACCAAAATTGCCGCGAGCGCCGCTATTAAAATAATCGTATCACTTTTAGTAATATTTTTTGTCCCATGCTTCAGCGAAAAAAGTAAAATAACAACAATAAACAACATCCCAACCGTTAGATTCAGCGCGCCCCAACCTCCGCCTCCATACCATATGCCGACCACCGCAGTTCCCTGTGTTATCGCCCAAATCAGCCAGGTATAAACAGGGGTTTGGTTTTTAAGGAAAACGTGTCCCGTAAGTACGGCAAAAAAGCTACTACTCCAACTATTGTGGCGATCGCCGTTAGAACTATTTTCGCATCCATAATCTCATTTAATCACTAATTAATTTTAACGTCCACTTATAATCAAAATCAAAAAACCAGATAAAACTGGCTTTTTAATTCTATTCTATATCTATTATTAGAGTTTATTATTTTTCGGTTATCTCCTCGCTTTTTTTGCAGTTCTCCTTTTACTTTTCGCCGAACCGCTAATCGTTTTCCAGTGTTTTTTCAAATCCCTCGCCAGCTCTCTTATTTCTTCGTGGCTGGCCTTCTTCCCCTTCTCGTACTTTAAGGCGACGGAATCAATGATTTCGTGATAGACAGACTCGCTCATATTACGGGCGGTCTCTAATTTTTCAATAACATCACCTTTCATTTTTATCGCCCAAGCCCGTGTCTGCTTTTGATGTTTTTTTCCTTTTGGTCCAAAAAAGAAATAGGCCGTTGCCGCTAATCCGGCAAGACTCGCTCCAATCACCGCCAATTTCACTGCTCGCGAACCGCTTGATGTTTTCTTTTTCATAATCTAAAAAATTATTTATTGTTAACGACTATTTTTAATATTACCACCTTTCTCTCCCTCCCGTCGACTTTTTCGCGGCAAAGGAAAGAAAAGCCTAAAAAATATATTATTTTCCAACCGCTCCCTAAGTTCAGCAACAAATTCTCCTGAATCCTTTAGGTTGCTCTTCAACGCCTCCGTAAGCATATATAGATTTTTCCCGGCTTTAATTAAATAATACAAAAGAAAAGAAACCAAAACCGCCAGCACGATCGTTGCGAGTGAAGATATAAAAAAGAAAATGTCTGCCTTTATGAATGATTCCATTACGCTATTTTATCACACTCGTGCCGAAATTACCGAAAAGCAAGATTTTATTTCCACCGATAAAAATGCACTGCGATGTACATTGCCAACATTCCTAACAAAAAACTGCCAGAATGTAATGCAAAGCTCTCTAATTTCGCCGCCCCACCCACAGACCACATGATATAGTTTATAATCGCTAGGACGATGGCAACAGCGACCACATATAACCACAAAGGATATTTTCTCACAGCTTTATTATAAATCCTGCGCCTACTCTATACCAGGAATATTAATAGACATAAAATTGCTCCCAAAATGGGACAAGTCTTAGCCACCTAATTCACCTCAATCACGGCTTTCGCCGCTTTACTTGACCAATAACGAGGTGAAACCTACCATTAAAACAAGTAGTACTAAAATGATCACAAAATACCTATGAAACTTTCATTACCCAAAACCTTCGTTCTCTTCGATCTCGAATACACCGCCTGGGAGAAAAGCTACGAGCGAAACTGGTCAGGAGAAAATGAGCATCGGGAAATTATTCAGATTGGCGCAATACGTGTCTCAGGACAAGATTTGCGAGAAGAAACACATTTGCTTGATTATGTAAAACCTACGAGAAATCCTCTCCTGTCCGATTTTATTACATCCCTAACAAATATTACCCAAGCAGATATTGATACACGAGGTATATCTTTTAAAGAAACACTGATAAGGCTCGGTGATTTTGTCGGTGATTTCCCCGCATACTGCTGGGGACGAGACATTGAAGTGCTTGAAGAAAACTGCCGCCTCGTAGGTTGCGCTATTCCGAGCTTCTTCTCGCAAATGGAGAACTTAAAACCCCTACTCGCTCCGCGTTTAAAATCTATTGGAATTGACACAAAACATTATACAAGCGGCACGCTCATATCCGCCTTTATCGGCGAACAAGAATCGCGGCGAGCCCACGATGCATTAAACGATATGCGTAATTTTCGCGATGCTTTGCTCGAACTCGAACATAAGCTTGATTAAAGCAACGGCTTTTGCTATTGTACCGACAGTTCGATCCCATTTTAAATGGAGGTGAAAAAGTGGATGCCATTGTCATATCGGGTGGTCGTGGTTTTCGACTCGGATCTTTGACGCGTCGCTATAATAAAGGAGCAATCCGGTTCCAAGGAATACCCGTGATAGCTCGAATTGTCGATAATCTTTGCAGAATATCGGACATCGAGAAAATTCACGTTGTAACTGGGCATCAGTCAAAAAGTATCGAGTGTGTTCTCGGGAATCTGCCACCCGCACAAAACTCTCGCATCATACTTACGCGAGGACCGAGCGAAACAATCGGCATGCTGCAACGCATAGCGTTAACTATACCAATTGTGCGGTGCGATCCTGGCGCGTTTGTAATGGGAATTGACTCGCTCATATCGACGCGCACAATGGAACACTTCGTATCTAGAGTGATAGACCAGCTCAAGCAAGGAGAGAACAGAATAACAATTCTGTGTTCGACAAACATCGACCCGGCACCAACTCACTACCGTGTTTATGAAGTGGGCAATGAAGTAATACGTCATCTTGCGCCGAAAGACGCCGACGCAAAATGTACCCTACGAAGTGTTGGCGTTAGATATTTACCGGGTGAAACTTTGCGCAGAATTCGCAAAGACGCACCAAGACGGTATGGTGAAAATATTTCTCCATACATCTCGTATCTTATGGCTCAAGGTGCGCGTGTTCACTCCATTACTACATCTGAGAGATGGGTACACATCGGATACCCACGAGATTTCAATGCGAAACCATAGAGTTTCTTCGGATTTTCCATTCCTAACGCTCGACTATCACAGTCGAGCGTTTACATTTTAAAAACCAACGGTAGTTACTGGATCAAAAAAATGATAAGTTCAGTGAACACAAACCAATTACCGACACTTCTGTAAGAACTTTCAATTTATTCCAGCAACTATCGAAAATAATATTTTCATTTTTTCAAAACTTCTTTCACAAATAACTGGCTCTGCGCGTTAGAGGATATTAGAATCCCGCCAGGGCTTTCCCCGCGGCTTGCCGCGGAGTAGTTGATCCGCAGCTATGTCGACTATAAACCCAAACCCATTCGCCCTTGTTTATGAGTGGTGATGCCTTATTAATGAATTGCTTTTTTTATTACTCCAAGGTTTATTGGCTGTTCGAACTTGTATTATCGAGCAGAAACTTCTAGAAAAGCATAGACCAAAGGACCTTCAATGATGAGTTAAGAGCGTTTTATTTTACCGATAAGATAATGAATAGCTAAGGCAAGTATAGTCCAGTAGAAAATGAAGTAGATGGCAATAAATGGGGGCGGCGGATCGTCTTTCAAAAAATTAATACTAGGCAGCAACAATGGCCCTATCAAAACAATTTTGATAGGCGCTAGAATTGTAGATACGGTACTCTTCCAGGTCACTGGTGAATCCATTAATAGGAAAGAGTCGGGAGGTTTAGGAAATCCTCGAGGGCCTGTTGATCCCAAAAATGAGGTAGTGATAAAAAGAAAGGCGAACCCGGAAATGATAAAGAAAATAACGAATTTTTTTCTTGAAATATTCATATGCACGATTTGAGGATTTTCACCCCAAATCACGACTCTGGCTCCCCGGGTAGGATTCGAACCTACGACCCACTCCTTAACAGGGAGTCGCTCTACCGCTGAGCTACCGGGGAATATATTGCTTTATAAATTGCCTACCTCTATAACTTTTTAACTGTTCCTCCCTTCGAATTGCCTCGCCTCTAGTCTCGACTATTTCTTTATATATTAAAACCCATTCGCCAGCAAATCGCCTAGTATAAGTATGTCTGGAATTTTTAGAATCATTATGTTCCTTGATCCTACGATTTAAATCCTCCGTTTGACCAATATAAACTCTATGACGCTCACTATTATAAATCGCATAAACAAAAAACATTGTTCTAGTCGCTCTACCTCCGCCAGCCGGCGGAGAGCTACCGGGGAATGCACTGACTAGTCTAACAAAATCATTTTATTATTCAAGCAACCTTAATATTTATAATAAAAACCCAAACTTTTAATATCCTGTTTTTCATAATAAGATTAACTTGTGATGAGTAATACCGAATCACTTATTAAAGAAAACGAAAAAACGAATAAAAAAGGGAGCTTTAAAACCAACTTAAGGGTTGGAGCCTTTTTGGCCACCCGCCAAATTAAAAGATCTAATATTTGGACCAACATCCTCATCATCTTTATTATGACGCTTACTTTTCTTAACCTTGTAATCGTAAGCGGAATTTTGGTTGGTTTAATCGAAGGCGCCATCAGAGCCGTCAAAAATCACTATCTTGGAGATATTTTTATCTCCGACCTGGAACATAAAAGCTACATCGAACAGAGCCGGATGATTATAAACACCGCTCAAAATATCCCCGGCGTAGAATCCTTAACTGCCCGATACACCGAATCAGGAAAAATCCAAGGCAACTATAAAATTCCAAAAAGGAGGCCGACCGACTCAGACGACAGCGTAGGCACCCAAATTGTAGGTATTGATCCAGTATCCGAAAATAAAGTTACCGGCCTTAAAAAACTTGTCATCGAAGGCCAATACCTCGAACCCAACGACTACGACCAAATTCTTTTAGGCGCTATGCTTTTGAGTAAATATCTTTCATTCGATTCCCCCGCCTTTCCGGCTCTAAAAAATATTGAAGTTGGCGACCGCGTTCGCATTGAAGTCAACGGCAATGTCCGCGAAGTGAAAGTTAAAGGCATTATCAAAAGCAAAGTGGACGAAATCGACCGCCGAGTTTTCTTTGTCGATAACCAGCTCCGTGGGCTCATCGGCCGAACCGACTACAACGTGGATGAAATTGTCCTCCGCCTCAAATCAGGCGTCGATCCAATAATGATCAAGCAAGCCCTTCTAGCCAATAACGCCGGAAATTTTGCGCGCGTTCAAACCCAAGAAGACGCCGAACCGAAATTCATCAAAGATATGAAAAAAACTTTCGCCATCCTCGGGAATATCATGAGCTCCATCGGTTTAGCCGTCGCCGCGATTACAATATTCATTGTAATTTTTATCAATGCCATCACTCGCCGTAAATTTATCGGTATCCTAAAGGGCATAGGCATCGAACCAAGGGCAATTGAACTTGCCTATATTCTCCAATCTGTTTTCTACGCCGTCTTAGGCACTATTGTCGGCTGCATCCTCGTCTTCGGAGTGATAAAACCCTACCTTGACGCCTACCCTATTAATTTTCCTTTCAGCGACGGCATTTTGGTTGCCACCCTAAACGGCACCTTAATTAGAATCGCCATCCTTTTTGCCGCCACCTTCATCGCCGGCTACATTCCAGCGAGAATCGTCGTCAAGCAAAACACTTTAGACGCCATCTTAGGAAGATAAAATAACTTGTGGTGAATAATATTGAACTATGATCAAAGCTCAAAAACTAGTTAAAAAATTCAAAAGCGGAGAATCAGAATTAGTTGTCCTAAAAGGCCTCGACCTCCACGTCCGAAAAGGAGAATTTGTTTCCATTATCGGCCGCTCCGGCTCCGGCAAATCCACCCTCCTTTATCAACTTGGCCTTCTCGATCGCCCCAATTCCGGCCAAATCATTATTAACGAGATTGATGTCTCTAAATTAACTGATGAGGAACGCACCGCTTTCCGCCTAACTGAACTCGGCTACATATTCCAAGATTACGCCTTAATCCCGGAACTCACGGCTATTGAAAACGTCCTCATTCCGCTTTACATGCAAGGATTAAAAAATCACGAAGCCGAAAGCCAAGCCATCCTAGCTCTCGAAAAAGTCGGCCTCAAGGAAAAATTTAGCAACCTTCCCAGCCAGCTCTCCGGCGGAGAACAACAGCGCGTATCCATAGCCCGCGCCATCAGCCACAAGCCCAAAATCCTTTTTGCTGACGAACCCACCGCCAACCTCGACTCCGAAACCGCCGATATCGTTTTAAAAACTTTTATAGAACTTCATAAAGATGGCCAGACGATTATCATGGTTACCCACGAACCCGAATACGCCGAGCTCACCGATCGCATCGTCCATCTCTCGGATGGTATAATCACTGGAGACAAAATTAAATCATAAAATAAATATGACCTTCCAAATAAAAGGCCAAAGCGAAAATCTCGCCTCCGCCATGCGAACAATCGGCTATCACCCCGTCGGCGTGAGCGACCGCGGTGAATTAAACTGCGTCCGCCCCATCCGCGGAGACTATCCCCGCTTTCACATCTACTCCCGAGAAGACGGCAATCAAATCACAATCAACCTCCACCTCGACCAAAAAAGGCCCTCATACGGTGAAGGCAGTCACGCCCACTCTGGCGATTACGATTCCGAAACCGTCCGCGACGAAGCCGAACGCATTAAGTCTATTTTAAGATAAGTTAAAATGGCAGCGGCTGGTGAAAACAAGTTCACCAGCCGTATTTGTTTCTTCAAAAAACACCTTCGGAATCACTCTCTACCGGCGGCTCCCCTTCAACCGCTCCCTTCTTTGTCTTCTTCTTGGATTTTGGTTCGAAGAAAGAAACTCTTTTGGTTCTGGAACCTCCCTGTCGGCTGTAAACCTTATACTGCGGAGGAAGTGAAGCTTGGGGCGTTGCCCGAAACAATTTGTCAACCACAGTCCAAGTGCAGCAGAAAACCTTATGCGAAGCTCCACTGCTATCCGTCACCTCTTCCGTGTCGTGGCCTGGAAATTCTTGAACTAAAGCCTCGTTAGCCGCAGGGTTCATCGGCTCGATAAACCACTGACAACTAGGCCTAGCGCTATCTTTTATCGTCTTCGGCATATTGTCTCCTTTCCCGAAAATCTGCTAAAAAAATCCTAAACCTATCGACTGAATTCCACAAGTCTAACTTTTCTCTATTTACTTTACTTAAAATTAAGATAAGTCTTTCCCCTTCTCAAAAGGAACAAAATCTAGTAAAATAGGGCGCGTAAACACGCCAATGCTAGAAATATCCTTAAAAGCCGAAGAACTTTTCCGAATCGGGAATTGGCCCATCACCAACTCCCTTCTGCTTTCTTTTGTCAGCTTAATTATTCTCCTTATAATCGGCTTCACTCTTAAAAGAAAACTAAAATTGATACCCGGTAAATTCCAGAGTTTTTTCGAGATTCTCCTTGAGCAAATTTTGAAACTCATGGATTCGGTTCTAGGCGAGCGCAAACTCTCCGAAAAATATTTGCCGATCGTCACCACTATTTTTTTATTCATCGTCACCTCAAACTGGCTCGGACTTCTCCCATTAGGATCAATTTTTCTTAACGCCACGCTGGAAGGTAAACACGCCATAATCCCCCTCTTCCGCTCTCCGGCGAGCGACCTCAACTTCACTATGGGACTAGCCGTCGTCGCCTTAATCTCTATCAATTTGCTCGGTGTTTTGGCGATTGGCTTCAAAAAACACTTTGGAAAATTCTTCAACGCGCACAAACCTTTCCCGGTAATTTCCTTCGTCGGAATCCTTGAGTTCCTGTCAGAATTTGTTAAAATAGTGTCGTTCTCGTTTAGGTTATTCGGGAACGTTTTCGCGGGAGAGGTGCTTCTTATGATCGTGGGCTTCTTAGTGCCCTATTTTGTTCCTCTTCCATTCCTCTTTTTGGAGGTTTTCGTAGGCTTTATCCAAGCCTTCATTTTTTCAATGTTAACCCTTGTTTTTATCTCTATGGCGGTTCGCCCCCACACTTAATCTAAAATTATCTTAATAAAACCTGCGGTGGAAACTAAAATCAACAAAAATACAAAAAACATGCCACTAAAAAATCAAAACCATTTTTACCCGCTTTTTAGATTAAGTCGTGGGGGGTAAAACACGAGGAGGCACATTAAAGGTCGCAGTTCAAATATAGAAATTATTAAAAAAATAAAATTATGGACGCAGAATCAATGAAATTTTTGGCCATCGCTATCGTTATGGCCGTAGGTACCATCTGCCCAGCAATCGCCATCGGTTTAATCGGCTCAAAAGGCGCCGAAGCAATTGGCCGCAATCCGGAAGCTGCTTCGAAAGTTCAGACGTCGATGATCTTGGCTATCGCTTTCGCTGAAGCCATCGCCATCTACGCGCTCGTCGTTTCTCTCATTCTAAAGTTCGTTGCCTAAATCAGTATTTCGTAGCCCATTTGTATATTCGTAAGTCATCCGTATTCCGTAGCCAAAATAAAGTATATGCAGGAATTAGTTAAACAACTTGGCATTAATTGGAAATTACTCCTTTCCCAAGGAGTGAATTTTATCATTCTTTTGGTTGCCCTAACTTTATTGGTCTATAAGCCGCTCGCTCGCCTGCTCGAAGAAAGACGCAAGAAAATAGAATTCGGACTTCAGGGTGCCGAGGAAGCCGAAAGGCGCCTCGCAGAAATCGAAAAGATTAAAGAAGAAAAACTCACCGAAGCCGATAAAAAAGCTATGGGCATCGTAGGCGATGCCGAAAAAAGAGGCGAGAAGAGAGAGGATGAAATCTTGGCTCGCGCCGAGATAAAATCAAAGGAAATTATGGCGGAAGCCGCCCGTATCGCCGAACTCAAAAAAGAAGAAGAGTTGAACCGCCTCACCGAAAAAGCCAACGCGCTAATAAAAGAAGCTATCATCAAAACCGTTGAACTCGACCCTAAATACATTGACGAGAAACTAATCAGCCAAGCGGCTAAAGTTATCAAAGAAAAAGCGGCATGAAATACTCCCCTAAAAATTACGCTTTAGCGTTAAACCAAGCCCTTGAGGGCAAACCGGAAACAAAAAAAGGCGCTATTCTTAAAAACTTCTTAGTGGTCTTAAAGAAAAACGGGGATCAGAGGCTCGCCCATAAAATCCTTGAAATTTTCAAAGGTTTGGTTGTCCGCCAAAAAGGCGGGCACCATGTCTTACTTGAACTCGCCCGAGAAACTCCGGACACCTCCACTCAATCCATCCTCAAAAAATTCGGAGAAAAAGATTGGGTCGAAACTTCCATTAACCCTAGCCTAGTCGCCGGGATCCGCGTTACTCTTGATGGCGAACAAGAACTCGACAATTCTCTCGCTAAAAAACTTCACAAACTTTTTAACCGAAATTAAAAATCATCCGATAGGAATATCTAAATTTATTTTATGGCGTACGACATCATCGAAAAACTAAAAAAAGAAATTGAAGGCTTTAAAGATGAAGCTGGATTTGAAAACGTCGGTATCGTGACCGAAACTTCAGACGGTATCGCTCGCGTAAGCGGCCTCGCGGGCGCCTTAAGCCAAGAAATTTTAAACATCGAAACCGAAACTGGAGATATTCCAACCTTAGCCTCTAACCTCGAGGAAAGCTCTATCGGTACTATTATCTTAGGAGATTTTGAAAAAGTAAAAATCGGCCATCGTGTCCGCCAAACCGGCAAAGTTTTATCCATCAAAGTCAGCCCGGAAATTATCGGCCGCGTCGTCGACCCCTTAGGCCGGCCGCTCGATAATAAAGGCGTTATTTTTAAAAATCCGGAAAAAGCCGAGGAATATCGGCTCGAAAAAATCGCCCCCTCGGTTATTAACCGCGAATCGGTCAAAATCCCGGTTCATACCGGCGTTAAGGCCGTCGACGCGATGATTCCTATCGGCCGAGGCCAGCGCGAACTTATTATCGGCGACCGCGGCACCGGCAAAACCGCTATTGCTCTCGACGCTATTTTAAATCAAAAACAAGACCCCGGCCGCCCTCAAATGATTTGTGTTTACGTCGCCGTCGGCCAAAAGAATTCCAAAATCGCTAAAATTATTAAAACTATGGAAGACGCGGGCGCTCTCAAATACACCGTCGTCGTCTCTGCTCCAGCCTCAGCCCCAGCCGCTCTTCAATATCTGGCTCCCTTCGCCGGTTGCGCTGTCGGCGAATACTTTATGGAGAAAGGGCAAGACGTTCTGGTTGTTTATGACGACTTAACCAAACACGCCCAATCCTATCGCGAATTATCCCTCCTCCTCCGCCGTCCCCCGGGCCGCGAAGCTTACCCGGGAGATATTTTCTACCTCCACTCCCGCCTTTTGGAACGCTCCGCCAAACTCAGTAAAGAACAAGGCGGCGGATCCTTAACCGCTCTTCCGATTATTGAAACTCAACTAGGCGACGTCTCCGCTTATATTCCTACTAACGTCATCTCAATCACCGACGGCCAAATTTATCTTGAATCCAGCCTTTTCTATCAAGGTTTGCGCCCAGCCGTAAACGTCGGTCTTTCCGTTTCTCGCGTCGGCTCTTCCGCTCAAACCAAGGCTATGAAAAAAGTAGCTGGCCGCCTCCGCCTTGAACTCGCGCAGTTCAGAGAACTCCAAGCTTTCGTTCAATTCGCCTCCGACCTCGACCCGAACACCAAAAAGAAAATCGACCGCGGCGAAGTCTTAACCGAAATCTTAAAACAAAGTGACCGCGAACCGATTTCATTCGAAAAACAAGTCGTGATTCTCTACGCCGGCATTAACGGCTTCTTGGATGATATTCCAAAAACCCGCGTTAAAGAATTCGAGCAAAAATTCACCGACTACCTCGAAAAAATGCATCGAGAAAAAGTTTTGGCTGCCATCGAAAAAACCAACGAGTTGAATGAAGAAACCGAAAAAAACTTGAAAGTTGCCCTCGAAGAATTCAAAAAGATTTTCTAATTATCAACCATGGAATCCATCCAAAGCACAAAATCTCGCCTTCGAGCCGTCGGCAATGTCGGCCAAATCACCAAAGCCATGGAAGTGGTCTCGGCCACCAAAATGCGCCGTGCCCAGGAAGTTGCCCTAAACTCCCGCGCCTACGCTTTTAGCGCTCTTCATCTCTTGGAAAAATTGGCGAAAAATACACCTATCAAAACCGAATTCACTATCGAACGCCCGGTTAAAAATACCTGCGTCGTTATTGTCGCTTCAGACAAAGGCCTCACCGGCGCATTTAATACTCAAGTCTTCCGCGCCACCGACAAATTTTTATCCAACCCTGAATTCACGAGCCACAATCTTTCTGCTGTCGTCATCGGCAAAAAATCCGCCAACTACGCTTTAAAAAAGAAACTCAACGTCGTCGGCACTTTTTATGAAGTCGGCGACTATGTCGACCCCGACGAAGTAACCCCTCTAGCCTCTCTCCTTACTGATGGCTTCAAAAAAGGTGAGTGGGATCGGGTTATTACCATTTCCACCCACTTTAGAACCGCCCTCAAGCAGGAAACTGTCATCCGCCAAGTCCTGCCGGTTGATTTCAAAAAAATCCGAGAGGTAGTCAAAGAAATCATCCCCGAGCACGGCCGCTACTCCGATATTCATAATTACTATCAAAATAACAATCAAAAAGAAGAAATCGATTATATTTTCGAACCTTCCCCTGAAGAAACTATTAATTCCTTAGTTCCCCACCTCGTCACTATGCAAATCTATCACCTTATATTAGAAGCCAACGCCTCCGAACATTCCGCCCGCAGAGTAGCCATGAAAACCGCTTCCGATAACGCCGAGGACCTCAAAAAAGAACTCACTCTAACTTTCAATAAAGCCCGCCAAGCTTCGATTACAAACGAACTAATAGAAATCACGTCGACCCAAAATGCTTTAAATTAAAATATGAACAAAGGCAAAATCATTCAAATCATTGGTCCAGTCGTAGACGTCGAGTTCGGCGAGAACCAACCCTTACCCGCCCTCTTAAACGCGCTAGAAATTAAAACCCAAACCGGTCGCATTGTTTTAGAAGTCGCAAAGCACTTGGAACCGGGCCGCATCCGCGCAATTTCATTATCTTCAACCGACGGCTTAAAACGCGGTGACGAAATTACCGACACCGGCAAACCCATCATGGTTCCGGTTGGTCCCGAAGTTTTAGGCAAAGTTTTTGACGTTCTAGGCGAAACACTGGCTGACTTCTCTGCCAAGGGCGAATCCGCCTCCGGCGGAAAAAAATACTGGCCCATTCACCGCCCCGCCCCATCACTCGATAAACAATCCACTAAAACTGAAGTTTTTGAAACCGGCATTAAAGTCATCGACCTTATGGCCCCGTTCGTTAAAGGCGGTAAAGTCGGACTTTTTGGTGGCGCTGGCGTCGGCAAAACCGTTCTCCTTCAGGAGCTTATCCGCAACGTTGCCGAAGAATCTGGCGGCGCTTCCGTCTTCGCTGGCGTTGGCGAACGCAGCCGTGAAGGCAACGACTTATTAAACGACATGAAAGAATCGGGTGTTATCTCCAAAACCGCCTTGGTCTTCGGCCAAATGAATGAAGTCCCCGGAGCCAGACTAAGAGTAGCCCTAACCGCTCTTACGATGGCCGAATATTTCCGCGACGAAGAACACAAAGACATGCTCCTTTTCATCGACAACATTTTCCGTTTCTCTCAAGCCGGCTCCGAAGTTTCAACTCTTTTAGGCCGCCTTCCCTCCGCCGTCGGTTATCAACCCACCCTTCAA
>ERZ1292625.1991-Hain-H41-01um-R1-1991-length-20722-cov-6_pt3 | contig 15018 bp, 16 predicted proteins | sample MGYA00564400_ERZ1292625 | MGnify/ENA primary metagenome ERZ1292625 (study PRJEB36523, sample SAMEA6512639) | groundwater metagenome | collected 2019-01-08 | study: AquaDiva: Metagenomics assemblies of 32 groundwater samples | reverse complement strand
TGTGGGCGCCCGGCGCGATGCCCGACGTCATCGATCCGTTCGGCACCATCGTGCTACGCCGGGACAAGCAGGCGTGGTTCGAGCATGAAGCCGCGCACGCCATCACTGGCATTCCCGATCATCCGTCATGGTTGTTCAATCCTGACAGTACCCTCGCCGTCTAACCCTCTCAGAACCGGAGCGAAAATGTCGGACCTCGTTGTCACCAACATGGACCTGTGGAACGCCCTCGTCTCCGGCAAGCCCGATGTGCTGGGCCCGCTGGCCGAACTCGTCGCGCTCGATACGCCGTTGCCCGCGTCGAACCTTCTGCGTCGGTCCCTCCGACTCGCGCAGGCCCCGTTCGCCGACCTCGAAGGGAGCCGTGGCGCCTTGATCGACAAGTACGCGGCCAAGGACGAAAACGGCGTCACCATCCCCACGCCGGACGGCTCGGGCGTGATCCTGACCGACCCGCAGGCGTTTGCCGGCGAGATCGAGACGCTGATGGCCGTCGAAGTCACGCTCTGCGGCGCGCAGGCCGTCTCCGTCGCGTCGCTCGGGAACATCAAGTTCAGTGGGCGCAAGCTCGACTTGCTCGCCAAGTTCGTCACCGATGACGGGCCACCGTCGAAGCCGGAACTCGTGAAGTAGATGGCCGAACTCGCCGTCCGCCTCCCGATGCTCCACCCCGGCCAGCAGCGCCGGCGGGACGCGATTGCGCGGATGGGGGCGCGGTTTGTGGTCACCATGTGTGGGCGCCGCTGGGGAAAGTCGCTGGACGGCTCTGAGTGGCTGATGGACGGGCTGGTGCAGGGCATGAAGTGCGGCCTGTTCGCCCCGACCTACAAGTACTTGCTCGACCCGTGGCTCGACATTACCGCCCGGCTGCGTCCGTTCGTGGATGCGGTCGGCGGAAAGATCAGCGAGCAGGATCGGCGCGTAACCGTCCCGAACGGCGGCGTCATCGAGTGCTGGACGATGGATACACCTGATCCGGGCCGTGGCAAGAAGTATCACCGCGTCGTGGTCGATGAAGCGGGGTTGGTCCGCAACTTCAAGGCCATCTGGGAACAGTCGATTCGCCCGACGCTCGTCGATTACGTCGGCGATGCGTGGTTCTACGGCACGCCGAAAGGCCGCACGCATGATTTCTCGGTGCTGTTCGCCAAGGGCGAGAAGGGCGAGCAGGACTGGCTCTCGTTCCGGGCGGCGACGAAGGACAACCCGTACATCCCGCAAGACGAAATCGAAGCGGCACGTCGCGATATGTCGCCGGAAGCCTTCGCGCAGGAGTTCGAGGGCATCCCGGCTGACGACGGCGGCAACCCCTTCGGACTCGCGGCCATCGCGAAGTGCGTTGCGCCGTTGTCTGCCAAGCCACCCGTCGCGTGGGGCTGGGACTTCGCCAGAGCGCAGGACTGGACCGTGGGCATCGCGCTCGATGAGGACGGCTCGGTCTGTCGGTTCGAGCGGTGGCAGATGAAGCCGTGGGGCGAGACCGTGCGGCTGGTGGCGATGCACACGGGTCTGGTCGTGATCGCCGCTGGCGACTCGACAGGCCTCGGCGATGTCGTCGTGGAGCAGATTCAGGCACAGCGCGTCCGAATGCTCGGCGTCCACTTCTCGCGTCCCGAAAAGCAGCAGTTGATGGAACGCCTTGCCTCGCATATCCAGCGCGGAACGCTGAAGTTTCCCGACGGCCCGATCAAGCAGGAACTCGACACGTTCCAGTATGAATACGGTGCGTCCGGCGTGCGCTACGAGGCGCCAGACGGCCTCCACGACGACTGCGTAATGGCGCTGGGCCTCGCGCTCAAAATCTTCACGCCGAAACGCGCCGTGCGCGCCGTGGTCGACCGCACGAAACAGCAGGACCGGGCGCGTCACTTCGACTACGAGAAGAAACGCTTTGACGTCCTGACGCCACGCGAGGACATGGACGCGCTCCTGTCCCGTGCGCAGGGCAGTCGGATCGGACGCCATACCGTGCCACGCCTCAACTCGGGGATGCGATGAAGATTTTCGTGTGGTATCGCGGGCGTCACGTGAACTGGGACATAGGGTTCGGCTCTCCATGGTTCCAGTCATTCAAGCCGCGCGGTCAGGATGCGTGGTCGCGGACTCTCGCATTGCCATTCATCAAGCTGATCGTGGAGAGACCATATCCATGAAACTGCCCTTTGTGGCTCGCTCCGTATACGACCTGCTCCGCGAGGATTTGGCGAAGGCCGAGGCCCGCGAACAGCATTGGGTCGAGCGGCACGACGCGCTTTTGCTTCAGTACACGACGATGGCATCCCGCGCGGTGCCGGAACCCGTGAAGCTGCCCGAACGCACGAAGGACGAAGTGATCGAAGCCATCCACGCGCGAGCCGGGACCAACGGACAGGTCCGCGCCTGCCTCGCGACGTGGGCGATGCAGCAGCGCCGGAACAAGGTGCCGGATGACCAGATCATCACCGGCATCATGGTCTGGGCCAGCGACGATGATTCTCAGGATGGGATGCTCTAGTGGCTGCTACGAACCCGAACGCATCACAGCCTCTCGCCGGACAAGGCGCGATAGACGCGAGCAACCCGCTGTCGCAACTCGTCCGTGGTATCGGTGGGAGCCAAGGCTTCCAGCCCGGTATCCGCGCCGCCGCGTTCGCCGCGAAACTCGGCATCGCGCCAGAGCCGGTTGCACCCGAACAGGACTTCGCTGGACTGGGCGAGTTGCTGGAGGCGTCCGATGCCGTCGCGTTCAAGGCGACGCACGAACTCGTCGAGCGGCAGGAGCCGCTGGCTATCAGCCGGAAGCATCAGGATACGCATTGGAAGGCCATCAAGCTCGGCTATGCAACGTCCGAACTTGAAAAGGTGCAGGACCAGAATATGTATCGCCAAGCGTTTGCACGCGGATCGGAGAATCTGCGGATCAGCGCAGTCCCGAACAAGGCCGCGGACCTCTGCAATAAGCTCGTCGAAATCCTGAACACCGATCCCCCCGCTCCGTCCCCGCAGGCCACGGACGACAGCGAGAAAGCCGAACGCGCCACCGAACTCGCTGCCCAGTTCCTGAAGCAGGACGGGGGCGAGCAAGGGACGGACGATGATGCCCTGTTCTACGCGCAGGCCGACCTCGCGACGACCTCCGCGAGCGCGTATCTGCACCTCTGGACCGACAAGACGGGCGGTGGCTGGGTGCCGTCGCAGATCAAGGCGCACCCGCAGGCACAGGACGCGAACAATCCGTGGGTGGGTCCGAACGGCGAACCGACGACCGACTACATCCTCCGCTACGTCACTGAAAAGGACGAGATGGAACAGATCCAGTTCACCGAGAACCCGAGTGAAGCGGGCCGGATGTGGCTGCCGAAGATTCGCGCCGAGAAGTGGGCACGCGAACACATTCGGATGTTCCCCGAGGACAAGGACCTCAACCAGTGCCAGACTGTTGTCGGCCTGTTCTACTGCACGCTCGGTGAAGCCAAGCGTCGGTGGGCGGATACGGTCGGGCAACTCGACGAATCGGACCTCGCCGAACTCTGCGACTGGACGCCGCCCCGATACATGGTGCTCCTGCCGCCCGCCCTGCGGAGCCGGTGGAAGCAGCAGAGTGGTGCCACGCACGACCCGAAGGGATCGAGCAACGATGAGCGCGTCCTGTTCTACTACGCGCACTATAAGCTCCCGACGCCCGACTATCCTGAGGGTATGGCGCTGTTCACGAACGGCGCGATGGGCGGCTACACGTTGGAAAAGGGCAAGCTCTCTTGCACCGTCGATGTCCCGTCCGAGGACCAGCAGGACCAGACGGTCCGCGAGACGCACCTGATGGAGATTCCGGTCGTGGCAGTACGGTTGCTCCAAGACCCCGAGGAAGGCGACCCCAGTGGCAAGGCGTTCATGGGCCGGATCGGCGGCGGGAGCGAGGCTCAAGCGAGGCTCGCGATCTCGTACCTTGAAGCAATGGATCAGGTGCTGAATCCCCCGTGGTTCGCCACCGCGACGTCTCCGGTCGAACGCTGGCAGGTCGAAGAATCGCGTGGGTCTGGCGATTTCGTTCCTGTCTTGTCGAAAGACGACTTCCCGCAGCAGGGCGAAGCACCCGCGATCCCGGGTTCATTCTTCCAGATGATGGAGTGGCAGACCGAGCAGGTGAACTCGATTGCCGGACTTCCGAAGCCCTTGCAGGGCGCGGACGGCCAGCAGGAAGTCTCTGGCGTCGCCCGGCGTATTGCGGTGGGACAGGCCAACATCTCGATGAGCCGGATGCAGGCGGCGATGGTCGCGGCCCGCAAGCGGTTCTGGCGGCTCAAGCTTCAGCAGGCGATGAAGCACTTTGGCGTGCCGCAGTTGCTCAAGTTCGTGGGCGAGGACGGCGCGTACAAGCAGGAGTGGTTCACGGGCATCAACTTCGCGCAGGTCACGTCGGTCGAAATGCAGGCCGGCACCGGCACGATGATGCCGCCGCAGGAGAAGGTCACCTACGTCTCGCAGATGGCGCAGATGCAGTTCATGAGCGCCGAGGAAGCGGGCGACGCAGCCCGCCCGACGTTCACGACCACGCTCGGCGTGCCAGCGGACCCGCAGCAACAGCGGATCAAGCGGCAGGTATCGAGTTGGCTGGAAGGCCCACCGGAAGGCTGGATGGAACAGGCGCAGCAACAGGCACAGGCCGCCCCAGTGGCATCCACGCCTGTACCGGGACAACCGCCTGCGCCTGCTCCACCGCCCCCGCAAGGTCCGCCGCTCTGGACCCCGTTCAAGCCGTTGGCACCCGACGACGAACCACAGGTCGCGACCATCCGGTTGCGGCGGTTGCGTCGGTTGCTCGGCACCGTACGGTTTACGAGTCAGCCTGAACTCTGGCAGAAGGTAGCGCTCGACGAGTATTCGCGGATGCGGAAGTCGGTCGCCGACTCCGCCGGCTCTGCCGCGAAGGCTGAGCAGGATAAGCTGATCGCGGTCGAACAAGCGAAAGCGCAGTCCGCGCTACAGGTCGCGCAACAGGAATCGCAGGTCGCACTTCAGGCCCAGCAGGCCGAGGCCGCGCTGGACGAGAAGATCGAACAGGCGAAGCTCCAGTTGTCGGCGCAGGCCGAACAGCAGAGGATCGCTCTCACCCAGCAAGCCGATGAAGCCAAGTTGGAGATCGAACGGCAGTCGGAACAGATCAAGGTCGAGGCCGAACTCCGCCTTGCCGAGATGGAACAATCGTTCGAGTTGCAGAAGATGGAACTGGAGCAAGCGTTCGAGCTACGGAAGATCGAGTTGGAAGCGTCGCTCAAACTGGAGGCGCAGGACGCCGCCGCCGAGGACGCCAAGGAAGTGGCACAGGTCACACGCACCGAGGACAAGGACTCTCCCGATGGCAGCGAATAGCGCGCCTTTCGATCCCCGTGCGGTCCTGCGCCACCTCCAGCCGAAGCCGGAAGTGGTCACACTCGACATGGAAATGGCCGAAGAAGCCATCCCCCACGGCAAGTCCGAGGAGGAGAAGTACGAGCATCATCGCAAGATGGCACGGAAAGCGCCGGGAGCAGCGGCGCGGGCAATGCACAAGAAGTTGATGGCGCACCACAAGATGAAGATGGCACTCTAACCAAAGCGCGAGCATACGATGAAAGTTCTAATCATGCATGAAGGAAAGCCACTTGTCGGAACGGCTACGAAAGTGCCGTTCGGGAATCCCGCGTACAACCTGTATAGCTGGCAAGTCCGTCGTGAGGATGGATGCATAGGACGTGGGGATAGCATAGAAGAGGCGTCCGATGATGCAGGCCGATAACCCAACCCAGACCGAGGGCGTATGATCAATCCTGCTGTAGACCTGACTGCTGACGGCGCTCCTGATGCCGACCTGAGCTTTCTCGCGGATTTCGACGCGCAGATGGGCGGGTTGTCCCAGAGTCCCTTTGGCGACGAACCGGAGCGATCCTCCGAGCCGACACCTGAGCCGCCCGTAGCCGATCCGGCAGATGTGCCGAAGGAACCCGAGCCAGACCAGCCCAGCGACCCTGCGGCCCCGGCGAAGGAGTCTGACGCCATAGCTCCGACCCCGCTCGACTATACCGTGAACGGGGAGAAAAAGATCGCTGACTGGGCGTTGCGCGTCGGTGACGAGGGCGTGGTGGTCCCACCCCAACACATCGGCAAGCTCCAAGACCTGATCCAGCGCGACGAATGGCAGGCCCGGCAGAACCGGGAACTCTACGCGCAGTCACAGAAATACGAAGCCCTGACCCACAAGGTCGGGGACGAGGAGTTTCGGGGCGTGGAAGCGTTCCGGCAGTTGCAGGCCGAGAAGGCGATGCTCGACGCGAGCGGTGGGGCTATCATGGCCGCATTGGCCGACCCGCAGTTCGTGACCGACCTCGCGCTGGCCTACCAGTCCGGCGAACAAGCGCAGGTGGAAACGACCCTCGCCCGTATCCTGACGCAAGTCAAACGGGAAGGGGAGTACGCCCAGTTCAAGACACTCCGCGACGCCTCCGCACAGGAGACGACCGTGGCGCGTCAGCAGGAAACGTCCCACGTACAGGACGCCGAGTACCAACAGATCGTGACCGCGATTGGACAGGCATTGCCCGCCCTGACGCCTGAAGACCTCAAGGTGATGGCGGACTACTTCGGCCCACTCCGCGACCGGATTTTCCGGCCCGCGACGGTCGCCGAGGCGCAGCAGTTCCATATCCGGCCCGGCACGATCATCAAAGACCCGACCGTGATGAACCAGTGGGCGCAAGACCGCGCCACGCTCCGTAGCCAGCATACCAATGCGGTCGCGGCGGCGAGCAAGGCCGCACAAGAGAACGCGGCCCGTCAAGCCCCACGGGTGGCCCCGAAACCCACGAAACGCCCCACGGCCCCGGCGACCCCGGCCACGCCCGGCAAGCGATTCGCGAAGGACGACGGCTCCTATCAGGCGTGGAAGAACGAGATGCAAGCAGGTCGCTTTACCGGCGTTTCAGACGCCGAGTAACCCAAAAACACACTCCAGCGGCCAGCAGGCCGCAGATAGAATCAGATGGCTACGAATGCTGCTCCCGCGACAACCGCGGTTGCAAACCTCGCGGAGTTGGGCAAGAAGACGAACACCGACGTCATGGTCGGTATCCGTCGGAAGACGAAGGAATACGCCCTGTTCGACGACACGCCGGACGAGAAGATCACCCCAAGCGTCAACGAGATGCGCTTGGTGCTGGACGTGAGCTACCAGACGGGCGGCGCGATGATCCCCGATGGCGGCTACGAGGATCAGGCCACGACCGTAGCCCCGGCGACGGGCACGTTCACGTTCGTGCAGTTGAACAAACGGTACAGCTTCACCACGCTGGCCAAGGGCTTCGACGCCAAGGGCCGCGCGGGGTTCATCCAGAAGCAGATTCAGTATCAGGCGATCAAGGCGGTCGAGGCCATCGCGCGCAAGATCGGCGTGCAGACCTACGGCTTCTCGACAGGTACGGTCGCGGTCGTCTCGACGACCAACGGCGCGAGCGCGACCCAGACCGACATCGTGCTGAAGAACACGTTTGGCTCGACGACCTTCCCCGGCACGTCCGCCGCTGGCAAGGTCTACAACACCAACCTGTTCCGCGTCGGCGAGCCGGTCGCGCTCGTGCGTGGCTCGACCGTGCAGGACTTCGGTCTCGTCGTGGCCTCACCGGCTGCGTCGGGCACTGCGGGCAACATCGACGTGACGTTCAACGGCTCGGTGACCCCGACCGTGGGCGATCTACTCGTGTACGCTTCGGCGGTGACGGACACGGCCCTGACGGGCACGGACACGAACCGCTGGCCGGTCGGCCTGTGGGATATGCTGCTCTCGACGTCGGTGCATGGCCTGTCGTCCGCGACGGAAGCGGAGTGGACGCGCGCCTATGCGAATACGGCGGGTGGCCGGATGTCGTATCAGGTGCAGGAAGCGATGGCCAACGCCATCGACAACTACTCGGGCGCCGAGATGAATCGCGTGATCTACGCGCAGGGCGTGCGGCGTGACATGATCGCGGGCGAACGGGCCGCGCTCCGCTACGACTCGTCGTCCTCGATGGATTGGAACGGCGAAGTCGGCACGAAGGGCATCAAGTACTTCACGTCGGTGTTGGTGCCGCCGGGTTCGTTCGTCGGCTATAACAACGATGCCATCGGCAAGAAGGTGCTGTCGGACAAGCCGGACTACGAGGGCGGACCCGACATCTTCTCGCTGGACAAGGTGCAGGACAAGGGCGCCTTCGCGGCGTCCTTCGACTTCATCTACGCCCGCATCTGCAACAACCGGCGTGGCATGGGCTACGCCTCGGATTTGACAGAATCACCGTGAAGCTAAGGGTGACGGGGACTTGGGCACTTCCGCCTGAGTTCCCGCCATCGTCCCTCTACCATTGAAGGCACACAATGGCTACGAATGCAGTAACACGCGCTGGAAAGTGGAACACGGTTCCGTGGCCGAACTCGACCAAGGAGAAGATCACGGCGCCCGTTGGTTCTGATCTCCGGCAGTTGGAAATCCAAGTCAACAAACTGGCGAACGACCTGATCGTTGCCATCGCCACACTGACGGGTGACGCGGGGTGCATCACGACCTCGACGCCCTCCATCGGCACGACCGTTACGATTGCCTGCTCGGCGTCCTACATCCAGATCGCGGGGGTGACCGGGAGCGTCGCGGCGGAGACGGCCAAGGCGTTCGGTGCGCTCGGGACGATCCCGACGGCCACGTGGGGCCTGATCGTGCTGGAACGCATCGCGAACGCTACGACGACGTTTGTGAGTGCCGCTGCGAACTACACGACCGGCTACGCGACGGAGGCGTTGGCGATTGCCGCGATGCCTGCGCGCTCGGCGAACAAGGCGGCGGTCGGCTACATCACCATTCTGGCGACTACGCCGGGCTGGGTCGCGGGGACCGATGCTCTCGCGGGCGGCACGGGCGGCACACCCGCCACGACCACGAACTACTACCCCGTGTACGGCGTCAATGACGCGCTGTTCCCGACCGCTTCGCAGATCGCGACGCTCTCCGGCACGGTGCTGACGTCGAGCAACTACTGATGCCTTCCGCCGCGACTGAAGCCCGCGTCCTCGCTGGCCTGTTGGAACAGGTCAGGGAGAAGCGCGAGTTGGATCAGATCGCTAAATCGTTGTGGGTACCTCCGCAACGGGTGGCGGTCGAAACGCCACTCGACATCGTGCGGGGGATTGCGGCGAAGCATCCGTGGCCTGCGGAATGGGAGGAGCGTCTGCGCGAGATTTCTCCCGTTTCGCAGGATCACAGTTGGCTCTACGGCGCGTGGTTCAATAAGGGCGCGCGCTGGGTCCTGTACGAAATGCTCCCGTTTCCGGCCATCCCCGAGAGCAAGCGATTGCAACTCAGGGGGACACCGTACTGGGAGATACCAAAGCAGTTACGCGCAGGCCGGAAGCAAGCTTGCTCGGCTTTCCAGTGGGAGATGTACCGCACGAAGAAGGTGTGGGCGCGTCCGTTCTGGGTGATCCAAGGCCCGGCCGGAGGCACCCCGGCTGAGTTCACGGAGATGGAACAGGCAATGTTGCAAGCGCAGGGCCTCGATACCGAGCCACCGGAGCCGGGGGCATTGCCCTACGCCCCGTGGGATACGCGGGTCGAGACGCAGTTACGGTCGCGGGATCGGCTGATGAAGGCGCGGTATCGACTGTCGAAGCTCCAAGCCTCGGCGGACAACGACGCGCTCAAGGCCGAATCGGTGTTGGCCGAGGAAGCGTTCCGCAAGGAGTTCTGGGGCTGGTGGAAGGAACAGATGCAGCCACAGGCCGAGTTCTGGGCGTGGTACAGCGCCCGCGAAGAAGCACAGCACGTCGTACGACAGGGCACCGAAGCGGAGCAGCGGGCCGCCGAAGATGCCGAAGAATGCTATCTGACGACCGGGAATCTTCCCGTCGTTCTCCCCTTTTCCTAGACTGAATCATGGCGTCCAAGAACTACGGTGCACAGAAGGCGGGCTGGTCGCAGGCCGATCAGCGCAGCTACGCGATATTCTACGATCAGCACAAGAGCGCGAAGTTCCCGCAGGGCCGTCCGTGGTGGGCGGTCGTGGAACGCGCCGCTGAGGGTGCTGCAATGCCCGGACCCGTGGGCGAACTCCAGCCACAGGGCTGGGACGCGCCGTGGCTCCCGAACGCGGAGTACGTCGCCCGTTCGGTCGGCAAGTCTACGCCGGGGAGCGTGATGGATACGCGCCATTTCCGCATCGACTACAACTCGATGATCGCGGACCGCAAACGGGCATTGCGCGAGTACTATGACCGTGCGGTGCTGGAAGCGGTCGGGCAGGGATGGGAAGCGCCGAACTACGGCGACCCGATCTCGTTCCGGTTGCGTGCGATTGTCGGTGTGCCGCCGCAGTCGCCGAAGATTCCAGAAGCGGCACTCGCCGAAGACCCGTGGATTCTCGGGTTCAGCAACGTCGAGAACGAGTCGCTGGCTCGTCTACTGGCGCACGGGATGGAAGACATCGCGACGGCCCCACAGAGCGAGAAGAAGGTAGACGAGATGGCCGAACTGAAGGCGCAGATCGCGGCGCTGGTCGAGCGAGACCGAGCGCGTGATGCGGAGAGCGAAGCGAAGGCACAGGCCGCTCGTGATCGGATGGCGAAGGCCCGTTCAGGGAAGAAGACTCACGCTGCTTCGGCAGGGTAACGCATGGCCACAATGGCAAGCGCGGACCTACTCGCACTATTCAACGACTACGCGGGACGTCCAGCGTCCGGCGATGCGATCTCGGATGCCAACAAGTACAAGCGGCTGGCGCGGGCGCAGGATGTCGTGATCGAACACTTGTCGGCCCGTGTGCCAGAGCCGTACTACAGTCACGCGGCCTACGGTTCGACGCCCACGATGACAGCCGCCACCGGGAATCAGGTGTTTACGTTCGGCACGGACGCGAACAGCGACGCCTCGTTCCCGATTGGCAAGGTCAACATCTACTCGTCGCTCGCGTCGATCCCTGATGCGCCGTTGCTGGAGGGCGTGGACTACCTCTGGGAAGGCAACCAGATTCGGATTCCGAACAACCGGACGTGGACGGGGACGCTATACTGGCGGGGCATTGCTCCGGCAGAGGCGTTGAGTGCGAGCGTCCAACCCACGTTGTCACCGCCGCCGCTCCGCATCTTGATCGTACTGGAAGCGGTACGGGCGTATGCGGCAGAGGGTGGCCGGAACCCTGAACTCAAGGCTGAGATGGCGCAGGAGTATGGGGTCAACTTCGCTAGTTGGTGCTTGACCCTCAAGACCGCGCAGGTGAATCGCGGCGGAGGGGTATTCTCTGGCCTTCGACTCTCGATGGTCAGATTTCTGTAACCCGCAGGACCATTAGAGGGTATCATCATGGCCGCTCTACCTCCACATCTTTCCCCACTCGTTCTGGCGAACGCAGGCCGCGAGTACAAGGTCACCGTCGCCGATCACGGCAAGTTCCTGTTCCTTGGGAACGCGGGTGACGGACGGACCTGCACGATGGCGATCCAGTGGGTGCCGGAGGACAGTTTCGCCGGATCGTTCGCGGTCACGGCGCGGATGTACGGCAAGCCCGCCTCGGACAACGGCGTGGCGTTCATCGACTTCCCGTTCCGCCGCGTCGTGCTGAATGACGTGGCGTCCGATCGGGCAATCACGACGAACACGGCGACGCCACTCGTCAACAGTTTCATCATCGAGGTACCATCGAACGGCGTGGTCCTCGCGATGCTCTGTGCCTGCACAGCGGGAACCGGAGTGTTGTACAGTTGGCCTCTCGCGGGGCCAGCTACGTAGTTCCTGTAGTTCCACGTAGGTCAACCATTTTCGGGAGTCCCAAATGTCACAGATCGTTCTCAATGGGCAGATTGGTCTGCTCAGTTCCCGTCAGCAGTTGGCGGCTGATGGCAAGTTCTTCACGGTCCAGAACCCGACGCCCGGCACGGCCGTTGTCTGGGCAACCCTCGCGGCCTACAGCGCTACCGCGAACGGGCTGTTCGTCATCCGCAACACGAATACGGTAGGCGGCGCGGACATCCATCTGGATCGTCTTTGGCTGAAGCAGACGGCGACGGCCCCGACGGGTACGTTGTCGCTCAACTTCGAAGTGTTCAACGAGACGGGCCTCGTCCTCGGCACGGGTAACGTGGCCACGCGGACGCCGGTACAGCTCAATCAGGGTTCTGGCAAGACGCAGAGCACGGGCGCCGTCGTGCAGGCGTTCTCGGCTGGCGCAATCACGATTCCGACGACGGCGGTGGGCACGCGCGTCCAGCAGAGCGCATTCTCGATCCCAACGGGCGTGACGGTCGCGCACGATGCATTCATGATCGACTTCGGGTCCGACTCGCCGATTGGCAGCAAGAACGGCGGTGCAGCGGCTCGTGCGACCGATCCCGGCCTGTTCTCCGCGAGTGCTGATCCCATCATCATTGCGCCACAGACGACCTCGTGGATCAACTGTTGGTGGATCAACGGCGCGGCCAATGTGCCGTCCCTAGAGTACAAGCTGTCGTTCGTCGAGTTGTAAGAACACGCGGGCGGGCGGTGTCACAGCCGCTCGCCTATCTGAAGGACTTACCGGGGAACGCATGGCGCGACAGAACCTCCGAAGTGGACCGTGGAAGGGAGTCTTGGATTCGCCTGATCCGTTCGACGATCAGACCGAACCGGCGTTCCTACAGGACGCGCAGAACATCTACTTCACCGAGGGCGAGAAGCCGTCGGGGGCGTGCGCGCGTCCGGGCCTCGTCACGTCCACGGCGGCGATCCTCACGACGACGGCAGGGCAGGCCGCGTGCGCGTTCACGATGACGTCGCTCGGCGGGACGATCTATCGGTTCTTCGCCACGAACGGGAAGCTCTATCGGTTGTCTGGCACTGGCTACACGACCGCAACCGACGTCACGCCCACCGGCGTGACGATCACGACTGCCGCGAGCCCGGCTGGGCGCATCTACATGGCGTCGTTCGCGGACGAGTTGATCTTCACCGATGGTACCGTGCGTCCGTGGCGAGGCACGAACCTCGCCGCGACGCCGATCACGGGGACGTACATCGACATTGACGGGGCGGCGGGGGCATGGACGGCGCAGGGTCCGCCGGTCGTCTACACCGGGGCGTTGTTCTTCATTGCCAAGTCGGTGCCGGGCGGATCGAGCGTGGAAGCAGGGGTCGGACTGGTCTGGAGCGAGCCGTTCCAACCGGATGTCGGATATGTGCAGACGGGATACGCGAACTTCTGGAACCTCATCCAGCAGTCGGCGGACCCGCTGTATTGCCTCTGGGCCACGAACTCGTACCTCTATTACTTCCGTGAGAACAGCATTGGCGCGCTCGCCGGCGCCCCGAACGTCAACTTTTCCAGCACCGCGAGCGCGGATATGGTCGCGGTCGGCGTTGGATGTGCCGCACCAGCGAGCATCATCCAGTTTGGGGACACGATCTACTTTGTGGATAGCGTCGGTCGTCAATGGTCATATACGGAAGGTGGGGAACTCAAGCCGATCTACAAGCAGTTGGAGGGCCAGATCGCGGCCAATCCGGCGTTCCTGTCTTATCCAGCGGTCGTCGCGCAGGTCGCCATTAGCGTCGTAGTGCCGCAACTGAACGTCGTCCTGATGGGCGGGTGGTCGTCGAGTCCGACGGCTTCACCACCGCTGGCACCGACGACGCTGTACTGCTTCGACGGCCTCACCGGGATGTACTTCGGGCGGTGGAGTGCGGCGGCGGCCTCTGGCGTCACGACGTTCGATGCGTTGGCGCAGATGAAGGACGCGGCAGGCTCGCCGATTGTCGTGGCCTACACGACCGGCACGTCCATGAAGATCAACCTGTTGTCGTTGCTTTCGGCCAACGTCTGGACGGACAACACGATCCTCCCGACGATCAGCGTCCAGACGCAGCGGCTCGGGTACAGCGCCGACAATGTGTGGAATGCGACGGACGTGGGGGTTGTGATTAGCGAGACAGCCGCCCCTCTGACGATCACGGTCAAGACGCCGTACACGTCCGCGACGACCGAAGCGACGGCGATGGCGGCCAATAGTTCGCAAGACGGCACCTATCGTGTGGCGTTCGGGATGGACGTGGTGCAGGCCCGTGGGATTCAGGTCACGATCACGCCGACGACGGCGACGAGTCAGTGGGTATGCCAGCACGTCACCTTCCCGGCGACGCCATCGAAGGCGAAGGTCGAGGATTACTAGGTGAGCGATCGCTTTCTTTCTGCTGCGTATTCGCGTCGCCCCGCGCCGTCAAGCGGAGGCTTTCTTTCTTACGCGAAAACGACGATGGTCAGTCCTCTCCAGTGCTCTGTCGCATGTCCGACAGCGCCGCTTGCCATTGGGGCGGACGTGGAGATTGCTGCCAGCGAACGGATGTCCGCGCTTGCAATGCGTTTTTCGTGCGTTGATGGTAGAGAGGCACGTATCAGCCCTTCTCAAATTTTCTTTTTGCGTCACGACTTGAAGGTGTATCGGGTTCATACAGGCCCTGTTTCGGCAGAGATGATCTACCGTCAATCCGGGCGGGATCGGGCCATAAGTAAGGGTGTACGCGAGGCGGTGTGCTCGCCAAAGCTTACACACGCCGTTGGTACACCTGTTCACGGTGATATACCCGTTCCTTATGGATTTATGCGGAAGGACCCAACAGCCGTCTATTCCGGCAAAACTCGCGAGGTGGTCCTCAAATCTCGTCTTTCTGTTCTTGGTTGGCATAGGGTGGAATATATATACCCATCCGCGCAGGGCGCAAGGGGCGTCGCATGAGTGCCAGATTCCTGTCTGCGGCATACTCTAGAAGGCCAGCCCCTAAAATTTATGATCCGCTGTTCCTGAACACGGAACTCTCGCGGATCGCGGCGTCGATGACGTCGTACGTGATTCGGAACGTCACGGCGGCCACGACGATGCAGAAGAACGACGGGATGCTCGTCTGTGACGCCACGGCGGGCGCGATCACGGTCACGCTACCATCGCCTGCGGTGGGGTCGGGCCAGCAAGAGACGATCAAGAAGTCCGACGAGAGCGCGAACGCCGTCACGATTGGCG
>ERZ1292625.113-Hain-H41-01um-R1-113-length-132313-cov-12_pt8 | contig 15024 bp, 2 predicted proteins | sample MGYA00564400_ERZ1292625 | MGnify/ENA primary metagenome ERZ1292625 (study PRJEB36523, sample SAMEA6512639) | groundwater metagenome | collected 2019-01-08 | study: AquaDiva: Metagenomics assemblies of 32 groundwater samples | reverse complement strand
AAGTAAGATTAGCGGAACAAGTAAGATTAGCGGAACAAGTAAGATTAGCGGAACAAGTAAGATTAGCGGAACAGCAAAAACGAGAACGAGAAAAATTAGAAATAGAGCAACGAAAACAACAAGCAGAATTAGAACAACAAAGGCAATTAGAATTAGCAGAACAACAAAGACAAGAAAAATTAGCAGAACAACAAAGACAACAAGCAGAATTAGTAGAACAACAGAGACAACAAGCAGAATTAGTAGAACAACAGAGACAACAAGCAGAATTAGAACAACAAAAACAAGCGGAATTAGAACAACAAAGGCAAGTAGAATTAGCAAAATTAGCAGAACAACAGAGACAATTAGAATTAGCAGAACAACAGAGACAAGTAGAATTTGCAGAGCAACAAAGACAAACGGAATTAAAATTACAACAGATACGAAAGGAATATGAAGAACAACAAAAACAATTAGAATTAGAACGAAGAAATCAATTTGAAAGTGGAAGGTCAATACGGCAAGAGGAATTACAGAAGAAGAAATTGAGAATACGCGAAGAATCTGAAAAACAACGAATAGAATTAAAAAATCAAGAAGATACACAAAATCAAAAAAAATTACAAAATCAAGAAAAATATAATGAAAGAAAAAAAGAATTGCAACAACAACAAGAAAAATTAGAGAAACAACAAGAAAAATTAGAGAAACAACAAGAAGAACGAAAGAATAAATTTAGAATAGAAACATTGCAAAAACAAAAAGAATTTAAAGAAACAAATTTAAGAAGGCATGAAGAATCTAAAAAACGACGGCAACAAAAACAAGCGGAATTAGAAGCGGAACAACAACGAAAACAGGCAGAATTAGAAGCGGAACAACAACGAAAACAGGCAGAATTAGAAGCGAAACAACAACGAAAACAGGCAGAATTAGAAGCGGAACAACAGCAAAAACGGGCAGAGTTAGTAGATCAAGAAAGACAAGATAAATTAACAGAGCAAGAAAGACAAGATAAATTAACAGAACAAGATAAATTAGCAGAACAAGAAATATTAGCACCACCAAAATCAGCACCATCATCAAAACCAGCAATGCCACCACCAACATCAGCACCACCAAAATCAGCAATGCCACCACCAAAATCAGCAATGCCACCACCAAAATCAGCACCACCACAAAAATCAGCACCATCGCCAAAAACATCACAAGAAATAGAACAGGAATTTTTAATAATGGAACAGGCAGAACAACGAAGATTAGAAGTAAAGCAACAAAAACAACAATTGGAGGAACAAAAACAACAAGCAGAGAAGCAACAAAAATTAGCAGATAAAATAAAATCGAGACAAAACAAAATAAAATCGAAACGAGAAAAACGGGAACAGGAAAAACAAGATAAATTAAAACAAGAAGAACAAGAAAAAGCAAAATTGGAAAAAGATAAAATAGAACGACAAAAACAGGCAGAAAAACAAATGCAGATAGACAGAGAAAAAAGACTTAATGGAATTGAACAAAAAACTGTGTCCAAAATAAATGTAGAAGAATTAGAAAATGAAGAAGAAAGAAAAAAAGAATTTGATAAATTATCATCTTATAAACAATCTGTAATGTCAATTATTGAAATGAGTTGTAGGAAAAAAATTCAATATTTTGATATGAAAAAAATATTAATGCATTTAAAACACACAGAAGAAAAAAATATAGATAAAAAAACAATAGACCAATATGTATTAAAAATCAATTATGAATTATGTATGGAACATATAGATAAAGTATTGAAAATACATAAAAAATATAATAAAATAACCTATGATTTAAAAAACGAACTACAAGATGAAAATAATTTATATAAATTTCTAACTAAGGATATTTTGTCAAAAATGGATCTTTATGTTATTGATAAAATATTATATAATGCGACCAATCACGTAAATATTTATATGGACGTACTAAATACACATATAGGTAATAATATATTCATAAGTATAGATTACATTAATGCACTTTGTGAATATATATATTTTTATTGTAGTTATATTAAAATACTCAATATGAACAGGTTATATATATTAAGTAATATTTATTATGGTGATGATAAATTAACTACATATTTTTCTAACCATTATTTTATATCAAAAATACATATCGATTATTTTGATAGTCTAATAAAAGATGAAAATTCCTTATCAGTTGATTTTTTTAATTATTACACTTATTCGTTTTATAGAAGTATAGATAAATTTAAAGTGGTAAATCATGGATCGGATAACAATGCAAATGACAAAGTCATTAAAAATATTAATCAATACCTTAAATGGTGTGATAATATTAATAAAAATTTTATTGATAAGAGATTATTAATTATGTTTAAATTTGTTATTAAAATTTGTTGCGATAATAGTTTTGATATATATTACATTAAATCACACCCAAACAATGCGTATAGTTTATGTATAAAAAAAGAAGAAAAAGAAGAAATATGTGAAAGTTTTATTTTAAGTGTTTTGATGGAAAAAATAGAAGGGCAAAAAATAGGAATATCATCAAGAAAAATAGAGGAACCAAAAATAGAAGAACCAAAAAGAGTATTAAAAAATATAGATATTTCCGATTTTAAAGATATACATTATGTCGGCATTTATTTATATTTTAAAACACCTGAACTCATTTTCAAGTATGCAGTATATAAATATAAGTCGATATTGATATACTGTTATATAATATGGAATGCCAATAAATATTTATATAAAAATTATAGAAATTTACTTTTTGCAATATTTACATATTACCGGATATTAAATATTTTACAAAATAAATATCCTTCATTATATCAAAATGTTGAAAAAAAACAAATCGAAGTTGAAAAAAAACAAATCGAAGTTGAGAATAATGAATTCAATACAATGTTAATAAATAATGAGAAAGATATATTTAAATCAATATTTGGTGATAATTTTTTATCGAAGGATATCACGGATAACATTAAAAAACAACAATTGGATAATTTTGAGATGGATATAAATGAAGAATATTTTGACGTCATTTTAGAATTAGATTTAAATAATATATCAAAATATATAATTCACTACTCAATCGAATGGTTTGAATGTGTATTATTTAAAAATTTTGATCGATATATTTTTGGTGATTCGCGAATAAAATTATCGAATAATATTTCTGGAATAAATAATGATATTGAGACCGATATTAAAAATAATATGATAGAATGGAACAGAATATACGACGAAAATTATGTCGAAAATAATGAAAAATTAAAAAAAATAAAAAATATACTGCATATGCGTAAAATATTCATCGATATGTGCCAAAATAAAAAATTAATCAAATATGTGTTCGATTATTATGACTATAATTTTATTATAGTTCAAAACCAAGAATGCGTGGATATGAAATATGATGAAACAGATGAAAAAAATATTATTGATTTTGATAATAATTTAATTTTAAAATCATCAAGCGAGAGTATGTTGCCAACAGTTAATGAAACTGTAAATGTACTGGGTGGATTTAATAACTTCTTTACTACCATATTTAAGAACCTTATGATAGCAGTTATTATTATAATATTTATTATATTGATATACTATGTAATCCGCTATTTTGATAATTACAATATTTTTGCATATTTTGATAATTCAAGTTTGGGTAATACTGCATATAATGTGAGACGAGATAAATCGGCGCAGGATAGTATGCGACAAGATAATATATATCCTGTCAATGTATATAATATCAACAATATATATATGAATACTTATGATAAATCATAATTACTATCTTAATAATCTTTTTTTTATTTTTTGACTATAATATAAATGTTCGCAGTTAATATCGACCCATATATTAATCAAGTTAAAAAACGCATAAATTTAACAACCGATTATATGAATAATGTTGCAAAAATAGATAATTCAAAAAAAGACTTATATAATAAAAGTGCGAATATTGCAATCAGTAATATAAATAAAATTGCGAAAAATAGTGATAAATCATATGCATACAACATAATTCAAAAATTGTATTCGGGTATGATAGATTTATCTAATCAAATAATAAGTCCCAACCCAATAATTAACACAGCAGACGCCGATAAATATGTAAGTTATAATACGCCTGAATTCATATCTGCAGATGATGCACTTAATTATTTTGGACGTCTCGATGGTGTAAATTATGTGGATTATATGCATGATATACGTGATAATAAATTAGGATATGCGGCGGATGATGAACTTAAAAAAAAACAAGAAGAAATTGATAAACTTACTAATGAAAATGAAATATTGTCAAATGTAATGAAAGAATACGAAAATAAACTTAAAAATGTGGATTTAAAAACAGATGAAAAAAATAAAGAACATAAAGAGCATAAAGAACAGATTACATATAACAGAAGACTTACAGAAAGAAATACACAATTGCAGAGTGAGATTGACGATTTGAAAAAAACAAAGAATGAAAACAATGCACGATTAAAAACTCTGCAAATTGAGTTGGAAAATATTGATGAGAAAAATAGAGTATTGATTAATGAGAATAATATATTGAGAGAAGAAAAGGCACGTTTGGGAATAGAAAATACACATTTGGGAGAAGAAAAGGCACGTTTGGGAATAGAAAATATACATTTAGGAGAAGAAAATATACATTTAGGAGAAGAAAATATACACTTGGCAGAGGAAAATATACATTTAATGGAAGAACAGAAACGTTTAGAAGATACAATACAAGAATTAACAGAGGAGATTAATAAAAATCGCGAAGAATTAGATAATTTACAAAAAACCCATAAAAAATTAGACAACTTACAAAAAATTTACGATGAACTAATTATACAGTATAATAAATTAAAAGATAAATTACAAAAAATTGCAGAAAATAAAAACGCAGATAACTCCGATGATGAATTTTACGATTTTGAAAAAGATCCACTAAATGGAGATATTCCATGCGATGCAAAGGTAGAAGATTTAAATAAAACAATCGCAGAAATGAAAGAAACAATTCATAATTTAGAAGTTCAAATTGGAAATTTAGTATCAACATATGAGGGAAAAAATGAGGAATTAAAGAAACTGCATGCAGAACTCCGTGAATATAAAATTGATATTGAGCATTTAAATCGATATAGTGATATTGACAAATATACAGATGATACAACAGGTTATGATGCATTGGAAAAAAAAATAAAAAATTATGAAGAACAAATTAAACGCATTAAATCTACAACTGATCATATAAATGAATTAGAAAAAGAATTGGAAGCATTAAAAACACAATTAGATGAAAAATATAATGAAGGTATTACAGAGGGTAGGAAATTACGATCTGCAGATGATGAAAAAATAATATCAAGACAGCAAACAAGAATTGATAATTTACTGAATGAAAATACTAAACTTCAAGGTAAGATATCTAAATTAGAAGATGACATAAAACTTCTGGATACTAATAATAGGAAATCGGTAGAAAATTTAACCGCGGATATAGAAGATAAAGAATTAAAAATTGCTCAATACGGAAGGGAAAATAAAAAACTCACAGATAAAATAAATGAGATGAAAGAAAATGATGGATCGCAAAGATTATCATATGAATCAAAAATATCCGCAAACGAAGACCAAATCATAAAAAATAAACGAGAGATGGGTGATATATTACAAAAAATTAAAATATTAGAACAAAATAATGCAGATATGATAGATTTAATAATTTCCCTGAATAATATTATCGTGGATAAGTCTAATATGCTGCACACCGCAGAATTATATATACATCAATTAATGTCAAATGGGGATATATCACAAGAACCAGATTTATCATATGTGCATAATCATTTATCCAATATAAATGAATATAATGATACAAATAAAACCGATGAAAAATCTAAAATGATATACCCAGAAAATAATGATTATATAAATAAAATAGATAATTTAATAAAACACAATACATCTAATAATTTAGATACATATTATGAAAATTCCATATATGATTTAAATAAACATCATCAATATGATGAAAATTTTACATATAATTTATTAGTATATGATATTGAAGTATGTATGAAGTATTATGCAAAGGCGCGAAATGTAAATGATGTATTTTCAATTATTTATTATGAGAAAATACAAAAATGTATTTCATCTTTAATAGAAAAATATAATATCATAATAAGTGATACATTATTCAAAGAATGTATTATAAATACACTTAAAGAAAAAAACGAAAATGACGATTTAATAGACGAAATAATAAAAAATATATATGATATCGATCGTAGTGAAACGACATACATTATAAATGATCGAAATAATACAGATACTGCATACATTATTATATCTAAATCTAAACATAATATTCCAAAAGAATTCATCGGTGATTTGAATGACGAAACTGCACGCGATACATTATCTAGTATAGATAATTTATTATTTTTCTATTATTTATTATCAAAAAGAATATCAGATTATGTGTATAAAATTCAAAAAAAAGATTTGGATATAATCAATGCTATCGACAATGAAGAATTAAAAAATACAGAAATAATAAAATTATTAAATAATGATAATAAATATAATAATGAAATAGAAATAAAATTAGTTGATAGTTTATATCAAAATTGTAGTTTTGTGATGGATAGTTTAAATAAAAAAAATATAGAACGAATATTAGAATTTATAACTTATTTAATTGAAAAATTGACAGATAAATATAAAGAAAATTTACTAGATAATACATATCTTGATTTATTATCAAAATTAACAAAATTAAATGATATTATTGCAGATAATATTGATAATATAAAAGAAAGTGTGGATGGTGTGGATGGTGTGGATGATATAAATACTGATGCCGATGATATAAATACTGATGCCGATGATAAAAATGCGAATGATATTGCAGATATATTTAAAAAATATAAAGAAGAAAATAAAAATAATGTAAGAAGAAAAGGATATACACCGCGTCAAAATACACAAAATATACAACAATTAAACACAAATAGTTTAGATCTCGCATCTTCAAATGTTAAAAATAAAATAAAAAGATTGCGAATTTTGCATAATATATTATATGTAGATTATACATTTGTAAATTATTCACGATGTATAGATTTATTATTTACATATAATAAAATTATATCAAAATTGTTAATAGAACATAATATTAATATCCTCGATATTATTAACGCTAAGTTAATATTACCGCATCCTAAAATATTTAATGAACAATTGAACGAATATTTAAATGAAGAAGGTGCCATCGTATATGAAGATTTGAAGAAGAAAATTGATAATGAAGAACATAACGTACATAAAAAATATAGTAATTTTATAAAAAAAACTATATATTTTTATGATACCGCATATATTCAAATACCAATTTATATTTCTAAAAATCTTCCAATTGAAAGTTTGGAAATTAATTTAATATATTTTTCAAATGAATTACATAAAAATATTACAATGTGGGGATTAGAAAATACTAGTATTTGTGATTATTATAAATATCTGATAGATTTTAAATTAAATAAATACTTGGCAATAAGAAAAGAATTTATGGATAGTATAAATATTAAAAGTGAATATAAATTATATTCACCGATGAATAATAATATAATCACATTACAATATAAAAATATTAATGATGAAAGATTATTATTTACCGCAGACAATATATTCAAAAATTTATATAATGATGGTGTAAAAATAAATATAAAAAATATAAATGGAGAATATATATATATAAATGGTTATAAAAATAGATCGAATGAATATTTAATTATAAAATATCATGAAAATGAAATAAACGAAGAAAAAAAAAAATTAATACCATACGAAGACTATAAATATTTTTTACAAATAAGTAAAAAAAAAATTACAGATGATAGGATATCAAATGAACAAATTATAGATGATACGAAGAAACAAAATGAACAAAATATTATAGATGATACGAAGAAACAAAATGAACAAAGTGTTGTAGAACAGAATACTCCTGATACAAGAGTAAGTAAATCAAAACAAAGGCATAGAAGGAATAATTTTCGAAATATCGGTAGACCACAAACGCCGTTAATGATGCAACCTGATAAAATAAATACAATGGAACGCCCAGTATCAACAGCATCCACCACTGATGATGGTGATTTTTCAGAAACTGAACGAGAAAATACAGAAAACACAGATAATAAAAAATCATCGAATATACCAAATTTACCTATTAGCGGTGGTTTATTATTTACAACACCAAATTTCAATCATAATATTAATTTTAATGCTATATTTAATATATTTTGTATGATATGTGTATTTTTATTAATATATTATATTTATAAAACACAATTTGTATGTACTGCAATGTATTCTATTAATATTTACAGTAAGTAATTTTAAATTATATTATTTTTTTTGTAAAAATGTAATAAATAAGTTAATATACTAATAATATGTTTAATGAAGCGGAAACAAGAATTAAAATTGCAAGAGATTTCATTAATTATGCGTCGAAGGTGCGAGATAGTCAAAAATATGAATTTAATAAAGCGGCAGATGATGCAATTCAAAAAATAAGAGATATCGGTAAAAACCCAAAACAAGATGCTATTTTTCCGCAACCAATAGATACCATAAATCGCAATGATGTGGTTAGATTGGTGGATAACGTATTAAGTAGTGCCCAGTATTTGGTTAATGCTGATACTTCCACTGATGTGGATACTTCATATGTGAGTAATTATGGTAATAATCTAAATCCTGTTTTAGCGGATGCTGATCTTAAAGAAAATATGGAACTATTAGATGAAAATATAAAATTATTAGAAGAATTGGAAAAATTAACAGAAGAATTAAGACTTGAAAAATTAAATAAGGGTGATGCGGAGGATAGAAAAGATATCGAAGATAGAAATGAAGAATTAAATAGACGGAGACAAATATTAATAGATAAAGAACATGAATTAGCAGATATGGAACGAGAATTATCAGATAGAGAGCAGAGATTTGAGGATGACATAGAACTGAAAAAAGATTTATATAATACTCGACAATTAGATATTGATAGGAAAGATGCGGAAATAGCGGACTTAAAAGAAACAGTTAATAAATTATTAGACAAATCTGTCATAGATATTGAAACGATAGCAAATTTAGATGCGAAAATAAAAGAATTAGAGGCGGATATCGCACAACTTAAAGGAGGAGAAAATAAAGAGACTGCAACCCTAAGAGAAGATATTAAAAAGCAAAATGAAGAAATTGAGCGATTAAATGCATTACTGGTAGAAAATAAAAAAAAATATAAAATGAAAGTTATCGGATTGAATACCATGATTAGAAATCATAAGCAAACAATAAGGACACTTAAAGAAAAAAACAATAATATCGAGGATAAATTACAACGTATCTCCGCAGTTAATGGGCGACTTATAGTTGAAATAAATAAACTTAATGCGAATAATCAAGCATCGGCAAAAGAAAAAGATGAAATTAGTGAAGAAAATAAAGATTTAAAACGCCACAATGACAATCTACGCGAAAGTAATAAAACATATGAAGAGGATAATACGCGATTAACCGGAGACAATACGAGATTACGAGATGAAATTAAAACATTAACCGATGAGAAGATACAACTGAAAAAAGATATAAAAAGTTTAAATTTTGATATCGAACAAATAACGCCATCAATCAGGCAACAATTAGAAGAAATAACGCGACAAAGAGAAGAAATAGTAAAACATTTAAATTCCATCAATCGACTTGAAGCGGAGAGCGAAAAACAAAATGAAGAAGGTGAAAGATTACGTAAAGAGAACGAAAGATTACGTAAAGAGAGCGATAGATTACGTAAAGAAACTAAATTGCAAAATAGTCAATCATCTGCAGAATATAGAAAAAATAATAGACAATTAATGGAAAATAATAGACAATTAGTGGAAAATAATAAACAATTGGGTAATGAAAATAATGAACAAAAAATACAAGTTGAAAATCAAAATATAAAAATTAACGAATTAGAAAGTAAAATTGCAGAACAAAATACACATATTACCGAACTAAAAAATAAAATCACAGAACAAAAAGCACAAATTGCCGATTTGGAAAGTAAAATAATGAATAAGGAAGCGTCGATTACAGGATTAGAAGCAAAGATAGTATTAAATACCGGTAAAATTACACAGCAAGAAATAGATATTACAGAATTAAAAAAAAATGAAGAATTACTGAAAGCAGATATCGCAAAACTACAAACAAATTCCACAGAAGGAAAATCAAATTATGATGCAGAAACAAGTAGATTGAGTGAAGAAAATAAACAATCTCAGCAGAAAATAAGTCAATTAACGGAAGAAAAAAATAAATTAACAGAACAAAATGGGCAATTACAGCAAAAAATAAATCAATTAGAAACGGATATACAAAAATTACGCAAAGAGGAACAACAAAATTTTACAATCCTTCAAGGTGAATATGAACAATTATTAAAATCGAATAAAGATTTATTTAGAACAAACGCGGAATTAAAATCTCAATTAGATATTTCAACTGGGCAAGTTGGAACATTACGAACAGATGGTAAGAGTAATATGGATGAAATACAGAGATTGCAAACGAGTGATAGAAATAAAGCGGATGAAATACAAAGACTGCAAGTAGAACATAAAAATACATTAATTTCCATTATACAGTCCATAGGGGAAACAATAGATACAAATACGAATATAAATGGTATTAAAAACGAAATTGCAAAATTAAAACAACAATTGACAGATATTACGAAAGAACGCGATGAGTTAAAATTACAAATTTCGAATATGAAAACAGCACATAGTAAAGAATTGGAAAGTTTAAATGAACAATTAGCAGGTATGCAAACAGAACGTAAAAAAATAGAAGAAGGATTTGCTACGCTTAGATCGAAAATATCTGAATTAAAACTCACAGATTTTAGTATTGATAGTTTAACCATGGAAGCGACATTAACTCAAATTCCCACGTATATCAGTCAAATAATAGAAGAAAAAAAATCATTAACTGATAAATCTGCGCAATTACAATCGCAGATAGATAAACTCGATGAAGAAAAAAAATCATTAGAAGAAAAAAATAAATTAATATCCGGAAACGATGATGCAAAATTACAAGAAATAGAAAAATTAAAAAAACAAATCACAAGAACCATGGAGGATATAAAAAATACAGAAGAGGAATTAAAAATTTCACAAGGAAAGTTTATTTCTGAACAATTGCAGATGGTGGAAAAATTGCAAGGGCAAACTGAGCATATTATTCAAAGTGGAATTATAGATCCAAAATTATTACGAGGTGCTCTTCTCGCACAGCAAATTATTTTAGAAGAACTTAAAGCAGTTAGAGAAGAAGGCGAAAAATTACAAGAAGACCATAAATTAGAAAATACAACAGAATTTAAACAACGTCCAAAACCAAGAAAATTAACTGAGGATGATAAGATAAAATTAGATAACTTAAATAAAAAAAAAGATGAATTATTACGAAAAATAAAATCAAATCCAAAAATATCACATATTGCGGATAATTTAAATCAATCTATATCTACTGCGGATGATAAAGAAGAACCTATAATTTACTTAGAAGACGGAACTGGAATTGACAGTTTGAGACAAAGTATGATGGGAGATGCAAGCGATATATTAAATTCAAATTATGCAGATTTATTTGATAACAAAAATGCAGAAATAAAAAAACTTAATAGTGAAATCAAAGGGAGTCAAAATAAAGTATCCACCATTAGAGAACAAATGATACAGAATACAGGCAGTATTGAGAAATTATACGATGTGCAGAGTGAGGAAAAGGATGATGAAAAAGCAAATATTAAAATTAAAGAAAATGCGGAATTACAAGGGCAATGTGACGCGATTTTATCTGATGTAGATCGCAAAAGAAAATTATTAGATGTAGCGGAAAAACTCCATATCGAAAAATCCGCAGATGGCAAGAATTCAATCCGCGACGAGATATTTAAATTACAATGCGAGAATTTAAGACAAAAGCACCTCATAGAGCAATTACAACAGGATATTGAAAATGAAAGGTCGTATAATACACGTATGAATGAAAAATTATCAGTGCGTCTTGTGCAACAAAGGATATTATACAGACAAATAGAACAGAAATTAAAAGAAGCGGAAAACATGTATAAAACATTATTTGGCGAAAATAAAGCGTTGGGGGATATAATTACAACACAAGGAGATACAATTACAAAACAAGTGGGTCAAATTGCAGATCGGGATAGGCAAATCGTAGAACGTAATGAGCAGATTGCAAAACATGAAAAACGAATTGGAGAATTGGATGAGCAAATTCTCGCATTACGGGGACAATTAACTACATCACAAGGCGAAAATAAAACATCATCCGATGCAAATAGTAAAATCATAGCAGAATTAAAACAGCAAAATACGGAATTAAAAAAACAAAATGCGGGATTAATAGAAGAAAAAAATAAACTATTGCAACAATTAGCGGAAAAAGATAGACAGATTGGAGAAAAAGATAAGCAGATCGGAGAAAAAGATAAATTAATAGAAAAAAAGAATGTGGAAATTACAAGACTCGAGAAACAAATAGAAGATAGTGGTAAAGATGATGTTGCAAGAGCAACGACAATAATAGAAAAAAATAATGAAATCGAACAATCTGAACAAGAAAAATTAAATTTATGGCGAAGAAAACAACAATTATGGCGAGAAAAACAACAATCGGAAACAAACGAACAACAATTGGGAGTAGATAAACAACAATTAGAAGCAGATAAACGAAGATTAGAAACAGATGTGCAAAAATCAGAAAACGAAAAACAGGAATTAGAAGAAGATAAACGTAGATTAGAACAAGAAAAGCAAGGATTGGCGCAAGAATTACAAGATTTAAGAAATAAATTTAATAAATTAGCGAATGATATAAAAATTAATAGACAAAAATTAGCGGAGTTAAAATCCTCGACGGAAACAAAATTAACCGCGAATGACGGACAAATTACCACATTAACACAAGCAAATGCGAAACACGAAGCAGAAAATAAACAATTAACAGGACAAATTACAAAATTAGTAGGAGAACTTAAAAATGCGAAAGATCAGATCACAACTCATGAAGGTTCCATCGAAGCACAAGCGAGAGAATTATTAAGACTAAATCAAATTATTACAGAATTAAAACGAATTGTAAGTCTATCAGGATTAATCAATGATAGCACAGATACAAAATTAGTTGAAAATATGAAGCAAATCATTACTTCATATAATGAGAATAAAAAAGAATTAGATACAATTATGACATTGTTGAATGGTTCGGAAAACAACGTTGCAAACATTGGCGAAATTAAGACCAGAATAGGAGAAATATTGGTAAAATTACAAAAATGTTCCGCTGATTTAAAAACAACATCTGCAGATTTGGAAATTGCAAATGCAACGATAAATTATGGTATGGAAGAATTAAAAGATATAGAAGGAAAAGATGATAACGGTGAAAATAATTTAACGAACAAAATTTATAATCTCAATTTGCAAATTAACAGTTTATTAAATATTTTAGGTATGAACGAAATTAATGATGCAAATATGGGAAAACTTTTAAAATTTATGGAAGGTATCCAATCTATAATGGGACAAGATGAAACACCAGATTTATTTATGCAGAGATTAAATAAAGCACTAACCAATATTGGAAAAATTGAAGGAATATTAGACGGGAAAAAACCATATGACGAAGAAATAAGAGAATTAAAAGAATTTATGCGCGAAATGAAAGAAATAATTGGGCAACGTAATGGAGAACAAAATATATTTACTTTTATGCGAGAAATGATGATTATTTATGATGAATTGAAAACTATTAAACCGGATACAGATAGTAAGAATGGAAGTATTTTGGTAAATCTTAAAAGAGCAAAAGAACGCTTGTCTCGATTAGGTGAAATAGTTAAAATAGATACTACGAAAGATGATGGTAAAATAGAAGGTGAAGTTGAGCGAATTAGAAATCTACTTCTTAAAATAACAGAAAATTTAGGATTGAAAGAGGAGAAAGAAGAGAAAATATTACAAAGGATAACTGATCTTGGGAAATTTTACAATACATTAAATCCCGATAATAAAGATATGAGTGCAGTTATTGCAAGTTATCAGAAGACACAAAGTATTATGCGAGCGGTTACGACACTAACTGAAAAAAAAGAAGACGAAATAAAAGCATATATTGATGAATTAATTGGCATTATATCTACATTACAAGAAACGTTGAATATAAATGATTATTGGTTTGAGTACGTAGATAACGAAGGAACTCCTTATTATTATAATGAAATAACAGAAGAAAGTGTGTGGGAAAAACCTAATATGGAAATTAAACAGAAGGTAGAAATAAAAGATTTAGTTTTACATTACAGTAATATACAAAAAAAAATAATTGAAATAATTCGCGAAAAACAAGAATATAAAAAAAATATAGAAGAAAATAAAAGAAAAATTAAATCATTAGAAGATGAGAATGGAAAATTAAGGATAGAATTGAAACAATGCCAAGAGGCGTCTGCAAAAAAAGATATAACGATCGGAGAACGAAATGCATTGATAGATGCGAAAAATAAAGAACTACAAGGACAAAGAGCAACATTAGATGCGAAAAATAAAGAAATAGGAGAACGAAATGCATTGATAGATGCAAAGAGTAAAGAAATAGGAGAACGAAATAAAACAATAGGACAACATACGGCAACGATAGAAGAAAAAAATAGGAAAATACAAGAAATGGAACAATTAATGGTTAGAATGAAAGAAGAATTTGCGCAATCAGCATCAAAAAAAACATCGGCGGATAATGAAGAATTTAATAAAAAATTACAAGAATTACGACGACAAATAGACGAAAAGAAAGGTCAATTAGATGTAGAAACAAAAAGAGCAGATGAAGCAAAACGACAATTAGATGTAGAAACAAAAAGAGCAAATGAAGCAAAACG
>ERZ1292625.2853-Hain-H41-01um-R1-2853-length-15025-cov-8_pt1 | contig 15025 bp, 13 predicted proteins | sample MGYA00564400_ERZ1292625 | MGnify/ENA primary metagenome ERZ1292625 (study PRJEB36523, sample SAMEA6512639) | groundwater metagenome | collected 2019-01-08 | study: AquaDiva: Metagenomics assemblies of 32 groundwater samples | reverse complement strand
AAAAATATTCTAGGCGTCATTACCGCGCGCGGTGGTTCAAAGGGAATACCGGGTAAGAATATTAAAGTGCTTGGAGACAAACCGCTTATTGCTTATACAATTGAATCAGCGAAAAAAAGCAAACTCATTACGCATCTTATTGTTTCTACTGATGATGAAGAAATTGCTGATGTTGCGAAAAAATACGGCGCAGACGCGCCGTTTATACGGCCGAAAGAATTGGCGCAGGACACCACCCCGCATTTGCCCGTTATGCAACATGCCATAAAATTTATGGAAGATAAACTCGGCATTGTTTTTGATTACGCCGTAATTCTTCAGCCGACTTCTCCGTTTAGAATGCCGGAAGATATTGATGGAACAATACAAAAATTGATTGATACTAGAGCGGACAGCGCGGTTTCTTTGGTTGAATCTGATAAAAGCATGCATCCAATGAAAGCGAAAAAATTGGAAGGCGACAAAGTTTTGGCTTATTGTATGGAAGAAGTTGAGGGCATAAGAAGGCAGGATATTCCCATTGCTTATAGGAGAAGCGGAGCAGTTTACGCAATGAAACGTGATTTGCTGCTTAAAGATAATAGATTATATGGCGATTTTGTGGTTGGTTGTGTTGTGCCAAAAGAACGGTCAATTGATATTGATGAGCCATTTGATTGGTTAAGGGCGAAACATATGTTAAAAAATTTAAAGAAGAAATGAACAATATGGCTTTTTCTAAAAAAGATAAGCATATAATTGTTAATTATCATTACATCAGGGATCCAAGCCCTGATTTTTCTGGTATTCATCCCTGTTTGATTGATGAATTTGAAAGGCAAATCAAGTTTTTGACAGAAAATTACAAAGTCGCTTCAATAGAAGATGTTTATAAGGCGGCAGAAGAAAAAAACGAAGAAAGATTATGTGCCATTACCCTTGATGATGGCACAAAAGATCATTATTCTAATGCTTTGCCTATTTTGGAAAAATATAAAGCGACTGCAGTTTTTTTTGTGCCCACAGGCATTTTTGAGGGGATTCTCCCTTACACGCAAAAAATCCATGTTTTGCTTTCCAAATTTGATATCGCGGAAATTATAGATAATTTTAACGATTTTTTAAAGAATAATTTTTCTGAAATATATGAAAAATTTTTTATTCCCGAAGACGAACGGCTTTCTGACACTAAAAGGCATGATTATGGCGGAGATTTCAGAATAGATAATTTTAAGGAAAAAATTACTTCTTCACCAAAAAATCTGCGCGAGGATTTTATAAAGAATTTTTTTGATAAAGTGAATATTTCCGAGAAAGATTTAATTAAAGAATTATTTATAGATGAAAATGAAATGATTGATATGGATAAAAAAGGATTTTTAATCGGTTATCATACTCATTATCACAACGCCATAGATACTTTAAATGAAAAGGAGATTGAAGAAGACCTCAATAAATCAAAAGAATATTTCAAAAGAATTCTGAATAAAGATCCTGATTTTTTTTCTTATCCCTATGGCAGATCAAGCGAAACTGCCATTAAAGTTTTAAAAGAGAACGGTATTAGATATGCTGTAACTATAGAAAGAAAGGGCGTATCAAAGAATGATAATCCCTTAAAGATTCCCAGGTATGATGTTAATGATATAAAAGATTTTCTAAATAGTCAGAGATAATTGTGATGACTATGGATATTTCAAGGACAAAAAAATTTTTTGGCAGGGATGATGTTTTTATTGTCGCCGAAATTGGGAAAAATTTTATTCAGACAGAAGAAGATAAAACCGTGGAAGAATATCTTGGAAACGCGAAAAAACTTGTTGACGAAGCTATAAAAGCGGGAGCTGATGCTGTAAAATTTCAAACTCATGAAATTGAAGATGAACAATTAAATATTGATATTGTTTCCCCGCATTTTAAAGGTAGTGATAGATATAGCTGGATAACAAGAAATATGAATGCGACTCCATTGGAAGGATTCTGGAAACCGCTTAAAGAATATTGTGACGAAAAAGGGATTACCTTCTTTTCAACGCCAATGAGTCGCAAGGCGGCTCAAAAATTAGATAAAATCGGAGTTCCGTTTTGGAAAGTTGGTTCCGGTGATGTCCAGGATTATATAATGCTTGATTTTATGATAAACACTAAAAAGCCGATTATTATCTCAACTGGCATGGTTGGTTTGTCTGAACTTGATAAAGTAATAAAACATATTATATCAAAAGGCTCTTCCTTGTCTGTATTATATTGTATAAGTCAATATCCCGCTCCGGCAGAATATTTTAATCTTGGCACAATAGAATATTTGCTAGAGGAATATCCGGAGGTCGTTGTTGGTTTTTCTGACCATTCTATCGGGAACGAGCTTGCTTTAACGGCAATAAAACTTGGAGCACAAATAATTGAAAAACATTTTTCATTTTCGCGCGATTTATGGGGCGCTGACCATAGGGTTTCTATGACGCCAGAAGAGTTTAGGATTATGGTTGATGCGATTGGAAACGGTAATTATAAAAACATTGATGAATCGAAATACTACGGCACAAAAGATAGAGAGCTTGAAGGTGAGAATAACAAATTTAGACCGTATTTTAATAAATCTTTAATGGCTGGCCGAGATATTTCAGCTGGAACTGTTCTTACAGAAGAAATGATATTCGCAATGAGACCAAAAATGTATGCAAAAGGTTTGCCATCAGAAAATTTTAGGCAAATCATAGGAAAGAAAATAAAAAGAGATTTAAAAAAGTACGATCCGATTACTCAAAATAATTTTATATTATAATGCAATGGAAAGAAAAAATAAAAAATTAAAAGACCCAGATTTTTTTATTGTCGGCCTGCAAAAAAGCGGAACATACGGCATAAGCGCCCTTTTGGACGCGCATCCTCAAATAAGATGTCTGCCGAACCATCCAATACATAATTACACGAAAGGCAAAACTGGAGCTGATGAAGGAAGGATTTTTGATATGCTTGCAAGCATTGATAAAGATGACGGAGAGGCGCTGAAAAATTCTTTCTTGAACCACCATGGAGGCTTTTTCGCGAATATTGCTGGCCTTATCGGTAAAGCAAACAAAGAAGAACTTTACGAAGCCGTAAAAAACCGCTACAAAGAATGGTTTGAATTTCAAAACTCGGGAAACAAGCCGATTGTCGGCGATAAAACCACAGAATATGTTTTTCATCTTGACATGATTGATGATTTTTTTCCAAACGCCAAAAAATTATGTATTATCCGCAACCCTAAAGACAGGATTGTTTCTTGGAATTTTCATCAGATAAGGAAGGGAAGAAAAAATGGTGAGAAAATAGATGATGAATTTATCAAAAATTATCTTGAAAATCAGATAAAAAAAGAATATGAAAGCATGCTAAATTACAAAGGATTTATCCATTGCTTTACTTACGAGGCACTTAAAAACAATCCTAAAAAAGTCTTAGTTGGGATTCTTTCTTATCTAGATGCTGATTTATCAGAGGAAATAATGGATAAGATGATAGAGGAAGCATCTTTTGAGAATCTAAAAAAAAAGGAAATTGATTATTTTAAAAAAGAGAATATTTCTCAAGATATAAAGCATTATAGAAAGGGAGTAGTCGGCGAATGGAAAAATTACTTGAGCGAGGAACAAGTTAAAATGATTGATGCAATTATTGATTCTTTGCAAAAAAAAGTTTTTGAAAAATATAATGTTATTATGAGTGATTATGAATAAAACAATTTTTATCAGCGTATCAACTCCAATCTTAATAAGAAATTTTCTTCTTATACCGAACGGACTTCTTGATATTCTAAAAAAACAAAAAGATACTCGCATTGTATTATTGGTCGTTGATTCTGCGGCAGAGGTGGTAAAAAAAGATTTTGGAGATACCAATGTTATTATTGAGCCGGTAAAAGTCAAATGGAAACGCAATTTATTGCAGAAGTTGGGAATTTTTTTCAATACTTATTTAAACTTAACGCCGCTTGCTTGGCTGGAAGCAACAATGGGCGTGAGAATAGACGAGAAGGCATTAAGAAAAAAGAAAAAATATCCTTTATTCTTGAAAAAATTTATTGCCAATACATTTGGCAAATCAAAATGGGTAAGAAAAAAATTGGCGTCCAAGATTGACAATTTTATATTTTCCGAGCGCCCATATAAAGATCTGTTTGATAAATACAAGCCGTTGGTCATTTTTGTGCCGGACATATTCGGTCCGCAAGGATTGAATATATTAAGGGAGGCGAAAAGACAAGGTGTAAAAAGTTTAGGTATGACAGCCAGTTGGGACCATTTTCCTAAAAGGTTTGAGGCCAGAAAGCCCGATACTCTTCTTGTTTGGAACGAGATTTTGAAAAAAGAGGCGATAGAACTACAGGATTATGAAGAGAAAAATATTTTTGTTTCCGGGGTGCCCCAGTATGATTTATTCGCGCAAAAAGAGCACTTGCTGTCAAGGGAAGAATTTTTTAAAAATATTAATTTGGATTCAGGCAAAAAACTCATCTCCTTTTTTTCCAGTTCAAAACGCGCTCCTGATGACGGGGATATCGTTGATATGATATTAAAATGGATAAAAGAAAAAAAATTTTCTTATAATGCGCATATGTATATAAGGCCGTATCCGGGCGTTGTTTCAGACCATGAAAAATTTGATAAATTTGAGGGAAATAAACTTGTTTATATTGACTGGATAGAGAAGAAAAGATTATTTGGCGACGGCGCTCATGCCTGGTATCCGTCACTTGAAGGAATGATATTTTTTATGAATGTGTTGTATCACAGTGATGTTATCATAAGCACATATTCCAGCGTCAGCGTGGAGGCAAGCGCGTTTTTAAAGCCAGCGATAAACATTAATTTTGACGGATATAAACAAAGGCCGTTTGAACAGAGCATAAAGCGTTCAAAATATAAATCCCATTTTATGCATGTGTTTGAGACAAAAGGTGTTTGGCAAGTGGAAAATCAACAGGAACTTTTTGATTCAATAGAAAAATTTTTAAAAAATCCTGATACGAATAAAGAAAATCTGATAAAATTAAGAGATAAAATGTGCTGGAAAATAGACGGCAAAGCGAGCGAGAGAATTGCAAATAAAATTTTAGAATATATAAAATAGATGAGAATTTTTGAAAAATGGATGATCTGGGCAGTGTCTGAGGGTTTTGCAAGGGCCTTTAACGGAATGATGGCGAAGATAATAGGGGGGCTTTCGCGCACTATATCTCAATTTTATGTAGTTATACTTATTATTGGCATTGTTCAAGGAAGCATTGGTTTTTTTGTCAGTAGGGTTCGGGGTGTTAATCTTTTTCCAAACAGGGCGTCTATTTTTGGTTGTATAAGTTTTGGGATAATGGCTGTTATTTTGACATCCGTCACTTTTACCGTATTTATGCTTGGAGGAAGTATTAGTATGTTTGTGTTTATAATTTCTCTTTCCATAATACCCGGCGCTATAATAGACAGAATATTTTTTAAATATAAACTTAATAAATTGCAATGGTTGGGCGTGGGCGTAGGTCTATTTGGGGCGTATGCAATGCTTAATTTTCCTTCTATATCAACATTGCGTAACTTGCCTTTATGGGTAGGAATCGCTTTTGTAAATGCGATTGGTGTTTCAGTTAATCAGGGTATAACGAAAAAAATAAAAGATGTTGACCCGTTTGTAAAAAATTTCTGGGTTGGCATAACCACATTCTTAATTTCACTTACTGTGCTATTTGTTTTAAAAGAGTACGGAAAAGATATGCCCGTTAAATTTTTTATAATCCCATGGATTCTCGGTGCGGGCACCTTTTTTCTTGTGTTGGCAAATCTAATGAGTTATAAGCGCGGCGCTAATATGGCCGTAAAAAATTTAATTGACAGGTCTTCTTATCTTATATTCGGCACACTAGGAGGGATATTTTTTTTCGGAGAGAAATTATTTATTGGTCAAGGTATAGGAATTGTTTGTTATTTTATTGCTTTATATTTAATGACAAATAATAAAGAAATAATATAATAATATTTATGCAGACAAATAAAATACTATGAGAATATTAAAATTTGGAAAATTGAAGATTGGAGGCAATAATCCGACAGTGATTATTGCCGAAATAGCTGATTCGCATAACGGCGATATTGATACCGCTAAAAAAATGGTTGATGAAATTAAAAAAGCCGGAGCCAATGTGGCCAAATTCCAGATTCATTTGCCGGATATTGAGATGGTGCCGGGCAAGGTGATTATGTGGGACGGCGATTTGTATGAAATTTTAAAAAGAAATTTATTTACTCCGGAAATGCATAAAGAGATGATGGATTATTGCGAGAAAGTAGGAATAGAATATCTTTGCACGCCATTTTGCCCTACTGCTGTTGATATTTTAAATGACTTAGGAGTGAAAGCGTTTAAAACCGGCGCCGGTGAAATTAAAAATCTCCCTCAGCACAGAAAATTGGCTAAATTATCCGCAAAAACAGGCAAGCCTGTGATTGTTTCAACTGGTATGTCAACTTGGGACGAAATTCAAGACACAGTTAAAATTTATGAGGAAGAGGGAGCCAAAGAAAATCTTGTATTAATGAGTTGTACTTCAGAATATCCTCCGAAGGATTATTCCCACGCGAATCTCGGTTTGATTAAAAGAATGCAAAATGAATTTGGCGTTTGGGTTGGACAATCTGACCACACAATGGACAATTACACGGCTTATGCTGCAGTGGCGCTCGGCGCGAAACTTGTTGAAAAACATTTCACTCTTTCAAGAAACCAGAATGGTCCGGACCACGCCATTTCTCTTGAACCGCATATGCTTAAAGATTTAGTTAATGGAATCAGAAAAATTGAAGTTGGATTAGGTGAAGAAAGAATTGTTTCAAAAGAAGAGCAGGTTGTGCGCGATTGGGCTTTTCATAGCGTTGTCGCGTCCAGAGATATTAAAGAGGGCGAAGAATTGACGCTTGAAAATCTTATGCCGAAAAGGCCTGGCTCGGGCATTGAAGCAAAATACCTTGATAAAATGTATTCAAAAAAACTCCTTGGCAAAAAAGCCAAGCGGGATTTATTTAAAGATACCATTTTGCAGTGGGAAGATGTTATATAACAAGACGGTATTGAAAAATATCGCTTTTTGTTTTAATATAATTTTGTGCCCAAAAACAAGCCAAATAAAAGGAAAATCGCAATTATAGCCGGTTCTCGCGGAGAATACGGCTATTTTCGGCCAGTTATAAAAGAAATAGAAAAAAGAAAGAATCTTGATTACGGCGTTATTGCTTCAAATATGCATATGCTTGATTCTTTCGGGTCTTCTATAGACGAGATAAGAAATGATAATTTAAAAATACACGCGGAAATTTTTAATACTTTGGACGGTTACAATCATCTTACGATGGTAAAATCGCTTTCTATTTTTATGATGCAGTTGCCGGAACTTTTAAAACAAATGGGCGCTGATTTCATACTTTTAGCTGGCGATAGGGGAGAGCAATTAATAGGCGCCATCACGGGCGCGCATATGTATATTCCTGTAGCCCATATTCAGGCAGGCGAACTTTCCGGCAACATTGACGGAGTTACCAGGCATGCCATAACTAAATTCGCCCATATTCATTTTGCGGCCAATGACGATGCTGCCCAGAGAGTTTTAAGGATGGGAGAGGAGCCGCATAGAGTGCATAATGTCGGCGCGCCAATGCTCGATGAACTTGTTAATGGTTACATGACTCCAGAGGAAAAAATTTATAAAAAATTTTCCATTGATAAAAATAAACCCTTTGTTCTTGTGGTTCAGCATTCTGTTACGGAAGAATTTGACCAGACAGAACGCCAAATAGAAGAAACAATGAAGGCCATATCTAAATTGGGTCATCAGACAATTATTGTGCTTAATAATTCTGACGCTGGCAGTTCTATTTTAAGAAGAGTTATATTGAGGAATAAAAAGCCGTTTATGCGCATTATCCCCAATATGAAACGTCAGGATTATGCCGGTCTCTTAAGCGTTGCCGACGTAATTGCCGGAAATTCTTCAAGCGGCATTATTGAAGCGCCGACTTTTAAATTAGCGGCAGTAAATATCGGCAACAGGCAAAAAGGAAGAATGCAAGGCATCAATGTGATTAATGTCGGGTATGTTGCCAAGGAAATAGAAAAAGCTATAGAAAAAGCAATGTCCCCTGATTTCCAAAAGATTGTTTTAAAATGCGTAAACCCGTATGGTGATGGAAAATCTTCCAAAAGGATAGTTGATATATTGGAAAATACGCCTATAGATGATAAATTACTTATTAAAAGAATAACTTATTGATTATTATGAAAAAGGTAGATTTAAAAAATAGTTCCTTTGTAATGAATGAAAACTCTTTAATAAGAGATGCAATGGGCGCTATAACCGACAATCAAAGGGGAACAATTATTGTGATTGATGATAGTTTTTATTTTCAAGGGCTGGCAACTGACGGAGATATAAGAAGAGGAATGTTAAAGGGAGCCACAATGGAAACGCCGATTTCTAAAATAATAAATACGAATCCTGTTGTGATTAATAAAAATGGCGATATTGACAAGAAGGCAGAAGAAATTTTTAAGGCAGATTCATCCATAAGCGTTATCCCGATTGTAGATGACAATAATATACTTATAGATATAAAGACCAGGGACCCTAAAAAAAGAAAAGAAATTTAATCAATTATCTTTATGATTCAAAAAAAGAGAAAAATCTGTTTTATTATTACCAGCTTTATTCATTACAGCCGGAATCTGCTTATATTGAAGGAATTAAACAATAGGGATGATGTTGATTTACATATTGTGATTGCCGGCGCTGTTTTACTGCCAAAATACGCCTCAAAATACGCGAATATCAAAGATATGCTGGAAAGAGACGGTTTTAAAAATATATATGAGATTCATTTTAATCTTGAGGGCAGCAGCACCATAACTCAGGCAAAAACAGCTGGCCTTGCCGTAATAGAATTTTCCACCTTTTTCCATTATTGGAAACCGGATTTAGTGGTATTGCGAGGCGATAGATATGAGGGTTTGGCGGTCGCTATGTCCGCGGCTTATCTAAATATACCCGTTGCTCACATTGAAGGAGGAGATGTTTCAGGCACCATAGATGAATCAGTAAGGCATGCTATTACTAAACTTTCGCACATTCATTTTGCCACCAATGAACCAGCAAGAGAGAGGATTATAAGAATGGGAGAAGACCCAGAGTATGTTTTTAATTTTGGCAGTCCAGAAATTGAGATTATACATAATATTGCTAAAAATAAAAATAATAATATAGATTTATCTCAGACCGGAAGCGGATACAATATCAATTTGGGTGACGACTACTTGATGGTAATGTATCATCCTGTTACATCAGAATTAAAAAATCTTAAGTCCAATACAAAGATTTTATTAGATACAATCTATGAATTTAATATACCAACAATTTGGTTTTGGCCTAATTATGATGCTGGATCTGAGGAAATCTCTCATGAGATAAGAATTTTTAAAGATGAAGTTGTAGACCACAAGATAAAATTTATGAGGTATCTTCCTCCGTATAAATTTTTAGCAATATTAAAAGACGCCAGATGTTTTGTGGGAAATTCATCTGCCGGAATAAAAGAATGTTCTTATCTTGGCATTCCTGTTGTCAATATTGGGAAGAGGCAGAATAATAGATTGAGTTCAGAAAATGTTGTCCATGTTGAACACAATAAAGAGGATATTAAAAAAGCTATAAATAATCAGATAAAAAAGAGAAGATATCCTTTATCTGATATTTATTATTCTCCTGATACGAGTAAGAATATAGCGGAGAAATTGGCCACTATTGATTTATATATCCAAAAAAGTTTTAGAGATTAAATTATTAATTATGAATAAAAAATATAAAATTTTAGGCGTAATACCAGTAAGAGGGGGATCTAAGGGCGTTCCGAGGAAGAATATAAAATTATTAAACGGCAAACCTCTCCTTTATTATATGCTTACTTCGGCCCTAAAGAGCAAAACATTTGATTATGTGGCGGTTTCTTCCGAGGACGATGAGATTTTGGATATTGCAGGAAGATACGGTAAAAAAAATAAAAAATTTATCCTTATTAAGAGACCTAAAAATCTTGCTTTGGATTCCACACCGACTCTGCCTGTTATCCAGCATGCCGTTGTTCAATTGGAAAAAGAAAAAAAGATAAAATTTGATTATATTGTTCTTTTGCATGCTGTATCGCCTTTAACTTATGCAGATGATATAGATAAGGTAGTGGAAAAATTGATAAGGACAAAAGCTGATTCGGTTGTAAGCGTTTATGAAGTTCCGGGCGGATATCATCCCGTCAAAATGAAAAAGATTGTAAAAGATAGATTGTATCAATATGTGCCAAGCATGCCGGAAAAAAGTTTCAGAAGACAGGACTTTGACTCTATATACAAGAGAGCAGGAGGCATTTATGCGGTGAAGAGAGACGTTGTTATGAAGAATCTTTTTTCGCTCGGATTTTTCTGTGGCAAGGTGACAAGGCCGTATATTATAACACCTCCCGAGAGGGCGATAGATATAGATGATGAAGTCGATTTTTTTGTAGCAGAAAAAATAGGAAAGAAATTGAGGATATTTAAATAATGAAAAAATTAGTTTATTTAATTGATTTGGCGCACGAGTCAAAACTCGGCTTGAGCAGCGATACTATGCCTCTCCAGTTGGGCCTTATTGGCGCGTATTGCTTGAAGGAACATGGTTCAAAAGTTGATGTCAGGATTTTTAAGTTTGTCGGCGGTTTTTTGAAAGCGATGAAAAAGAAAAAGCCGTTTATAATAGGCGTTTCTAATTATCTTTGGAATATCAATATTGGCTACAAATTCATAAGCGAAATAAAAAAGAAATATCCTGATATTATCACGGTTTTTGGCGGGCCTAACTATCCGGAAGAATTAAAGGACCAGATTGAATGGCTTAAAAAACATCCTTATGTTGATTTCTATATCTACAAAGATGGAGAAATTTCGTTTTCACGGTTGGTCGGGGAATTATTGAAAAATCCTGATGCGAATTCCGTTAAAAAATTGAAACTCCCGAGTTGTCATTCATTGATAAAAAATAAGCCGTATTTTGGCGAATTGGAGCCGCGGATAAAAGATCTATCGATCATTCCATCTCCGTACACAACGGGACTGATGGATGATTTTTTTAAGTATCGTCTGATACCTATGATCCAGACGGCGCGGGGTTGCCCTTTCACTTGCGCTTATTGCTGTGAAGGCGAGAATTATTACGCCTTTGTGGCAAAGAGGTCGCTTGAAGATAAAAAAGCCGAAATTGATTATATAGTGAATAATATCAAACACACGAAAAATTTAAGGATTACTGATTCCAATTTTGCCATGTATCCGGAAGATGTTGAGTTTTGCAGATATTTAAGCAAGGTTCAGAAGAAAACTGGCTATCCTGAGTATCTGGGATGCAGTACGGGGAAAAATCGGCACGAAAGAGTTCTTGAATGCAATAAATTATTAAGGGGAGCGATTAGGTTGACCGCTTCTGTTCAGTCCTTAGTGCCTGAAGTTTTAAAAAATGTCAGGCGCCAGAATATTTCGCTTGAAGACATAATGAAGTTGTCTGACCAAGTGAGCGATTCCGTGACAAACTCTTATTCGGAAATTATCCTGGCTTTGCCTGGCGATTCTTTGGCTGGCGAGGAAAAGAGCATTTCGGGCTTGATGGACGCGGGTATAAGTAATATTACACAGCATCAATTCGCGTTAATTAACGGCGCCCATTTGAATCTGCCTGAAAATCGCAAAAAATTTGGAATGAAAAGCATGTTCAGGCCGGTTCAGAGAAGTATTGGCATTTATTCTTTTGATGGCGAGAAATTTAACGTCGTAGAGGTGGAAGAAATTTGCGTCGCGAATAAAACAATGTCCTTCAAAGATTATTTGGAAGCAAGGCGATTGTATTTGAGCGTGGGAATGTTTTATAACGATCGCGTATTCGGTGAAATACACGCTTTGCTGCGGCTTTTGAAATTGTCCACTTGGGAGTGGGTTAGTTTGGTGCATAAAAACATAAATAAATATGATTCTGAAATAAAAAAACTTTATAGTGATTTTATCAAGGACACGAAAAATGAGCTTTGGAAAAACGAAAAAGAGATGTTTCAAGATGTCGGCGCCAATATTGATAAATACACATCTGGAGAGATAGGTGGAAATCTGATTTATAAATACCGCGCGCTCGGTTTTGTGAAATATTTTTCCAATGTTCATAAAATCGCGTTTAATAGTTTGCGGGAATATTTGAAGAAGAAAAATATTAAATGCAATGAAATTGTGGAAGATTTGGAAAAATTTTCATTGCTTCAAAAAAATGATATTTTCAATTCAAAAATAAAAACCAAAGAAGCATTCGGATACGATATATTAAGAATGATTGAAGATCCGTCTTTGGCGCGAAATAACGGTTCGCTGGAAGACATACATTATCCGATCAGGGTTTCCATCGGCCATACGAAAGAACAGAAAGAAAGCTTGCAGAGACAATTGGATTTTTACGGGTCAGATTTGGGCGGGTTGACCATGCTCATTTCAAGATTCCCGATAAAACGATTTTATAGAAAAGTAGAAGTTATAAAATGATAAATAAAAAATATATAATATTAAATTTTATCCATGGTAACAGCCCTTATTTGAGGACAACTGAACTTGCTTTAGCCATTAATGATCTTTTGGAAAAAAGGGGGGAAGAGAGAATGGGTATTATCGTTCCCTGGGTTTACAAAATTAGGCAGATTCAGATAATGAAGCATAACTTCGGCAGATTTATTGATAAATATCCTGACGAGATATTGCTGGATAAAAATCTTGGCGCTCGTCTCCGTTCAACTTTCTATGACGGGAATAATTATGGCGAATGGCTGAATTATTTTTTGAATAATTACAAAGAAGCAGAAGAGAAAATCCAGAATTATATTTCGGGCGATCTAACAGTGGAAACTTTTTCGGGCAAAGAGGTTAAGATAAAAAAAGAGGATATTGCAATGGAAATAAATCGCTGTCCCCAGATAAATTTTGGCATATCGCCTTCTTATTATGCCAGTTTTGGGTATATGTCTGAAATTTTGGAGCGCGCGCAAGCGGAAAAGGGCATTGATGCTGACAAGGAATTATTCAAAAAAGCTGTTCCAATCCATAAAAAAATAGAGGAAAAACAAGATTTGCATTTTATCGCAGAGCCAGCAACTTTTTTTTATTTAGACAACAGGGATAAAAAATATAAGACAGAAATTTCCACTCCGCCCAATTCAAGCCAATCATTATCTCTGGATTTTTTCAGCCGTTTGTTCTTGAGAAAAGGCATTTATATTACAGTGACAGGCGTATATGGATTGAATCATCTTTTTGAAGAAATTAAGGATATAGGCTTGAAGGTATATAGCCATAAAAAAGGATTATTGCCTTTTGCCAAAAAAGCGCCGCCGTCAATCATTTCTCACAAGAATATTATTCTTCATTTTGCCAGAGTTGGCTGGGGATCTGGTTGGCTTTCTTTTTTTTCAGAGACACCGTTGATTGCGTTGCCGTTTGATCCCAAGGATGAACCGGAAGTCTATTTTAATAATATATGCCTTGAGAGAACGGGATTGGGCAAGGTTTATAATGGCCAATCCGTAAACGAATTATTGGAATGGAGTAAGGATTATAAAGATAATGTAAGATTAATAAAAAAGAAATTAATGGATAAATATGGTACATTAAATGGCGTAGAATATACGGCAGAAAAAATAATAGATCATTATTTAAAATTATGACAAAGATAATTGCAGAATTGTGTCAAAATCATAATGGTGACAGAAATATTCTTGCCAAGATGATTAAGGCCGCGTCTGACGCGGGCGCGGATTATGTCAAAGGACAGATTATTTTTTCCGAGGATTTAACTTATCGTCCACGTTTTGAAGAGGGAGTTGTTGAAGAGCACGGCATCAGAAAATCCATCAAAAGGCCTTTTGCTCCGGAATTGGAAAGAATGAGCAAATTGGATTTAAAAGAAAGTGATTATGAATGGTTTATAGAAGAATGTGTTAGGAACGGCGTGATTCCCATTGTGACTATTTTTTCAAGAAAAAGAATTCCTTTCACCGCAAGTTTGTCCTGGACGGAAAAAACAGTAAAAGTCGCCAGTCCTGATATTATCAGTATTCCTTTTTTAAAAGAACTTTGTGATGTTTTTGATCATCTGATTGTTTCCACGGGCGGAGCCACTGACGAAGAAATTGAACAGGCGGCAAAAACAATAAAAGAAAAAAGGAAAAAACTTACGCTTTTGCACTGCGTTTCAATTTATCCGAATACTTTTGACGTTTCCAATTTGTCGCGGATGGATTTTTTGAGAAATTTTTCCGACAGCGCTGGTTGGTCAGATCATACTCTCGTGGCTCAAGACGGCATCAAGGCGTCAAAAGTCGCCATCGCGCTCGGCGCGGATATGGTTGAAAGGCATTTTACTGTTTTGGAGCCGCATCAGACAAAAGACGGGCCTGTTTCCATAAATCAGGAACTTCTGAAAGAACTTTCCGATTTTGCCAAATTGCCCAAAAAAGAGCAGAAAAGAATTGTGGAGCGGGAAATTCCGGATTGGCGCGTTTTACTCGGTTCGCCCAAAAGGCATCTTACTCTCACAGAGGCGTTAAATATGGATTATTTCCGTGGCAGATTTGCCAGCAAGGTAGACGACCAATGGGTGTATAATTGGGAAGATAAACCAGTGTTATAGCATTGGTTTGAAGTTATCCACATTAATCCCTCCCCATTTGTTTTTCTAATTGTGCTAAAATAAAATATATAATATAGTAATATTATACAATTAAATTTAAATTGCATCTGTATTTTTTAAAAATTAAGAGTCGAATTATTATTAAAATTAATTATTAATTTAAAATGTCAAATAACAGAAATAAACATTTTCTTTCAATGCTGCTTTCAGCAGTGTTGAGTTTCGTTTTTGTTTTTATTGTTGTGAACGCGTCTTCTACCATAAGCACAAATATTAGCACAGGCG
>ERZ1292625.2852-Hain-H41-01um-R1-2852-length-15031-cov-4_pt1 | contig 15031 bp, 13 predicted proteins | sample MGYA00564400_ERZ1292625 | MGnify/ENA primary metagenome ERZ1292625 (study PRJEB36523, sample SAMEA6512639) | groundwater metagenome | collected 2019-01-08 | study: AquaDiva: Metagenomics assemblies of 32 groundwater samples | reverse complement strand
CGAGCTTGCAACTGCGGTCGCGGGTGCGTACGGGTCGTTTGCGGATTTCAAGAAAGCGTTTACGGACTCCGCGCTTAAAGTATTCGGTAGCGGTTGGACGTGGCTTGTCCTGAGTAACCCCGAAGGAATTGTCCTGCCTGTCCCGAGCAGAGCCGAGGGGAGCCCCGCCGAAGGACTTGGCCTTGAGATCCTTACAACCCCGAATCAGGATACGCCCCTGTCGCAGGGCAAGAAACCGGTTTTGGCGCTTGATGTTTGGGAACACGCCTATTATCTGAAGTATCAAAACCGCCGCGCGGAGTATATAGAAAACTGGTGGAATATCGTCGATTGGGGAGCTGTAGGGAAGAGCTTTCATGAATCTGTCTGAGTGGGTGATCAAAAAAGCAAGAAGAGGTGCAAGATTCTACCGAAAGCATAACCAGAATTTCTTGATTTATGCCTATTAAAAACAGAAGGAGGGAGATGGTAAAGATGCTCGACGACTTTGCGAGGGACCCGTCAAATCTGGGGGCTGGCGTTCCGCGGGATCAATTTATGGAATATCTTAGCAAAATGACTTTTGCGAAAATTTTAAAAAGCAAAGTAATGCTTAATACAAAAATATATTGGGACAGAAAGAAAATTCATCAGATTTTAAGTTACTGCATAGAGGATCATTACATCGTCGAAGATGCAAACAAAACACTCAAGGTTTCTTCTTCGGGGGAACAGCTCATCAGTCCCTGGTATTATCCGCGGAAAGCACTAAGCCATTCGATAACACAGCACTCCATCAGCGTAGTTGCTGGAGCTCTGGGTATGTTATTGCTGCAGTGGCTTTTGACTTGGCGAGAACATATTGGTTAGAATGACGTCATGGAGCCTGAAGAGGAAGATAAGAATTTATTATATCTGCCGGAAGACCATGGCTTGCTAGATTGGATGGATGGGAAAGGAAAAAATGTAGCTCCTCTCCCATGGGAGCAGCAGAAGATACATATACGCGCGACTCTTCGCAGTCGTAAAACATTTAAGGAATTCAGCAAAGCAACCACACGTGTTTCCATAATCCTGGTTTTCCTAGGACTTATTCAGATCATTATTATGGCTCTGCAGCTTTTTATTGCTGCCGAGAGTCAAGAAAGTCGAGCGCTAGCCTGGGTTTCTGCTGTTAGTTTTGCTGTTGCCATTTTTATGGTGCTGGTTGCTTTCCGGAAGATCACAGAAGAAGGAGAGGATAAAGGCGCAATTTAAGTTAGAGTGAACAAATAGATTCAGTTGGTTTGCAGAAAGAGCACCTTGCCCAACGCGGGTTCTGAGCTAAAATTATCTTGATTTCGTCTCGCGAGGACATTACCGAATTCATGGAGAAATTTTTCATCGATTGGGCGGAAAAGCTGCTTGGAGGAAAAGTCGTTGTCACCAAAGAACCGCATGGCGATCAGAGTGCGGTGTATGAGCTTTCGACTCCTGGCGGGGTGTACTTCCTCAAGATCGCACCGGGACTTTCCAAGGAACGCGAACGGCTCGATTGGGCATGCGAGAAATTACCGACTCCCAGGGTTGCGGGGTTTATACAGAACGAAGACAAGGATGCGCTCCTGCTTACGGCGATTGATGGCACGAACCTCGCGAAGCTTGCCAAGCAATGGTCGGCGGTGAAGATCGTGGATAACCTTGCCGAGGTATTACGAAAATTTCACGCGACCGACACGAAGGACTGCCCGTTCGGAGGTCCGAAGGCAAGCGGTGTGTTAGTCCATGGCGATGCCTGTCTGCCGAACTTTGTTTTCAACGGTGACGCGTTTTCCGGATATATTGACCTCGGAGACATGCGGGTGGATGCCGTGGAAGTCGATCTCTCCGCCGCTGTTTGGAGTTTAGGGTACAACCTCGGACAGGGTCACGGGAAAAGATTTCTCTAGAAGTATGGCCTTAAAGATGTCACGGAAGATCTCGTCGAGAAGCTACGGATGCAATACGAAGAGGCCCAAAAGAATTGGGGATTGATTTAGCGCATCAAAGCACCTTGCCCAACGCGGGTTTTGGATTAGAATTACGGGATGATGCCTGAGGCCAGAATTTCTTCGACAAGCTCCCCTCGACCCCACCAGGGACAAGCGTGTCAAAGCTGTCCCGATTTTGTATGAGCGAAGCGAATAAACAAAATCGAGGATCCCGCCTATGGGCGGGATAAAAAACATGAACCAAGAGAACCGTCAGTGTCAAAATTGTAAGAATCAGTTTCTTATCGAGCCCGATGACTTTGCATTCTACAAAAAGATCAGCGTTCCACCGCCTACGTTTTGCCCGGATTGTCGTAATCAGAGAAGGAGGGCATGGCGCAATGATCTAAGTTTCTACAAAAGCCAGTGTAGTTTGTGCGGTCGGAGCATTATTACATTATATTCTCCGGACAAGAGGCTTGTGGTTTATTGCCAGAAATGTTGGTGGTCCGATGCGTGGGACGGAAAAGGATATGGTCGCGACTACGACTTCTCCCGATCATTTTTCGAACAGTTTAGAGAGCTCCAGAACGTTGTGCCATTGATTTCTATGGTCAACGACGACGGTATTGGGAGCGTAAACTGCGAATATGCCCAAAATGTCTCTTTAGCCAAGAATTGCTACATGGTTTCCGCTTCTTGGAAGAACGAAGAATGTGCCTACTCATTGCAAATCTCCGGTCCTGAAGTGCGAGAAACGTTCGATTGCATCGATATTTTTCAAAAATGCGAGATGATTTACGATAGCATTTTCCTCGAGAGTTGTTACCGAGCCAGAAATTGTTACCGGTCTTTTGCATTGATTAACTGCATGTTTTGTTATGAATGCAGAGACTGCGAAGATTGTTTTATGTCGATCGGTTTGCGCCGCAGGAAGTATTGCTTTAAGAACAAGCAGTATTCGAAAGAGGAGTATGGGAAAATCGTGAAAGACTACGCTCTGGACACGTGGAGTGGCGCGGAGCGAGCAAAAAAAGAGTTCAGAGAGTTCATTCTAGGATACCCGCATGAATTCGCGATCTTACGCAATTGTATTAATTGCACCGGCGACCAGATGTTTAACTGTAAGAATATGCGCGATTCGTTTAATGTGAGAGGTAGCGAAGACACGAAATATTTCCAAAATGGCAATTTGATTAAGTCTGGATACGACATGGCGACCGGCGGCGAAAATGAAGATTGCTACGAAGGGATTACGCCAGACAATGATTATAGGACCTTGTTTAGTATATTTTCATACAAAAACTCTCATGCAGAGTATGTGGAAAACTGCCATTCGGGACAAAACCTTTTTGGCTGTGCCGGTTTGAAGAGCGCCCAATATTGTATTTTGAACAAGCAGTATTCGAAAGAGGAGTATCAAGTGATCCGGGCGAAGATTGTAGCGCAGATGAAGGAGGCCGGGGAATACGGCGAGTTTTTTCCAGCCAATCTTTCTCATTTCGGGTACAACGAGACGACTGCCCAGCTGTATTTCCCGCTAACCAAGGAAGAGGCACTGATTAAAGGATGTAGGTGGCAGGACAATTTTCAATTTACCACCGGCAAGGAGACCGTCAGGTCCTGTGATCTGCCAAACGCGATTGCGGACGTTAAGGACTCAATCATGAAAGAAGTTCTAGCGTGTGTGGAGTGTAGGAGAAATTACCTGATTACACATCAGGAACTTCAATTCTACAGGAAAACAGGAGTGTCTCTACCCCGAAAATGTTTTTACTGCCGGAATCTAGAGCGTTACGCGCTCAAGCTTCCTTTCAAGCTTTGGGAGCGTAGCTGTTCTTGTGGTGGCGATGCGTCGAGCAACGGAATCTACAAGAATTCACGCCCACATTTTCACGGCGGGTCAGCCTGCTCGATCGAATTTGAAACGCCTTACGCCCCCAGCCGTCCGGAGATTGTGTACTGCGAGCAATGTTACCAAGCCGAAGTCGTATGAATCAGGAAACCAGGAATTGCCAAAATTGTCCCGATGGCGCTTCGGCGAAGCCGAACTGCGCCATCGTGGATCCCGCCCATGGGCGGGATAAAGAAACATGAACCAAGAGAACCGTCAGTGTCAAAATTGTAAAAATCAGTTTCTTATCGAACCCGAGCCCTTCGATACGCTCAGGATTTCGCTTCGTTTTGCTTAATATCTATGCCAGCATCTGAAAATAAAGCCTGTCAGAACTGTAAAGAATCGTTCTTGATAAACGCTCAAGATTTTGATTTTTACAAGAAGATCAACGTACCGCCGCCTACGTTTTGCCCGGATTGTCGTTTCCAGCGACGACTGATGTTTCGGAACGAAAGAAACCTTTACAAGCGCGAATGCGATCTATGCAAAAAACAGATTCTTTCTACGTATTCGCCAGAAAAACCGCACACTGTCTATTGTCCTCCCTGTTGGTGGTCTGACGCGTGGGATCCGCTTGAATATGGTCGGGAATATGAGCCAAATCGCCCCTTTTTCGATCAGGTGGACGAACTTTGGCACAATATTCCCCTGGTTGCCCTTGGTACAAACCATCCGACCTTGACGAATAGCGAATATGTAAACGAGAGTGGATTTTCAAAAAACTGCTATCTCATTTTCGACGCTGACTACTGTGAGAATGTTCTTTATTCCACACGCCTGTCCAATGTTAAGGACGCGATGGACTTACATGTTGTCGGAGAGTCTGAGCTTTGTTACGAGGATGTGAATTGTAGAAAGTCATCACGGCTTTTCTTTTCGGAGGATTCTAGCGACTGTGTCGATGTTCTCTTTTCAAAAAATTGTTGGGGATGCACGAATTGTTTCGGTTGTGCGAATCTGAGAAACAAAAGTTATTACATTTGGAACAAGCCTTGTTCAAAAGATGAGTATGCCCGCGAGATGAGATCTCTTCGCGAGGAGATGAAAACTAGGGAGGGGATCGAGAGACTTCGCAAGAAGGCGGAAGATGTTTGGCTTTCGGTGCCGCATAAGTTTATGCACGGATTTCAAAACGTGAATGTTTCCGGAGACTACGTGTATGAATCAAAAAACGCGAGAGATTCTTTTCAGGCAAGAGGACTAGAAGATGTTCGCTTCTGCCAATTCATTAAAGATGAGCGAGTGAAAGATGCCTACGACTATACCATATGGGGCGACAACGCTGAATTAATATACGAATGTTGCAACGTTGGGGCTGGTGTCTACAATGTTAGGTTTTCTTACGTTTGTGCTTTGGGTCACACTATGAATCTGGAATACTGTTTCTGGTGCATAGAGTCGACGGATCTTTTTGGTTGTTCCGCAATTCGGAAAAAGAAATATTGCATTCTCAATAAACAATATTCAGAAAGCGATTTTCATGCTCTGCGTTCGCGTATTGTTGAGGATATGAACACAAATCCATACATTGATGATCGCGGAAGAATCTGGAAGTATGGCGAGTACTTTCCATACAATCTTTCGCCGTATTGCTACAACGAGACCGATGCTCAGACGCATTGTCCAATGAAGAGAGAGGACGCGAATCGCTTCGGTTGGGAGTGGAAAGACAGCACTCTTTCGGAACACGTGATCACCCTGAAGGGAGCAGATTTGCCAAAGACCAGCGAGAAGATCGGAGAGGACATTTTCAAAGAAGTTATTGGTTGTGCTGTTTGTGGGCGGGCGTATCGTTTTGTTCCTGCGGAGGTTGGGTTTTTGAATCGATTCGATTTACCGCTTCCTGAAAAATGCTTTGAATGTCGTTACAAACGTCGGTTTGCGCGCCTTAACCCCCTAAGGCTTTGGACAAGGACCTGCCGGTGTGGCGGCGTATCTTCTGAGCGGGGAGCGTACGCGAATGCCACCAGCCACGCCCACGGCTCCGAACATTGCTCGAATACTTTCCAAACTTCTTACGCCCCCGGCCGTCCGGAAATTGTGTATTGTGAAGCATGCTATCAGGCGGAAGTCGCATAAATCAGCAATTGCACATCCTCGAGAGAGGGTAAGACAGGCTTGGAGCGCACTCACGAGAGGGTGCGCGATTGCTGACATGATCCAGGTATAAAAAAGCTCCGCTGGTGCGGAGCAGATTAGCTTAGGGGTTCGATTGCGCGAAGCGTAAGGCGTACCCCGGACTCGACGATATTTACGCGGATAAGAGGAGCTCGAAAATACGTCCCTGGGATAAGATAGAATTCGCTCTCAAAAGATACTGTTTTCTTGTTTCTCGTCACCGTGACGGCGACCTTTCTTTCTATTCCGGCAACGTCCGACGGAACGAGTTTCGCAACTCCATCGAAGGTGTCGTGGTTGATTGCGAATGATCCACGATATTCTCCGCTCCTCGGATCTTTCAGGAACTGCCAGAGCCCTATGACGAAACGTTTCCCATCTTCGTCCAGGATGATTGGCTTTCCGTCCGGGAGGCCGAACGACATTCCTTCCGTTGGCGGAATAGAGATTCGCACCCATGAACTTCCGGCTTTGTCGGTGAGAAGGATTCGAGAATAATCCAACTCGCCGTTTCTGAGAATTGGGAGTTCTTTGTAGATAAGCGTCTTCGGAATGTCGCCCATAAACGAGGCGAACATCCGCTTGAGCCAGCTTCTGAACTCCACGCGAACCTCGTAGGTCGCCATACTTGATCTATATCCACCGAATGCTACGACTTCCTCCGCAACAGTTTTGACAGGCGGCGTTTCGGCCGCAGACCCGGATATCCTCAAGAGTAGCAAAATCCCGCATACCGCGCCTCGGATGGCGCGAGCGTTTGCGGGGGCTGCCCTAGACAGGCTCCGCATCGCACCCCCTATTTTCCAAAATGGCTTTTTAAAGCATAGCGTATCTTTGGGCCGAAGAAAACCCGCCCCTTCCGTTCGCAATGCATTTACAAGTTGGTCCATTGTGTTATGCTGGGTCCAGCATTGATACGGAGGAGACACATGATTGACGCAGAGCTGTGTTTGCTGAGAGACGAAGAGGGTGGATTTGTTGGAATTTCTGTTCTGGCCGAAGCGGAGAACATGGCGGAGCGATTTTGCGAATTGATGCCGCATGCACTCGAGGGAGATCCGGCTTCGGTCGGAGTCCAGGAACAAACTCTTTTTTTCGTGTGTTCCGGAGCCCCAGCAGCGTGCTATTTCGACCTTGACGAGGAGACCGCAAAGCTCGTTCGGGATTTCATCAATATGGAAGGCGATTTTTCTGACTTCGACCAGTCTATCTGTGAAGACAACTCTCTTACCCCCGGGTTTAAGATTGTTATTTCTGGCAAAGAGGATGTCGAAACAAGAAATAGTTCTCCGATTCGCTCCCGCCGCGTAATTTGTTAGCCTTCGGGAAATACTCACCCCACCACTACGGTGGGATTTTTATAAAAAACCGGGCCGGGGTAACCGCTCACGTTTTCGTGCGTTCGGTAACTAATAATGGCGGAGGGTGATCCCGCCAAACGCGATATACGAAAATGCGAATGACGGGGATAGATTTTGAGTCCTTTTCGTCTGACTGCCGGTAAGGCATGGAGATGCGAACCTTTCAAACTTGCGAATTCCTTTCTGGTGCCGCGGGAGAGAGTCGAACTCTCATGAGGTTTCCCTCGAAGGATTTTGAGTCCTTTGCGTCTGCCATTCCGCCACCGCGGCAAAAGGGTTGTCCTGCCACTCGACCAGATTCGGGTATTATCCTAGATTTTGATACGAAAATCAAATTTTATCCCGCCTGCGCTACCACTCCGACGGGATGCTCATCACTACGATAATTTTTGCCACTTCGGGTCAAAAATTATACAATGATGGCAATGGCTCGCGTAATTGCAATTTGCAACGCAAAGGGGGGAGTGGGTAAGACCACAACGGCCGTTAATCTCGGTGCGGCGCTCGCACTTCGGGGGAGGAGGGTTTTGCTTGTGGATTTCGACCCCCAGGCAAACGCAAGTTCCGCCCTCGGTACGAATCCTTCAAAAATAGAGCGAAGCATTTATCATGGCATCCTTGAAGACGAGCATCCGAATGATCTTATCCGTCCATCTCTTATTTATAATCTCCACCTCATTCCCGCAGCACCGCATCTTGCCGGAGCGCTTGTTGAGTTGGTAAATCTTGAAAATCGAGAATATTTCTTGCGCAAGTTCCTCCATCGTGTACGACACGAATACGACTACATAATTATCGATCTTTCACCGAGCCTGAACCTTCTTACGGTGAACGCGCTTGCCGCGGCAGATGAGATAATTATTCCGGTGCAGGCGGAGTATTATAGCCTTGAGGGCTTGGGACAGCTTCTTGAGACAATCTCGCTTTTCCGTGCAAATTTCGCGCATCCGCTCGGTATTGCAGGGGCGGTTATCACGATGTTTGATCATCGAGAGAGGTTGAGCCGCGATGTCGAGAAGAATGTTCGTGCTCATTTTCCACATAACGTTTTTGAGGTAACAATTCCAAGAAATGTTTCGCTTGCCGAAGCGCCAAGCTTCGGACAGCCCATCTTGCTTTATCGACCCGACTCGTCAGGAGCGCTTGCGTACAAGAAACTTGCCCACGAAGTTATCCAACAAGAGAAACCGTTTGTCGCCGGAGAGCCGGTGTTTCTTTCAACCGATTTCGGTAATTTCAATATCAAAATATAAATCTTGACATACGATGCTCGGAAAAGGACTAGAAGCGCTTATACCGCCAAATAAAGGATCTCAAGGAGGAGATGGGAGACCTCCGGTACCAACTTCAGACCAGAGCCAAGCTTACCGCAACTCCGCGTCTTTAGTGCCTCATGCCGCGGATGACAACTACGCCAATGCTCCACAGGAACCTTTTGTTCTTTTTGAACTTGAATCCCACGAGGCGGCTCACCCCGGTGAACACACCGAACTCTCGCTTCCAGAGAAAAAGGAGGAAAAGGTAAATTGGCTTTCCCCGCGATCGACATCGAGACATCAACCCCCGAAAACACAACGAGGAGTCGGAGAGGCGATCTTTTATCTTGAAGTTGAGAAGATAAAGCCAAATCCGCAACAGCCCAGAAAGTCATTTGACGAAGATGCGCTACACGATCTTTCGTCATCCATCCGCGAGTTCGGTATTTTACAACCACTCGTTGTTACAAAAAAAGAACACGAAATTCCAACAGGGACCGAGGTCGAGTACGAACTTATTGCGGGAGAGCGACGACTCATGGCGGCAAAACTTGCCGGACTTGAGCGCGTGCCGGCGATCGTGCGAAGCGTAGACCTTGAGCGTGAGCGTCTTGAGCTCGCGGTTATCGAGAACTTGCAGCGCGAGGATCTAAACGCAATCGAAATGGCCCGCGCCTTTTCCCGCTTACAGGATGAGTTCCGCATGACTCAGCGAGAAATCGCCGTACGTCTCGGAAAAAGCAGAGAGTCAGTTGCAAACACCCTTCGTCTTCTTGACCTCCCGACGACTATTCAAGAGGCAATTGAGCGAAGTGAGGTGACCGAGAGCCACGGAAGGCTTCTTTTGGGCGTTGAGAGCCCTGCCGAACAGGAGAGGCTTTTCAGAGACCTCATTGCGAGGGGGATGACGACCCGTGAGCTAAAATCGCGAGTTGAAGCAGTTACGCCAAGAGTCCGCCACCGCGTATTTAACGAAGCAAGTCTTTCCCCAGAACTTCAAATCTTTCAGGAGCAATTAAGCTCAGAGCTTGGCGCTCCGGTTAAAATTCAACAGAACGGGAGTACCGGAAAAATCCTCATCAGCTTCTACTCGAAAGAAGAGCTTAATCAGATAATAAACCGACTTGGACCGAAGGAGAGGGATTTGTAGGTTCTTCGGCCGAAGTTTCTAGCGAGGAAATTCCATCCCGATGACAGCTCCATCCGCTATGTAGTAAAGGATGTTTTCTTCTGGATTGTAAAAAAAATCTTTTCCTCGGGCGATTTCAATAACGCTCGAAAGTTTTTTATCTATTTCATCGAGGAACAGCGCGCGATCGTTGTACGTGAGGAATAAGTGATGGTTGTCATGATACCAGATGAGTTTTTCCTCGTCTGTTCCCGCTGGAAGGTTGAGTCTTGCGTACATAACCTCGTCTTCGATAAGAGAGAAAATTTCGACTGCCTGAGACTCTCGGGCGACAATCTTCGTTCCGTCATCTGTAAAAAGAAACGAGCGAACATCGCTCGCGATATTTCGAAGAGGGTCTCGAGGAACTCCGAGAAAGAGCTCTCCGGTGTGCTGGAGTACGCCGAGAGTTTCTTTGCCGCTTATTGCGAGAGAAACGGTCTTTCCAATAAGAGTGACGGGATCTTCGGTGTTTTGCTGTGCGACGCGATCGTAGCTTTCCACTATCGATATATTTTTTTGTGCGTTATAAGTTGACCAAGAGATCCAGCGAGGAGAGATTGCGAATGCGGTAATAGGGTTCGTCGATCGAGTCACGATCGGCCTAACTTCGTTTGACCTCATAGTGAAGAGATAGAGCGAGGCGGTGTTTGATACAAGCACCGTTCCGTCCTCGCGCTCGCTCATAAGAATTGAGTGGTTCGCTGGGATTCGGAAGCCATTACGGGCATCTCGGAAAAGCACCGAAAGATTCGATGTCGTTCCGGTTTCGACATCATTCCAGTAATAAGTAGCTTGTTCTGGGGTATGCGTGAGAACCGCGTCTCCGACATTCGAAATTCCAAGAACAGTTGATCCTGAGAGCTTTCTGTTTTTGAAGAAAAGCGTGCGAGATAGGTCGCGGGTTATGAGGACTTCATTTTTCCCGAATAAGCCCTCGACTGGTCCCGAAAGAACGATGCTGCCTTGGTTGGGCACGAGCACAATATGCTTCAACTGTTCGACAAGAGATGGTAGAACTTCGACATCTGTTTTCCACGTACGAAACCCAGGAGCCGATGTTTCTATCGTGTAAGATCGGGGAAAGAGGCCATTTACGAAAACTCCTCTGTCGAAAATCCCAGGTTTCTTATCAAGTTCTTTCCCGTCGATTTTGACAATGGTTTCCTCTGGAAAGGTTCTCAAGTATATTGCCCCTACCTTTCCGAATGAGAGCAAGGACGTGTCAAATCGCCACCCTTGCGCGTATAAGACAGCGACTCCTCCAAGGAGGAAAAAACAGGTCAAAAGCACATAGAATAGGGTATCGCGCCATCTTCTTTTCATGTATTCATTATATCTTGTTTTTTGATTTTATCCTCATTTTTTCTTGCACATGGTATACTTTAGGTAATCTCGTTCTTGAGATTCCGGATCAAATAATCTGATCAGGGAGGGCAAATTTCTTCCGCCCCTTGGGGCAGAAGACGAGCCCACCCACCTGGCACTTGGCCGGGATCATCTCAGACGAGAGGACAAAGACCCCGACCCAGCGTCGGGTTTTTTGTTTCTTTTTATTCTTTCTCTGGTTTAGAAAACTGGAGCCGTCCCGCCTTCGCCCTATGGGCTATTGTGGAGATAGAGGACTCTTGAAAGCCCCGACGTCTGTCGGGGCATAAGAAATTCTAAAGCTCGCTTTGCTCACTAAGATCGCTACCGCCCCGCCTGCCGACGGGGCATAAGATTCTGTAAGCGCTCCGCTCAACACAGTCTAATGTCGGGCCGCCGGGACGCTTCGCTCGAAGATTCTACTGTCCCGCTGTCGCTTCGCTCAGACGGGACACAAGAAACTCTAACTCGCTTTGCTCGAAGACTTTCTCTAGTCCCGACCGGAGTCGGGACATAAGAGTTGTTAATCTCGCTTTGCTCGATAATCCAACTTCTAATGTCGGGCCGCCGGGACGCTTCGCTATCTCACCCGCGATTCTTCGGAAAACTCAGAATCGCTTTTCGAAACCCTCGGTTCCGAATAACCTCCGACACGGGGAACCGGTCGCGGTTCCCCGACCCCTTCCGCTTGTTCGATTCCCAGCGAGATATATATCACAAAACCACCGCGTGGGTGGTCTTGTGATATATGGTCGGGCCGCCGGGAATCGAACCCGGTCTAAACGCACCCCATGCGCTCGTACTACCGGTATACTACGGCCCGAGATGCTTACTCCGCTTCTCTTTCCAACCCAACCTCAATATCGTGTAGGTGGAAAACCCACTGCGCAATCTTTTTCCTCGTTCCCTCTCCCGATCCATCGCTTGAGCTATCGGGAGTATAAATACGGTCATCGCCTCGCCAAGAGTTGTTGAGACCAAATTCCTTCATTCGTCTCGACATAATATTAAGCGAATCTATAACGGCATTATGTGCCGCACGGCGACCGGAGTCTAACCGTCCGATTAACTCCTTCTTTCCGTCGGCGGTTCCTTCTGAGTACTTATCGTGCGGAGAAGAAACCATCTTGTTTAGTTGTTGGTAAACAGAATAATAGTGGTGGCTACTGTCAATAATGGCTTCAAAGTGGCTCAATAGTTCCTTCTGCTGTTCTTTCGAAATATTACTCCACCCACTCTTTGCGGATTTGGTCATTTCCCACAAAACATCGTCCGCCGTGATGAGGGCGGCGTATTTGTCGAGCTCAGGTATCTCGGCCGCTTCTTCCTTTCCTTCCGATGATCCAATACTTTTTTCTGGGCCAGTGTCTGTCATGGGTGCTTTTTTGCAATTTTACGAAAAGACGAAAACGACCAACTCGGCCTCGCGTTACGCTTTTTTAGCGGCGCCTTTCTTCGTGGTTGTTCTCATGCACTGGACGCAAATCTTTTTGCGTCCTCCGTCAACTTTTGCCCATTGCAAGTTTGGATATCTGCGAGCAGTTTCAAGCGGGTTATAGTGGCCGCGCAAAAGACGGCGTTTGCCGCGAATGACGGACCCTTTTTGACATACTTCGCATTGTCGCATGGGTGTTACTATATACGACAGAAGCGCCTGGGTCAAGCGCATCTGTCGTATATTGATGAACCGTTTTATTCGCTTTTTACCGTAAGCCTCCTCGTCTTTTGAAGGGTGAGCTTGGGGAGACGGACGGTGAGGATTCCGTTTCTGAAGGTCACGGTTGCATTATCCGGGTCAATTTCCTGGGGGAGAATAATGGAACGAGAAAACCTTCCCCAATAACACTCCTGATAAAGATAGTCGTCGCCTTTTACCTCCTGCTCGTGCTGTCGATCTCCTTTAATTGAAACAGAGTCGGGTGTGACGGTGATGTCAATATCTTCCGGACGAACTCCTGCAATAGCAGACTCAACCACGATTTCTTGTGAATTTTGGTATACGTCGATGGTAAGCCATCCCTCCGTTTCGCTTCGCACAATTTCTTCGCGCACCGGAACTTTTTTTGGAGGCGCAACTGCTCGATCTACAACATTCGATCGCGCTCGTGCAAGTTCGAATTCGTATTTAGGCGCTTCTGGGGGAGTGCCGGAGGCAAGGTCTTCAAAAAATTTTTCTTGATCGTTTGTCATGTTGATGGTGTGGCTCTGCGACGATTTTTATACCTTCTATCATATCATATTGGCAAAAAAAGAGAGAAGTACTTAAACGAAGCGTTGTTTGAGTCGCTCAAAGTCGCGGAGGACGAATATTGCCACAATAACCAAGAAAATGACGGGAAACCCTGTTTCGCCGAAGTTTAGGATGATGAGGTTGAAAACTGCATGAATCACGGTCGCGAGAATTATTCCCCAAAAAACATAGGGTTTTTGGCGAAAGACTCGGATACCTTTTGCCCACTGATACCCGATGATGCTCGAGGTGAGGGTATGCAGAAGCGTTGCCCCAACAAAGCGGAATGTAATGACATAGAGGATGCCTGCGAGAAACGGAGATGCTCCAGCGTTGCTTCCGGCTACAATGCCAATATTTTCTACTGTTGCGAATCCAAGAGCGGCGACAACCGAATAAATCATCGCATCAATCGGTTCGTCAAATGCCGGATTTTTGTGTATCGCCGCGTATGCCGCTAAGAACTTGAGCACCTCTTCGATAAATGCAAAAACCAGAATTGCAACGAGTCCGAAGTGTTCGATGTTCTGCGATTTGAAAATCTGATCGAGAATGACCTGCGCGGCGAGCGCGAAAAAGGCGAATCCAGCCCCGTTTATAAAAGTAAGGGCGATCGCCTTGCGCGGTTCTGGATGCCGATCTTCGCTTAAGTAAAAAACCAACCAAGCAAAACCAGGCAAAAGCCCCAGAAAGATTCCAAGCGGCAGCATACCTGCATTATAACAGAGGGGTTCGCCTACTCGACGTGGGGAATATATGGCCAGCGTTCTTCTGTCAAAAGATCATTCGGGTGAGATTTTCGATATACAGCTTCCGTTACAAATGGCATGAATGGATGCAGCATCTTTAAGCAATCGACAAGAATGTGATCGAGAAGGTGGTAGGCTCTGTGAGCTTTTTCAGAATCATCTCCCTGGAGGCGCGGCTTTGCCTCTTCGACCACCTTGTCGGCGAACGTGTGCCAGACGTAGTGGTATAGGCCTTCTGCGGCGAGGTGCAGGTCGAAGTTCTCAATGTGGTTGGTCACCGCCTTCTTAACGGCTTCGAACTCCTGAAGCGTCGCTCTGTCGCCTTCGTCGAATTTGTGGTTGCCGTGCGAGAACTCAGGTCGCGAATTCATGCGCAGGAATCTGGCGAGGTTCCATATCTTTGTCGAAAAGTTCCTGTATCCCCGAACCCTATCTTCGCTAAATGTTACATCGTTTCCCGGCGCAGCACCGATCACGAGCGCCATGCGTAGCGCATCGGCACCATAGGTATTCGCGAGCTCCAAAGGGTCAATACCATTTCCGATGGATTTGCTGAACTTTCTTCCTTGCGAGTCGCGGACGATGCCGTGGAAGAGAACGGTACGAAAAGGGATCTCCCCCAAAAGGCATCCGCTCATCAAAATCATACGGGCGACCCACATGAAGATAATTTCGTACCCCGGACACATGAACGCGTTTGGGTGGTACCGCTTAAGGTCTTCTGTTTTCTCGGGCCATCCCAGGGTCGAAAAAGTCCACATGCCGGAAGAAAACCAGGTATCAAGCGTGTCGGAGTCCTGTTCCCAATCCGAGCCCTTCGGTGGCTCGACGTTCACATAAGTTTCGACCCCTCGACTATCGCTCGGGATACCGTTCGGCTTGCCGTGAGCGTCAGTCGAACGGTACCAGACGGGAATGCGATGTCCGAACCAAAGCTGTCGCGAAATACACCAGGC
>ERZ1292625.2851-Hain-H41-01um-R1-2851-length-15034-cov-8_pt1 | contig 15034 bp, 15 predicted proteins | sample MGYA00564400_ERZ1292625 | MGnify/ENA primary metagenome ERZ1292625 (study PRJEB36523, sample SAMEA6512639) | groundwater metagenome | collected 2019-01-08 | study: AquaDiva: Metagenomics assemblies of 32 groundwater samples | reverse complement strand
ATGTCGTGAAAAATGCTCAAAAAAGAGAAATCACTCAGAAATTGAATTGTGCCGCCTGTAAAAAATTATTTATGCTTAACCTTCATTTTTTTATCAATTTTAGCTAAGTCTTCAATAATATCAGAAGCAATGAAAGTATACCCTTTCTTTTTCTTTAACAACATATCGCCGACATAACCATTAATATATGAAGCAGCAACGGCGCTTTTAAATAAATCTTGAGTTTTGGCTAAAAAGCCCACAGTAATTCCGGCTAAGACATCGCCTGTTCCGCCTTTGGTCATACCTTGATTACCAGTGCGATTATAAGCGATTTTACTGTTAGAAATAATTATGTCCGTCGGCCCTTTTACCAATAAAACATTATTATTTTGTAAGAAGTAACGCAGATTGCCTTGTAAGATTTCCGCTTTCTCCTTGGCATTAGCTTCTCTTAATTTAGGCAGCAAAAATTCTTTTTTACTGTTGATCAGCAGCATTTCTAATTCTGTAGCATGAGGAGTAAGGATGCTGTTATTAAAATCTTTAAATGAAAGTGATTTTAAGGCATCAGCATCGATGACTTTTAATTTTTGGGACTTTTTAATAAAATACTGACAGAACTTGTCTGCTCTTCTGGTTATTCCATTTCCAATTAAAACGGCATCAAAACGGTCAGCATATTTTACCATCTCTTTGGCATTCTTAATATTAAATCCGGCCCCTTTAATTTTATAAGACATTAAGTCAGGAGTATATTGATGTACGGCCCAAGCTACTTTTTCGGGAGCGGCAATTGTTACTGTATCACAGCCCACTCTTAAAGCCGCTAATCCGGCCAGGGCAACTGCCCCAACATATTCTTCTGAACCGCCAATAATTAAGGCTTGTCCGTTCTCGCCTTTATGAGAAGTCTTCTTGCGGTCCATCAGCTTTTTTATTTGGCTTAAATTCATTCAGCTTAAAATACTTATTTTTAGCTTTATATAAGTTTGCAGTAATTATAAAGTAGAGAAAAAGCCCTTTTTTGCCAAAAAGAGCTTTTTATTTAAAAACTATTTAAAAAGAAAATAGAAAAACCACCCGCCCTTAAACTATTTTTTCCGTAAGTTTTATAAAATAGCAGCCATTTTTTAAAAATGGGTTTGGTTTAGCGTGTTCTGGGGGATTTAAAATGGCAGAAGTGAAAACGATCGAAGCAAGAGTGGAAGAAGAATATGATGAATATGATCCTAATTTTGCCGATTCTGTATTAGAACTAGACCTCGGAACACCTCAAGAAAGAGCTTTGGCCATTGCTAAAAAATACGGGCATGAACCAGAAGCTAAAGCACGATTGGAAAACCAGACTTATCGTAATGCTCCAGACTTACGCACCCTACTTGCTGAAACCTGTAAAAAGAAAAAAGTAAAACCCATCAATTGGGGAAAACTAGCCCGCAAACTTGCTAAGATTACGGGAATTGTTGCTCTGTTAGCGCCCGTCGGATATGGCGTATCCAGAATACCTTCTGTTCGAGTGATGTATGACTCTGAATATAATGTAAAATACCAACAGGAAATTCAGAAACAAGAAGAAGAACAAAAAAGAGAAGAACATCGAAAACAAGTTCTAAATAAATTATATGCTGTTGCTAATATTAATTGTATACCTGGAGTTAGGATGTCTGAATTTCTCGTTTTTTATGAAGAAACAACTGGAAAAGGATTTCCTAACCAATCCTTAAAAGATTATGAAGTTAGATTTGGTGTATTTGACGTTGCTACTACAGCAATTAAGATAGAATTCAACGGAACTGACAAATACAATATTTCCCTCTCCACAACTACAGCAGAGCAATTAATTCAAAAAGCTAACGCGAATCCTTGTTTAATTCCAACCAAATAAACCCCGACTAAGATCAGCCCAGATTACCAGTATAATATTCAACAAAGCCGTCCAGCACTCGTTCTAATTTACTTACTGATTCGTCAACTAATTTCTTAGGAATCATCAATGGTGGGGCAAAGCGCAAAGTAGTCTCATGGGTATCTTTAGCAAAGACTCCTTCTCTTAATAAACCAAGAGCAACTTGGTGAGCAATCGGTTCATAGAATTCAATGCCTACCAACAAACCCTTGCCGCGCACTTCTTTGATCATGGAATGGTCCAGTGCCTTTAATTGGTTTATTAAATAATTACCCATCTTTTCTGCTCGCTGCACTAGATTAATTCCTTCTTTTGGCCTAATCCGCAGCAGTTCCTCAATAGCCGCTAAACCTACCGCTCCCGTAATAGGGTCTTCAGCATAAGTGCTGCCTTCATTTCCCGGCTTAAACGCCGTATCCATTATATCCATGGAAGTAGCTATGCCCGAAATTGGCCTAACTCCTCCGCCTAAAGCTTTTCCAATAATAATTATGTCCGGCCGGATACCATAATGTTCAAAGCAGAACATTTTTCCCGTTCTGCCCATCCCAGTTTGAATTTCATCTAAGCAAAGCAAGATTCCTTGCTTATCACAGAGCTCTCGCACTTTAGGAAAATAATCGTCGCTAGGGATAATTATGCCTCCTTCGCCTTGAATGGGCTCCAGCAGAATTCCAGCAGTATGTTCATTAACTGCTTTTTCCAATTCAGAAAAATCATTATATTTAACCGACACGAAACCAGGCATATAAGGGCCAAACCCTTTTTTAGAACGTTCACTGCTGGAAAAACTGATCACCGTAGTAGTCCGCCCATGAAAATTATTTTCAGCAACAATAATTTCTGCAGCATTTAAAGGAATTTTTTTCTTGGTGTAACCATAAGCGCGCATAGCTTTAATGGATAATTCTACTCCTTCCACTCCGCCATTTTTTAACAGGACTTGATTCATCCCCGTAATCTCGCTTACTTTCTGCAGACATTTTCCAATTGTAGAATTATACACTGCTCCGGAGACGGCATCACATTTTCGGGCCTGCTCGCTTAACGCACGAACAATACGTGGATTACAATGCCCCTGACTTACAGCAGAATAGCAGCTAAGCATGTCAATGTATCGTTTTCCATCCGCATCCCAAAATTCTGCGCCTTTAGCTCGCTCTACGGCAAACTTAAATTTGGAATAATGATTTGCGCCAAATCGGTCATATAGATCCATATAAAATTGATTACTCTTTATGTTCATAACCATATTTAACACCCCTATAAAAGTTATACTCTAAATTTATTTTAAGACCTATTTAAAGATTGTTTAAAACCAAAATATATGTGCAACAAGGTGTAAATCTAATCTTGCACTAACTTTAAAAGAAAACCTTTTAAAGAGCACCTGTTCTTTCACAACTATGGCCCTGTAGCTTAGCCTGGTAGAGCGCTGCTCTTATATGGGGGTGTTCTAAACAAATATCTTTCAAGCAAAGCAGAGGTCCCGAGTTCAAAACAGATGGTGAAAATCTCGGCAGGGCCACTTTATTTTTTTAAAACCAAATCCATATTAATGAGACTAAAAAACCATTAATTTTTAATAGTGGTGCTATCTCAAAGCGGTTATGATACAATATCACGACTTAAATCCTTTCAATCATGGAACAACAACCATAGAATATGAAGAAATGCCTAAAAGCGAATCATCTCGTTTAAGGGCTATTCTAAAAGAAGGCTGGGGAAAAGATAACGCTAATTTTCTTAGGTTATCAGCGGGTGCTGAAAAAAACAGTAATAATTTTCGTGTAGAAACACCACCCGGAGTTTATCTTTTAAAACATAGCCATGTAAATAATCCAGAAGCCCAAGATTTGATTAACAAAGCTATTGGATATCTTAAAGATGAGGGTATAAAAACCCCAACAGTTATTCCGACTATTGAAAGAACCACTTTTTATGCTACTAAAGAAGGGGTTTTTTGTTTTTATAATTTTGTTGGGGGAGAAAATTTTGATGGATCGCGGGTGGAACTTACAGAAGTTGCATCTGAGATTGGAAGATTACATCGCGCATTAGCAACAATTCCCTATGATAATGAACTAAAAAAAATAAATAATTCAATTGTTGGTCACGACAGGGGACTTTTAGAAAAAATAATAAAAGCAGTAAGGACCCATGGTGAACAAACCGATTTTGATTCTTATGCTTTAGGTATTTTAGATGAAATCAATGAACAGTCTCAAGCAATAGTTGAAGCAAAAGTTTGTGGCTTACCTTCACAGATCATCCATTATGATTTACATCCCCACAATGTTTTATTTGATCCAACAACAAAAAAAGTTGCATCGATGTTAGATTTTGATTCTCTGCGATATTCTCAACGAGCAAGAGATGTTGGATTTGGAATGCATAGATTTGCAAGAACTTGTGGAGAAAAAACTGAAAGAAAGAATGATGTGGGAATAGACATAAGAGATAGAGCTAGATTATTCTTAAACGCTTATCTTCTTGAAAATAGATTAACCGACAAAGAGATAAAAGCGTTACCCTTAGCAATTCAAGACGAGGCACTAATAAGAGTAATGAATGTGTTAAGAAACCATTATCTAAGAAATGACACAACGTGGAGTTTTGATTTGTTTAAACAAGCCACTACATTGCGCGAGGGAAGGTTTTTTTCGTTTTAATAAGAGGTTAGTTTTAATTAATCGTATCAGTGAAAATCTCGGCAGGGCCACTTTATTTTTCTCAACATTTATATATCTCTTTCTTTTTACATTTACTTATGTTTAAGAAAGAAATCAATTTCAAACATATTGCAGTAATTACTGTTTTAATTATAATTATCTCTGCTTTAACTCTGGTTTCTTTTCAAATGATAAAACCAGAGCTTCTTAATCCAGAAAAGATTCCCGTAGATTTAAATGAAAATTTGGGCCAATTAACTCCTCAAGGAATAGATTTCCCCCACACCAAAGGAGGAACCTTATCGGGATGGGCGGGCAGCAAATATTACAAAGAACCCATTGACGAAGTAGTGATTTTATTTGCTTCGGTTACGGTGCCTGGATTGACCATTCTTTATTATCCGCAAGAAAATAAATTAGTTGCTGGAACACCCCAGATGACTGCAACAGGAATTGAATTGTTTCAAGGCGAAAGACATAACTTAGTTTATTCTTTTGACTTAGGAAAAACCCAAAAGATTTATTACGACGGAGAATTAAAAGCAGAGTCGGACTTCCAATTATACGGCAGCGAATTAACCGGCATGGTTACCGGAGCACCAACCGCAATAGTTTCAGAAAGTTTTGAAGTAGAAATTTCTTAATTCTTTAGATCACTAAATTGTTAAAAATATTTTCCCAATCCGGTCTGTCGGCTGTCACAGAACAACTCTTCTTCAGCATAACCAAATACGGCCAAGATGCTGGCTACGGCCGGAACGACCTGATGTCGAATGTAATACTCAGCATCGTAATCGGTAACTTCGTCCGGAATGCCGGCTCTTTCCCTAACTAAACCGGAACCTTTCTTAATAACATATTCTATTACTGCTCCGGGCCGGATCTCTTCTCCTCGGGCAATTAAATCCTCGGCAACTTTAATGTGGGGGCCAAAAGAATGATATTGGGATATTTCTCGGGTAATCTGCATCTTCAAAATCAATTTGCTTAATTCGATTTTGCCGGCTTTTAATTCCTGCACAATTTTTTTAACATAAGTTAATGCTTCTTTTTCCTGGCCTTGTAACACCAAACCAAGCACTTCCGTTTGTACCTCTTTAGCTAATAGCGACCAATTTCGACGAACTGATTCAAAGCCAGTAATTTTTATTCCGCCTTTTTCCGTCAACAGCGCATATTTTTTCTTAGCGCCTTTTTCAGTGCTTTTTTGAGCAACAAAAATTCCCCGCGGAAACTGCCCTTCCATTTCTAATTCCATCTGTCCGGGTAGATTAGCGTTAACCTCGTCCATGAATCCATTAACATCGTCCATCGTTTTATTTCCTAACAATAGAAAACAGGAGTCAGTATCCGCATAAATCACTTTAAATCCTCGCTGTTCTGCTTTCTCAATCGTTTCTTTGATATAATTACGCGCATAGGCCGTGGTGGAAGCAGCGCATTCTAAACAATACCAGCGCGCGGCATAAAATCCCAAATAACCGTAAAAACTATTGGCGAGAATTTTTAAAGCGTAGGATTGCGCTTCTAAAATAGGGATATTTGCTCCTTGCTGTTTAGCTTCTTTAATTTGTTTTTTCAAACCAGAACGCAACAGGATTAATTTTTCCAATAACGAAGGGATAAACTTTTTTTCTTTCTGACAGAACCAGTACTGTTCTCTTCCCGGCACGGGAGATTTATCTTTGCAGCAGGAACAACGAAACCCTTCCGGACCGATATTATGGGCGGTAATTATGGTGGGATACAAAGAACGGAAATCGAAAACAATAATATCTGAATACAATCCCGGGGTGGGCTCATACACAAAAGCTCCTTGAATGGATTCTTCCATCCGTTGCGAAACTTCTTCATTATCTGGTTTATTGGGAGCGATAACATTATATTCGATCGCCCGTTTTAAAATATAATTTTCTACCAGCCGGCTAAAACTTAATCGAATCAAATCAAAAGTAGGCAGCCCGATTATTCCCGTGAATTCAATCATATCCGGAAGAAGCTTTTCACATAACTGGTAGGTTAACCGAGAATCGTGTAAATTATATTCACAAAAAGTTACTAATTTATCCGGCTCATTATCCCAGACGTAGGCTAATTTATCTAAATTAACTTTATGTTTCTGGTGATTTAATAATTCTTGAGAAACTGCATCAAGGGAAAAACTTTCTGATTTGAGATTTTTTCCAAAAATATTTTTTATAAATTTAAACACATCCAAATGAGCTATCCCTTTAATTTTAGCGTCGTTATGTCTAACCGTTAGTTCTGAATAATCCATCCCCAAATCAAGAGAGATATGATATTTTTCTGCCCGAGCAAGCAGGTAGGGAAAATCAAAACCATCCGAATAATATCCGGTAAGTATTTCTGGCTGCTGCTCTAAAATAACTTCTTTAAATCGTTTAATTAGTTCTGCTTCATCTGCTACAACTTCTAAATAATCCAACTGATGATTAAATTTTTTCCAGGTGATAACTTTCTGGAAATTTTTTCCGTAAAAGGAAATCATTAAGATCGGATTCTTAAAAGAATTAATTTCTTTTTTAAGTGCATAAGTTTCGATATCGAAAGCCAAGATATTCCAGTTTAGTAACACTGAAGAATTATTTTGAACTACTGTTTTAGCAAGGAAGATAGGTATACGCATACGTTCTGATTGTCCCCCTTGCTCTTTTGGTTCAGTTAAATATTCCCCAGCGGCTTCCGTCAAAGACATCGGAATAATTTTATTGTCTCTTAAGTAACGATGTACAAACAAGATGTCTTTTTCGTAACTTTTAATTCCCTGCTCCTGTAATTCCTGAGCAATCAGCGGAACTGCTTTAGGGTAATTAGTATATATTTTAAGAAAAGGTAACTTTTTTCCCAGCAGTTCTTTTTCTACTGCTTCACAATGGGTCACTTTAGCCGTATCGACGGCAAAATCAGTTAATTTTCGAACTAGGGCTTCTTGGTCAACACCACCTAATAAAGCATAAAAATAAGGTTGGTAAGGATGTTTAACGACGATTTTCTGTCCGTTTTCCAGTTTGCCATATAGATAAAAATAAGTCTGGTCCTCAACTTTGTAGTCAAAATCATACGGATAAAATTTAAGGTGCATTAATTGATTTTTTAGTCCGTGATTATATAAAGATTATGTTCGAGATTAATTAATTTTATAAAGCTAAAATCCGCTTAATTTCTGGGTGATTCAATATGATCTATAATTATACTATAGTTGGTGCAGGAAAAATGGGTGAAGCGATCGCTTATCATCTGTTACAGAGCAAAGATACTAAAGAAGTTTTATTGAGAGATGTTAATTTAGGGCAAGCACAACAAACCGCAAAGAAACTTGCCGATGAGCGCGTAATCCCTTTGGGCGCACCCCCCGGAGTTCGGGATTTGGAATCTTCCCATGTGGTCTTTGGAGCAGCCAGTTATAATTTAAATTTAGCCTTAACTAAAAAAGCGATGTCCGCTAGAACTAATTTTGTGGATTTGGGCGGCAATAATACCGTCGTAGAAGAACAATTTAAATTAGATCAAAAAGCAAAAGATGAAAAAGTAATCGTTATCCCAGATTGTGGCATCGCTCCCGGAGCGGTAAGCTTGATTACTGCTTTAGGAATTGAAGAATTAGGAGAACTGCCTGATTACGTCCGCATTCGTGTCGGCGGTTTACCGCAAAGTCCACGAGGGCTGTTAAATTACATGAAAGTCTTTTCGGTAGAAGGATTAATCAACGAATATAATGAACCGACGGAAATATTACAAAAGGGAAAAAGAACTTTAGTAGAATCTCTTACTGGATTAGAAGAATTATATTTTGATATTCCTGGCTTGGGGCATAGCACCAGATTAGAAGCGGCTTATACTTCCGGCGGATCTTCTACTTTAACTAACACCTTTGCTGGAAAAATTAAAGAGTTGGATTATAAAACGATTAGATTTCCTGGACATTTTGAAAAAATGCACCTTCTAAAACGGATGGGCTTTTTTGATGGTGATACAAGAAAACCAACAGAAGAACAAATTACCCAGCTAATAGATTACCCGGGCAGAGATATGCTGTTGGTTAGAGTAAGTTTAGGTAATCGCAATAAACTGCTCCAATACGAACTAGTTGATTTTGATGACGGCGTACATTCAGCAATGCAAAGAACGACGGGATTTTCTGCGGCAATCATTGGACAGATGATTGCTCGAAAACAGATTATTGAACCGGGAGTTTTAATTCAAGAGAACAGTATTCCGCCAAAATTATTTTTTAATGAGTGGGCTAAATGTGGATTAGAATTAAAAGTTTTAGAATACCCAACCAAAACTAAATAAGAATTAAAGTTAAATAAAAATTAAGGCACACGCTTTAATGATTTTAGTAAATAATTATCTCCTTCTTTTTTTAATTTAATTTCTGTTTCTCCGGCAGTAGCAGTAATTACCCCTTTTTCTTCCTTTTTGCTGTTTTTATTTTTTTCTTGTTCAGATTTACTTTCATCCTTGCCGATAACTATTTTTTCTCCTTCTTCTTTTAATAAAGTATACACAAAATCAATTTCATCTTCGGCCAAAGGTTTAGGCGGCCACTGGAAATTCAATCCATCTCCATCCCGGCGGGGAATAACTTCAATAGCAAAATGGGGGACTTTTTGTCCGGCACCCAAGCCATTCTGAATTAATAGGTTAGTTCCTTCTGCACTTAAACTATCAAACACAGCTGCTCCAACTTTCTGAGCCAGCACCACACATTTGTTTAAAATGGAATCGGGAACCATTTCTAAAATAGTAAAATGCTGTTTAGGAATTACGGTAATCTGTCCAGGAATAGCTACTAAATCTTTTAAGATGATTAGCGCATCATTATCTTCATATAAAATCTGCGCTTTATCTTTCCGTTCAATGATTTCACAATATTCGCATTTCATATTTATTTAAACAAGCCGGCAATATCGTCTAGACTTGCTCCTGCTTCTTTTTTTATTTTACTTTTAGTTTCAATAGGTTTTTTTAGTTCTATTTTCTTTGCCGGCTCTTCCGTTGTGTTTAGTTTTGCTTTACTTTTATTTTTAAGCGGAATTCTTTTGCCGGTTACACAGGTGCACGGCTCTTTGCCAGAAGCCATTACTTCTTCTTTAGTTAAAATAACTTTTTTGTCTTCGGGAATATTTTGAGCAAAGGCACATTTTTCTTTATGATACCGTTTAGCTGCAGAACTGGTAGTAAATTTTTCTTCCTTAGGTTTTGGAAGAGGTTCTTCTTGCACCGCCACTGCCATATTTTCGTTCCGCACACCTAATAGTTCGTTTAATTTACTTTCAACTGCCCCTTTAACTTTTTCGATTATGTCTTGGGGGATTATTCTTTCTGGAAGATCTAAAACTCCGTCGCCGCTTTTACGTGGAATTAAGTGCAAGATAAAATGCTGAGCTCGTTGTCCTGCGGCCAAACCGTTAGCGGCAAAAATAGTGGTACCATCAACATTTAAGGATTTTAACAGTACCTGTGAAAGAGCTTTAGAAACCAAAAATAAATGTTTTATTTCTTTTTCAGGAATTTGCGGCATGATCGCATAATGCGGTTTAGGCAGCAATAATAAGTGGCCTTTTGCAGCCGGATTAATATCTAAAATTACTAAACAGGATTTATCTTCGTAAATCTGTTTGGAAGGGACTTTTCCGGAAATGATCTGGCAGAAAATACACTGCTGTTCCTGCAGTTGTTTTAATTCTTCCGGAGGCATTTTTTTAAGTTTTTCTTCTAATTCCAAACGCTGTTCTTCTGTTAATTTAGACAGGTCTGCGGGTAATTTAGCCATATCCTAATAGGTAACTTTAGGTATATAAAAAGTATTCGTTTCAGCTCAGTAGAAAACGCCGCCGCAAGAAAAGTGAAACCCATCACTTTTCTGCGCAGAAATGAGGTCGTTGCCTCATTTCTTGCGCCTAGGCCAAGATGCTCAGTGTGAACTACGATTCTGAATGAGAATTGGTAGATGCTCCCTTTCGAGAAGGATTATAAATAGGAGCACTCACTGAGCGGCCCAGGCGACGTTTTCAAGATTTCTTACAGAGCCTTTCGTTTCAGAAAATTTATATAATCGTATTCAAAAGAACATAAAATATGCCTAAATTAATCCAAGTTCCGGAAAAAACTTTGCGGGTTTTATCTTTAAACATGCAGTGGGGTTCCGGTCCTGAAAATAATGAACCTTTTTTTATGGGAAATAAACCCATCTCCCTAAAAGATATTGATCATAACCTGGAAGAGATTGTGGAATTAATTGATGAAGTAAATCCGGACATTGTAGGATTACAAGAAGCCGATAAATGCTCCGGAAGAACTTATTTCATGGATCAAACTGCAGAGATTGTTAAAAAATTAGCTAAAAAAAGAGATCAACCACCATATAATTCCGTCTTTGCTAGTACCATTGATTTAGACCAAAACAAATTAGAAGAAGAAGTAGAAAAATTAATTGGAAAAGCTACTAAATTTTTAAAGATTGGCCGCTTCGAATTCGGACGTAAATTAAAAAAATTTGTTCCGTTTGTTTTAGAAAAATATAATGATGAAAGGTGTGCTTGGATTTTTAATAAATTTAATCTAGAAACCGGAAGACTGCCTCCTGAAAAAATCATATTACATTTTGGAAATGCCATTTTAGTTCGTCCTGATTATCCAATTAAAAGTATTAAACATGAATATTTTTTCCAGCCTTCCGCAATTCCAATTATGTATTTTAATATTATGAGTAGAAGGGACGAAAGAAAAAACATTGTGCGAGTTAAGATTGATTATTGCCCGGAAATTCCAGAAAAAATTCCACTTTATGTGCTGAATACCCATCTTGAAAATTATGATGAAGATAATCGCCAAAAACAGGCCAACATTCTTTATGAACAATTAAATGAACGAAGCGGCGCCCATAAAATTGTTGCCGGAGATTTTAATGATTCCAAAATTGTTCAGCGCTTTCTTGCTCATCCTAACATGAATCATTTTAGAGAATTGATAGAACAAGAACAGAAATATACCACTTATCCCGCTTGGAAGAGTGCTCCTGATTTACTTCTCGATGCTATTTTAACTTCTAAATTTTTAACGATTAAAAATTACCAGGTTCATCCTAAAAAAGTTTCTGACCATTATGCCGTTGTAGCTGAGATCACTATTAATCAGGATTTAGTGCCAGAAAATTTATTGAAGAGAATGCTGGAACGGCCCAGATAAATAGCCTAATCTTAAAAAATCTCAAACCGATCACAGGAATTCTTTAACATTAGAAAAATTAACTTTTACAAATTTCTTTAAATCTAATTTTCGATCTCTTAATTCGTGCAGGGCTAATTTCACATGCGTGCTTCCCTTAGGAATCCGGAAACCGGCTTGAATACTTAAAAAGTCTAATTGTTTCAATGCTGCTGCCCGAGCTAAGATTGAAGCTGCGGCAACTTCAATATATTTAGATTCAGCTTTTTCGATTTGGATTTCACCAACCGTGCAGCCGGGATATTTATCGACGACATGTTTTCCGGGAGCAAGATAAGCTGCACAGGCGTGGTGTAATTTATTTAACATAGCAGTAATTTCTCCGTCACGATTATAATCTTCAGGAAGAAGGCTTTTTATTTCACACGGCACCATTAACTTAATTTTCTCAGCAATAAGCGGGATTTCCCGATCATCTAAAGTTTTGCTGTCAGCAACACCCAATTCCAATAATTTTTCTCTTAGTTCATCGTTTGCTTTTACTCCGGCAACAATCAAGCCCCCAAAAGTATCTCCTTTCAAGCATTCATCCGTGCCGATAATCCAGCCCGTTTCTTTTCGGAATTTTTCTTCTTTTATTTTTGTACCGATGCCTGCTTTTTCTAATTTGGCTGCAATCTTTTCTACTGCTTCTTGGTTTCCCTGCAGCAGCAGTTTTCCGGAAGTGTATAATACTAACGTAACTTCTTTATTTTTTAAGCGAAGTTCTTCATAGATGGTTTTTATTTTTTCTGTAGAAAAACCTTTTATTTGTTTTAACTGTTCTTTTTTAACATCTTCAAAGACGACCATAAAGACCAGAATGATTTAGGAATTTAAAAAAGTATCTTTAAAAGTCTCTCTGTCTTCAAAACTCTCCCAACTTCTTCTGCTTCTTGCTTTCTTCAACGTCTTTAAAAGACCGCCATTTCTTCCTGAACAAAGTAGGAAATTGGTCGTAATATTTTTCCAGAAACTCTTTGGTCTTGGGATCGCTCATGTATCCGGAACCAAAATCGATTCCAATCTCTTTCTTTAACCGCTCCACTTGCCGGTCGCGGATAACTTTGGCTATCACTGATGCAGCAGAAACCACAATATGGTTTTTATCAGCTTTATGTTCAACAATTAATTCTGCTTTGTCCTTAACTGCTTTGCTTAAACGGGAAGTAACATATTCTTTGTAGGCCGCGAGATTAGGACTGGGACAATCAAGAATAATAGTATGCGAATCTAATTCAGAAACCATGCGAGCAGAAGTATCTGCCTCTAACCAATTTAAATTTGATTCTGCTTCAGTTAACGAGAGATCAATAGCATCCGGTTCAATTACTTCAATCCTAAAATCCTGCACCACTTCCCGAATGCGGTCAAATAATTCTTCCCTGACTTCTGGGCTTAACATTTTACTGTCTTTTACGCCCATCCAGGTTAATTTCTTTTGGTCTTCTTCTTTTACGGCTAAAGCTACCATGACCATTGGACCAAGGACTGGGCCACGGCCTGCTTCGTCTACACCTACGATGATTTTAGATTTCTGAACAGACATATTTAATTACATTTAGAAAGCGCACTTAAAAAAGTTTATTAAAAAGAGATTCTATTTTTGCAAAGCCCCATATACTTTGTCTGCAAGATTTTTGCAAGGAATTAAAAAAGAATAATCAGCATGTGTTTCAAATCCGGGTTCCTTTTTCCAAGAATCGTTCCTTCTTCCCATTCCTGTGTGAATTAATATTTTTTTTCCAGTGTATTCTTCAGCAGTTAATCTAGCAAACCAATCCGTTTCTGACGGGTAGGGCGCCCAAATAATCGCATAAGGTGGCGGCCCCCTTATTCTATTTACACCAACATAATCCCCCATTTTAATAGACTGAGCCCATTCCTTATCTTCTTTAGAAAGAACATCAGCTAAGCTTACAAAGTTAAACTTCTTTTTACCTTGTTAAGATCTTTTCTTAAGCACTTCAACAAGCGGCCCTAAACAAGAATATAATTCACAAGATTGAAAAATCACTTGCCTCATTTTTACAACCCAAATGCATCAGTGAATTCTCTCATTCGTCTAAATTCGGCTAAGAAAGATAAACCTTTTTCAGTTATCTTAACTACTTTAGATGGTCTTCTTTTCTTTTTCACTGGCTCTTCTTCAATTACAACTAATTCTTTCTGAATTAATTCTTCTAAATAACTATTTAATAGCTTGTGAGAAAGATTAGATTTATACATTAAATGAGTTGGTTTGATAACGCCGCCTTTATTTTGAATAGCTAACAGTACATCAAAAACCAATTCCAATCGAGATCTTCTTGAACTCATGTATTTACCTTGTTTTTTAATTTATTTTACTTAATGATTACTTAAGTTTCAAATTATTTTTTAATTTATTATTAACTCACACTCTTCATTTCTTTCTAATTACTTTGCGATAAGTACATAACAGCAATAAAAATCCTAACAACAATAATACTTCTCCGATTACATACAAACTGCTATTAAGGGAAACAAACGCAAAACACAAATAAGCAAACAACACAAAGATAAATGCCACTAATACTGAAAAAGCATTTTTATTGTTGTTAGTATTAAGATAATTCTTGTAATAGTTTAAGACGATCAAGCTTAACAATACTGCGCTGGTCAAGTAAAAGACCACGTATTCAAAATTACTTACTACGGAAATTAACAGCACCAAATAAACAAATAAGCCGATTTGACTTAATTCAAAATATTTATTCAACCTATCCCGGGGCTTTTGTGAGATTAAAAAAATCAACAACCAAGCTCCCAACATGGAAGCCATCTGTATGAAAAAGCCTGCGCGATAAAATAAATCTGCATATCTTAAATGCGCACCGGTTGCTGGAGCTAATACTGTAGCTACGGTTTCCCGTATAGGAAAAGAGTACAGTATGCCGTTGGTAAACATTTTAAAGATTAAACTTAATGAAACTAAGATGAACGCTAAAGAGAAATAAGCATATTTGTTTTCTTTATTGATGCGATAAACCCGCCAGCTATAGGCAGCAATCAACAGAGCGATGATTAGAACTATTCCTTCAAACAACAAATCATAACCATTAAACCACCCTGGCGTATAAAACAAGCGAAACATAATAATAAAACCCCCTATTTTACTTTATAGTAGCAAATTTACTGCTGCCCTTTAAAAAGTTTATGGATTTGTGTAATACTTCAGTAACCTGAAGCACTTTTGAGTATCTCCTGCATTTCCAACAAA
>ERZ1292625.2850-Hain-H41-01um-R1-2850-length-15037-cov-226_pt1 | contig 15037 bp, 33 predicted proteins | sample MGYA00564400_ERZ1292625 | MGnify/ENA primary metagenome ERZ1292625 (study PRJEB36523, sample SAMEA6512639) | groundwater metagenome | collected 2019-01-08 | study: AquaDiva: Metagenomics assemblies of 32 groundwater samples | reverse complement strand
CTTGATTACTTACTTGATTACTTACTTGATTACTTACTTGATTACTTACTTGATTTCTCCATACTTGATTCCTTACTTGTAATAAATAAGAAAATATACAACCAGAAAAAGGGCTATCTGTTTGAAAAAAATATTTAGGAGACTTTAACCCAGCTACCTTATAACATTTCTTAACTGCTCTCTTAGCTTTCTCAAAATCTAAAGGTTCACAAGATAATCCAATATCTAACCATTTCTTCACATACTTTGGAAACTTCTTAACCTGTTGTGAACTCAAAGTATTAATCATAAAATTATGCCACCTTCTTCAATTTACCCCAAATCTCAGGTAAACTCAATTTCTTAGTATCTATTCCCATATGTCCAGCTACCATGTCGCTATTAAAATTCATTACAGCATGCCTGTTTGCATATGAACTAAACTGCTTCTCATCATTCAATATCAACAAATACCGCATGATCAACGCATCAGTCTCAGGAAACTCCCCTTGCAACACCACGCACAACCGCTCAACCATCTTCCCTTGGTTATAAACCTCTGTCATCTTAGAACCAGGATATATACGATACACCAACCCACTCTTATTACCACATGAGCTTCGCTTACCCACAACCGTTACAAAACCGTCACGAACAAAACGACGATAATCTTTTTCCCCCAAAATTGTACGTAATGTCTCTCTAGCCCTCATCTCTGGTAAAGATGCAACCTGAGATAAGGAAACCCGCTTCCTGAGGAACACAGGAGCTATCCTCGACCGCAAAATCTCCTGCAATCTCTCTCCAGCAGACTTAGGAACAGGATTCCAAACATACTGAGAAGCAATAGATCCTATATCTAAACTAATCCCTCCATTAGATCCCCATTGATATAAACTTCCTGTGGTAACAGAATTAGTGATAAGATAATCAGGAATTCTAAGAGATAAAGCTACCGCACTCGTAATAGCACGAGTCTGATCAAAATATGTCATGTTGGGATTATCAATAGTTAAGCCGGAACATGAAAAACACGCTTCTTCAATTCGAGCTGAAGTCATGTCTGTGTCTGCTCTCACTCGCACATGTCTTGAAATATTCTGAGATGCATCTGACATACTCGTCGCATCAGCATATGCCCAACTAATAGTATCTTGATTCAAAGTTTGCATTGTCTACCTCGTTGGATCAGGATTAAGCGAAGCTTTATGAATGCTTCTTGCTTCGTTACGTTGTGGAGCAGGACGAGGGCCACCCGGATTCTTTGCCGATGCTGGAACCTTAATCGTTGGCTCTTCTAAAACTTCAATAGCAGGAGCATCAAATGTAGCAACGTCTGGAATCTTACCATCCGCTCCTACCGGAGGCTGAATAGATATTCGCTCACATCCATATAACCACACCGTTCTTGCTACCGCAATACCGGGAAATCCACTAACTATATCCCGAACCTTACTTCCAAGCTCAATCATTTTTTCAGAATCCTTCCTTAACCACCAGCGATAGCCTTGCAATCACCCACCAGCGATAGCCTTGACTGGTAAAAATATCACTTCTTCTGCACTTGGATCAAATTCATCCATTACCTCACTGGTACGCTTTCCATCTGTCCCAACTTTGTACGGCAGCATACCCTTAGATAACAAATCTGTAAACATTTTCTTCGCAGCACCTATCTCCGCTAACACCCGACAATTCCAAACAACTCGCTCATCCCCATGTTTACCCAATATACGATACAGACGACGATCTTGATCATCTTCAAGCCATGTTTTTGACCAAACCTCGTCTTCTCCTCGTTGCAATATCTCAGGAATCTCTACTTGGTTCTTACCAAACACCTCAATAAAAACAGATTCTCTTTTTCCCGCACTTTTTTCAGTAATCACTGCTGCTGTCATCATCTCCATCTTAGCCCTCCAAAAAATACATCCATTAGAACAATAATGATCCAATAATGACGTACCTCATACCAATTTCCCACCATGAATCTCAAATTTTCGCTCTTCTAAGAAATTGCGACGTATTACCTCATCACGGTCAACCACAAATCCATCACGATCATCGTCATCTTCCTCTAACTTCGGACGATATCTACACTTAGAACTCCATGCCGCTATCGAAGGCTTAATATCTTCCACAGGACGACTACTAAATCTGTCAGCTTCTTTTACTATCCCATCTTTCAGGGCTCGTTGATGTTGATGTTGACATTTAGGACAAATAATATTCACAACCCCATTTAAACCCTTATTCAGACGGATCATGATGTATCCACCACAACCACCGCCATCAACTGTACAATAAAACTCCTGATCAACCCTGTTGTCACTCATTGTTCGTTGTACCAAACCCAATTCCTGCCAATTTATCCATATCTTTGATCGTATCCCCAATTAGAATTGAACTAGTATCTGTCGCATATTGAAGGTGATTGTCTTTGTCCATATAACTCGTTAAAATCACTTGAGCCAATTCACCAGATTGATTCCTGCCAATCATTCGTAATGGCTCTATAGGATCTTCTCTCCATTTTTCATATGCTGTAAAAAATCTCGTGGTTGGGATCGACACCTTCGATCCACCAGCATCATTATGAAAATCTATTTCTCCGCGATTTTGATTCTCATGAACTCTAATTGATTTGGAATGCTGATACTGAGGATCAGGAGGAATTACAGCTTCATTCGTACCACCCATGTAAACTCTCCAATGTTTATTTAATGGTGGCGGTTGTACAAGAAAGTTCAGTTCGTGGGAAGGTTTGTCTTCCCTGAAATTGCACAACACATGCAACTTCCTGTTTTTATTGATCCACTCACAATAAAAAGCATCCTATACAACCGCCACCTTCAATAAGGTACTATATCTAATCCTAAATGTCAAGCAGATTATACAAAAACCCTCATTTTTATCATTCCCGCACTTTTCCCTATTTTCTCCCCATTTTTTTAGGATCCATAAAGTTTTTATGGGAACCCATAAACAGTCCCTTTTTATCCCAAAAGGGGGACCCATTTTTACCCCACCCCACCCCACCACCCACCACCTACCACCTACCACCTACCACCTACCACCTACCAGTAGGTACTCAAAAAAACTTTTGTTTTTGATTTCTAATAGAAAATGTGCTTCTATAAAATAAACAAAACTAGCTGAACTAGTCATGGGGCACCCCTCGGGAGGACAAATATGGAACCGAAAACTCAAATACGGTGGTAGGAACCGTCTCCCACAACAAAATTTATTTTATTTTTTTGTTCATAAATAATTAGTGCCACGTCGTGACACTTTACGCGGTGTCACGGCATGGCACTCGGAGCATATCAGGTGGTGCCACGTCGTGGCACTCTCTTTTTTGTGGGACTTAGATTAGCCCCATGAGTAGCAACCACGAAGGCTTGCCATGTTCACAATATCCATCTGGTTCTACCCAACATCCACAAGGCGTTTCGCATCCACCATCGTTCATCCACCGCTTCAGGGTTGCCACCGATGGGGCTTTGTTTTTCTTTGCTTTGGGCTTGGGGGTGATAAACTCGATCAGTCTTTCCGTTTCCTTCATCATTAGCTCCATGAGCGTCATTGCTCATCTATACTATACAACAAAGAGTGCAGAATGTCAAGTGATAAGATTGTGATTTTCAAACTTATTTCCACTTGCCACAAGTCCAAAGGTAGGGGGCTTTCACCCCCTTTTATCAAACTTTACTTCCGCTTGAGCATTGCCTTAATCTCGGCCTTGATCTCCCTCGCCTTGTCCCCTCGCCACATTGTCGCATTGCAGAGAAAGCGATTGAGTATCTCGGTCGCCGAGTCCATGAAAAAGTTGTCCGTACCAGTTTTGAATAATGTCATACGCGATTGTCGAGATTGATCGGGTTTCGGTTGTCATTTTTTAGCTCCATTGTGGACTAATCGAAGATTCCAGCTTCGCTATTCCACTTCTGAATTGTACAACAATGAGTTCAGAATGTCAAGTGGATTCGCGTGACTTTCAGGATATTCGTCAGAATTATTCTGAAATCCTGACGGATATTTCCACGTTTTGCAAGGCCAAAGGTAGGGGGGGGGAGAAAGCCCCCCCTTTACTCTGTCGGATTTTAGTCCACGTCGGAAAAGATTGTCGGGACTTCCCAAGGTCTGCGGGCGACTGCTCCGCGAATGTCTGCGGCAAGCTCCGCTTCCTCATCGACGGTCAAAGGCTCATTGAAGTCGATAGCTTCATCATCTTCAATCCCCTTGTTGCTGGTTTCCTCATCGACGTATTCAGGGACCGCCGCAGCTTGTTTTGCCGAGCGAATTTCGGCATAAACTGCCATATCCGCTTCGGGAATATCGTCCGCATCGTCGGCAAGATTGCCGAAAATTTGATCAAGCTCCATTTCGACCGCTGGCGAGTAATTGCCATGCGTCCCGACAAACTGGCTGGCGATTGTATCGGTATTCGCGTCAACATGCTTCTGTCGTGACAAGATTGTTGTACCCTTCAACATTTTCTTTTAGCTCCGGTTTTCAGTCCACTTTGTCGGGGGCTTTCACTTCCCTACTCGACAATACAACTATACCACATTCGTTCAGAATGTCAAGTAGAAAAGTGGAAAATCAGAACATTATTTCTATCCTTTCTTTTTCCCGAATCGGTTTCGTGAAACCCGACGAAGAAACCCACTGCCATAGTTGCGTTTGCCTCTTTTGAATTTCATTGCCTCATTGTCAATTTCTGTCATCCCCTCATAAATCGGAGCGTCGTAAACATACATTGGCACTTTATTGGACTCTATTTCGGAGCAAGTTCCGCAAGTTTCAAGGGTCAAAACAGATGAATGTTTGCACATTTTGATTAGCTCCGTTGTGGACTATTACGAAGAAAACTTCGTTTACCACAAGTGAAGTATAACAGAATAGTTCAGAATGTCAAGTGATTCAATCTGTCCCTTATTTCTGTGATATAAATAGGGACGGATAAGGGAGCCGACCCGATCGGCCCCCCCTATCCGTTCTCGGAGCTAATTCCTACGCTGCCATTGCCACCTTACGATGTTTCGGAAGTTTGACGCCTTGAGCATGAGACAAAAATTTGAGCCTTGAAACGCGGGAGTCGGACAAACCGACAATCTTCGCAATGCGAGTTTGCTTGAGGGTTGTGGACTTGAGCAAAAGGACAGCCAAGCAACCTTTGCCCATTGTTTCGCTTTTGCCGATTGCCTTGCGTACAGAAAAAATTCCCATTTGGTTAGCTCCGTTGTAGTCTTAGTTATCGGTCAAGGTCAATCCTTGATTGCGACAAAGGAAGTATACAACAATGAGTTCAGAATGTCAAGTGATTAGGTCGAGATTTTGAGGAACTTATTTCTGATTTTGAGGGAGGCAAAAAGACAGACCGCTTTTCCAAGGCGGTCTGGTCTGAGGTTATTTCTTATCCCTCGAAGTCCGCAGCGGGGCAGTAACGATCCTCGAATTCCTGCATATCATCACAATCCGAGTATGAGTCATTTGGATGCCAATCGTCCACCGCTTCCTCTATTTCCCGTTCTTGTTGCATACTGAGAAGCCAGTCCTGATCGGTGAAATCGTCTGGCGGGTCATCGTATCCACCATTGTACCGATTGAAATCGTTACCACACCCGCAACCATATTCACATTCACACATTTTTTATAGCTCCTATGTGGCCTATTCCACTTCTGAATTGTACTCGATTATGTTCAGAATGTCAATAGGGCCTGTGAGTATTTTTCACAGTTTTTTGACAATGCTCAAGGGCTTGCTCATAAGTGTAGGGGTTAATTCTGAGACTCATGCTAATATGGAGCATCCGATCAATATAGATCAGACATACGGGATGTTGATTGACGCGAGTAGCAATCAGCCCGTCTGCGGCCATTTGAGAAGTAATTACTGCGAATTCGGTGGCAATACCACTGAGATCATGTTCATGGCGAATTGATAGGGCTTGATTTGCCCACTTAAACTCATGGCTTTGCATTTTTATAGCTCCTAAGTGGACTAATCGAAGATTCCAGCTTCGCTATTCCACTTCTGAATTGTACTCGATTATGTTCAGAATGTCAAGTGAAATTATCCACAAAATCTTCCCATTCTGGATAATAATCTTTCCAGAGATTTGCGGCACAATCTCCTTGTAATTCTGGTGATCTTGCAAAAACTTGTGCTATCAATGCCTCAGCAGCTTCTTTGGCAGTCAGTAGCTTTGTCTCAGTAATACTGATCGAGCCACTATAATGCCCATCAGTAATTTCATACTCAACCTGAGCCAATGACATTTTATCAGGTAAAGGCTCCTCTGACAAAACCTCAATCTGATAAACTGTCTTGAAGAATTTTCTCATGCCCATATCCTATAACAAAGAGTTCAGAATGTCAAATCACAAACTTAGCTTTTGCTGCCCAATATTCCCAGACATCAGCAGACTCATATCCAATCGAATATGAATATCCCATGCCAAAACCACCCCTATGAGCTTCCGCATAACGAACTCCACTCCGAGTCACTTTCAAAATCAATCGACGCTCACCATCCGAATGTTCCCAAAGCTGAGCTTCACTAACTTGGGGATTCTTGGTTTTTGAATTTATCCAACAATCATGAAACTCTCCATGATTCTCTTTCCCACAATTAGAACATGGAGGCGTCGGACGTGAACAACCTAGCATTTAATCCTCCTCATTCTCATTCTCATCCTCTTGTTCTTGACAATTTTCTTCAATACAAATACTCTGACAAACCTCAATCAACTTCTGTTTCGCATGAGCTTCCTCTGGACTCAACACCTCATCCCACGCTTCAAAACAATCTCGCAAATCTCCAAGAGTATTCTGAAACCGGCAATAAGACATATTCATAACAAATTCTCCAATTTTTGCGGGAAAAAGATTCAACAACCACAAATAACGAAAGGAGCTTCACTATCCGTTAGGATTTCAGAATAATTCTGACGAATATTCTGAAAGCTACGCTTATACTACATAAGTTCAGAATGTCAAGCAGGAAACGCGTATTTATCTCCGTCAACACGCCAACTGTATTCTCCATTGCTGACCCGAACTAAGCGGTCATCTACTGCTCGTATGGCATCACTTCTGATTGACGATACTTTAGCCTTAATGAACTGACCATCATAATAAGTGATTACTGGCTGACCCCTCTTTAGTTGCTCAAATGCTTTGATTATCGCATTAAACTCATCAAAATTCCCCTCAACAAAACGAACATATTCCGCAGAGATTTGTATTGCTTCGTCTCGACTGATAATGCCCTTTGTTAGCTTCATACCCATATCCTACAACAAGTTGTTCAGAATGTCAAGGGAATTTAACGACATGAGTTTGTCCCGTCTTAGGATCAATCAGATTAGCTTCTATGCTAACCTCGAATTTCGGGGGATTCTCTAGCCACTCTGGATGATACTCATACAATCGCTTAGCTACCGCAAACCCCGCTTTGTATCCTGCATTCCGCCCGTGAATCAAAGCCACAACTAAAATTACAATTGTTAAAATGATAATAAGTGCATCCATGAGCGTTTACTCCATCTTGTGTCTTGCATATCCTACTACAATCAGTGCTGAATATCAAGAAACTTCAAAATGATTCATGATTATCTGCAACAAATGGTCATAATCTCCACTCATCGCTTCTGGTAGAGGAAAAGCTGTCTGCCTACACTCAACTGAGCAATAAACATTCATTGAATCAGTCTCGCCATTGTCATCCAAGTGATAAATGGCATAACAAGCTCTTTGATACTGTTTTTCTCTCTGTTGCACGACGGAAATCATTTCCGCCTTCGCTTCTTCCAAGGTTATATCTTCTTCTCCTAATCGAAAGAGTATGTCATAAATCTCCCTGGAGAGATGGAATTCATGTACTTTATCTACCCAAGCCGTGTTGAAATCATTATTCATCCGGCCCATTACATCCTTTAGTTTTCGCTCCATCGTGTTATCCCTCTTTCGCTTGCTGAAGCAATTTCTTTGCCAACTTGGACTTACGATTACCAGCCTTGTCTTTGGAAGTAAGAATAGCTCCACCCTTAAAGGCTACCCGACCCATAGCAGGATCACTACCTATCAAAGTTCTCTTGTCCATGCGAGGATTATACAATAATCAGTGCAGAATGTCAAGTCGCTTTAGCTAGAGCCTCAGCAGCAATATCTAAGATTTCAACATCTGCTGGATCATCCATGTGTCCAAAACGAAAATGCATTTCTTGCAAGGCTTTGTAAAGGTCTGGTTGAGTGTTATAACGGTTGGCAAGATCGAGAGAAATACGATCAAATTCTGGGTTTCGTTTTCCGCCCTCAGTATCCCATTGCGGAATCTGAACCTTTGCGATACGAAGACCTTCCTCATCATTAAGCCCATGTCCGTCAAAATGCAGTTTCATGTTTAGCTCCTCTTAGACAAATTGTAATACAAAGGTTCAGAATGTCAAGAGCCAGTCATTTCTACTTGATCCATGCCACTTGTTGCTCGACAAATTTCAATCAATCGGTTCTGATTCGCAAGGTCAAGTGAAGTCCACCAACGAAGTGGATTCTTGTTGATTTTCTCCATCTTTTCTTTCAGATATGACTCATCAGCATTGTCACCGTAAACCTGTTTAAGACGAGCTACGGTGATATTGTCTGCCCAATACCAAAAGGCGTTGATGAGATTACGAGCAAAACCATTCGTGGTGATTGTCATTTTTAAGCTCCTTAAGCATAACTTTGCGAAGCTCCTTGCTTCGTTATGGATTGCATTGTACGACAAAAGGTTCAGAATGTCAAGTAGCAACAGGTTGATTATCAAGGTCTTGGAGCCATTCGATCATGTCTATCATTTCGTCATCGTCATTTTGAAAAGGCGAAATTGGTTTGGTTAAAATATGAATCAATCCAATAAGAGAAAGCTCGCACGTCGTTTCTTCATGTGCGACTAAATCTTTATTTTGGTCATCGACAAAATATACTTGAATGCCATCTGCATTCGCCATGATTTCAATTTTACGCATTCTGTTTTAGCTCCTATTCCACTTGTGAATTGTACAACAAAGAGTTCAGAATGTCAAACCCATTCGACAGCAGCTTTTAAGATTACGGGAGACAGGATTCGAACCTGCAACGTTCACCCAATGGGTACGGCGTCTTAAGCGCCGTGCGTCTCGCCAATTCCGCCACTCCCGCAACTTTAGAAGATGATCGGTAGATTACCATTCAAACAACGTACAACCGTTTCCCAAGCCACTTCAATTGGCTTCATCCATCCATAGGTTTTGTCGAGCCAAGTTACTTCGACAAACAAGCCATTGCCGTACAAAATTCCATCAACAATGCTCCCATCAGGAAGTTTTAGTTTAACATTGGGAAGTTCTTTCTTGACATCGTCAACGGTCCAATCGTCCATATCGGTGAAGATACCTATTGGACCATCATTGTCTAACAAGGCTTGTTGCTGGTGGGCTGAATCATCGTAGTCCATACTTGTAATATAAACGAAATTAAGAAGAATGTCAAGGTCTCATTTTCCCCGCACTTAATTTGCGGGAAAAAGAAAAAGGGTCAAGACCTTGGTAATCTTGACCCCCTTGAAAGGAGCGAGTGGCAAGGCAAGGGTTGACCCTCACCCTGTTACTCTCAATCATCATCATACTTGATCCTCTTTCTAATGTCAAGTAGCAAATCCAACCGTGATTGCCTCGATTATTTCACAAGGTTTGAGTTTCTATTTTGCGAAAATAAAAAAGAGGGCCAAGACGTTGCCTCCCGTAGCCCTTCGTCTTAGCCCCTTTTTGACAGTTGTGCTATAGCAATGTGAAAGGCATCGCTATCAACCGTCGTGCGTAATCCGTACTATACTCGATTCGCTTTCAAATGTCAAACGTCATACTCATAATCCAACTCACCTAAGACATACTCATGGTCCTTGATGATGAGAAGATCAACAGCAAAAAGCTCATTCGCAATCTTCTTTTCGGCAGTGGTCATACGTAATCCACTGGTGGACCGCCAACCGTAATATCACCCACGTTGCCTGTTTGCTTACGTTGAAAACTTTGCATGTAACCCGGTTCAGAATCACCCTGCCCCTTAAACCGAATTATGGCCCCACGAATGTCGCGGTGAAAGTTTCCAACAAGGTTAAAAATCACCTTGCCCCTCAACCCGCGAAACTTCATCCAACCACCTTGCCCAATTCGGTATTGTCGAGTTCACCTTCAATGAGTTGTTCGGACGGTCGCCATGCCATATTCGTTTCTCCTTTGTAATAATCAAAGTATACAACAAAGAGTTCAGAATGTCAAGTTATCATTTTCCGCACTTATTTCTGATTTTTGCGGAAAAAGAAAAAGGGCCAAGACGTGTCGCATCTTGACCCCTTTACCTTTTTGATTTCTTGGACTTGTTAAATCTTATGACTGAATTATACTCGTTTCAATCCACAATGTCAAGCAGAAAAAAGGGGGCTTTCGCCCCCTTCAATCCTATCTGACCTTAGTTGACCGTTGCAACTTCCATATTCGTCAATTCACCGTCACCAACTCCAGTGAAGTCCACAAGCCTATCAAACGCCAGTGACTTGAAGTTAGCTCCGCTTGTCAACATCGACCGCTCAAATGCCACTTCAAGAGGATTGCGATTGCGAGTCCGAGTGATCTTTGCAGGGTGATCGACCGATTCAGTAATCGCATTGAGCAATCCCCATGCAGTGCCATTGACCGCATCTTGAGAACCCCCCATTTGACCGCCATTAAACAACCACATAACTTCGTCCCGACTCTTAGTCGCAAACGTAATCCCACGCTTGGATTCGCCATCCGGCCAAAGAGTTTTCAGGAATTCGCGGGCATTATCCTTAGTCATCTTGACATCAGCAAGCGTAACCGCCATAGCTCCAAACCGAGTAAAATACTTGTCAGCCAACCCCAAAATCCCCTTTGCCAACTTGATCTGTTCTTCAATATCTCCCTTATGGGGAATTTTGACCATATTCTTGGCACCACGCATAGCGGCATGAAGGGTATTCGAGCAAACTACCCGAATTCCAGTAAAGAAAACTTGCATCGACCGAGTCCCATCATGCGAATTCGTGATAAGAAGATACTCTCCAATCGTATCATCTTTCACAATGATATTCTCAGGCTTGCGGGCAAGCATATAAACAATCTTGCCATTGCGAATTGATCCTGCCGTTTCAAACTCGACACCTTGACCGAGCAACGCTGTTGCAAACCCAAACGCTTCCACGTTTTGAATGACTTTGTAAGACTGTCGGACACAACCCAAAACGCGAGCCGCTTCATCTTTCGGCAAGTCCTGTCGGCAAGTTGAAAACCAACCGGGAATCGGGATATACTGTCCCGGAGCAACTTCAAGGAAAATCTGTTCTTTTGCGACTTCCCATCCCAAACCGCTTTGAATCAACGCTTCCTCAGCATTTGGACAACCTTGAATCACGTTGCCAAGACCATGCCACGCTGCCCGACCTGACCCAAACATTGCCGAATCATGCTTTTCCATTTCGTGAGCCATTTTGAAGTCTCCTTGTATTTTGCCTTGTCGTTTCAGGTCTCAATCGACCTTACAGGCTCAAATATATCACAATCCTGTAGAATGTCAAGAAGAAAAATTGGTAGGATTCAATTAAATAATTTGTAGGATTCTATTTGACATTCAAAAGCAATTCTGATATAATACAAGTGCAAAAATTTGCGGGGAAAAGAGATTTGATACTTATTTCTGATTGGGCGTAGCCCACGCTCTGCCATGAGCTAGGGGCTTTAACCATTTTCAATATGACTCTTTTTTGTTCATTTGATAAATGTGTTGCATTTTTCAATATGAAATGAAACCTTATTTCTTCTTCTTGTTTTTGTGCATATTTTTCCGAACAAGCGTTTAGAAAACGAAATGAACATCCTAAAAACAACAATAATGTAACTACACTCCCGCAAATAAAATACACTTTGCGTTTGAAGCGAGCTAAATCAGCATAAACTACTTCAGCATCAATGTCCTTCATTTCCTATCCCTTATCAGCCCCTCTCGGACACAACCCAAAACGCGAGCCGCTTCATCTTTCGGCAAGTCCTGTCGGCAAGTTGAAAACCAACCGGGAATCGGGATATACTGTCCCGGAGCAACTTCAAGAAGCTTCTTGCTACGTTACTATCCATTCTACATCATTCAGTGCCGCATTCTACATCATTCAGTGCCGAATGTCAAGACGATTACTGCCAGGAATCCTTCCAAAAAGTTGCGGGGAAAAATAGAAGGTCAGAACTTCGGATCAGAATAGCTATTTGAAATTCTTCGCGTAAAATTCCAAATACGATCCTAACCACTAAACCCACCCTGACTCTAATAAGGGTCCATAATCAAAGGGTCAAGGCAACCGCTCCAATTATGAGTTCTGACCTTCTACATTCTACATCAAGACGATTTGATTACGAAATCAGGCAACGGAGTCTCTTTACATTTATCCCCCCAACAATCAACGTCCCAACCCTTCACATGAAGCTCTTTGCCTACAGCCCGAATCTCATAACGATATGCAATGTCCCCCGGTGCAACCTGCTGCCAATCCCCACTTTGCATCAAACGTACCCCACCACCAAGCATCCCTTTATCACTGTTCGGATAATCTTCATATTGCTTGATCTTATTCGCTGTCACAAATGCCGCAGCAAACTCATCTGCCTCAAAACGAGGCAATGGCCAAGCATATTTCTTAGCCCGCTCAATATGAGCATAAGCCCCTTCCTCTACCGGAGTCGGATACCCATCAGAATGCTTATAAACATGATGAGTTTCATGCTTATCCACAAAAGTATACATAGCTCGCGTACTCATTCTATCTGCCTTTCAAAAATGCGGAGAAAAGATAACCACAACAAGAACTCATTCTACCTCAAAATTTCAGAATGTCAAGTTGAAATGGCTTCAAAAATGAGGGAAAGTTTACTCAACTCTCCAATTACATTAGTCAACTTTCTTGCGATCAAATAACAAACCAGATAACTTTATATCCCCCCCCCTCTCTCATGCCTCGTATCCTCAGTACAAACTTCCCCCCAAATCAAAAAATGAATCTCTTCCGCATGAGAATGAATCTTTTCCCAACATCCAGAACATACCCAAATAGTGTCTTCCCCTACAAAAATAAACTGCCAACCAGTTTGATCCGCAACCTCTCCTATATTCATAGGAAAAGAAAATTCGCCACCAGTTAATCCACAACTTTTACAATGTAATCGCATTGCTTCCTCAACGACCATCTTTCTCAGAACAACTCAAATTCTCAAACTTCACTATCTCTCGCAAATACTCAGCAAATACCTTCTTATCTCCATATTTATTGATAAACGAAATCAATAAACCAACCTGAGTATCAACTCTCCAACCCTGTTCCTGAGAAATCCGATCAAACAAATCAATCACAAAACTCTCTTTCATAACTATTCTCCAATCGGCGATTCTCTGAACCTACTTTAAGCGAAGCTCTTCTACGTTAAGCGAAGCTTTGCGGATGCTTCTACGTTACAACATTTTTTACAAAATGTCAAATATTTTCCGAAAATTCTCATTCCACTTATTTCTTGTTGTATAATAGCAAAAAACCCAAATTTGTCAGGAAACACAAAATTCTCTTAGAATTAGGAACTTATACTATGAAAAAATTAACCAGTAACAGTATTCTTGGTGTGATTTTAACTCTAACTTGCTCAGGATGTGGAGAAGATTTTGTACAAGATTTATTTCAACCAATCTTCTCAGAATATAAAATCTCTGAAAGATCATTTGATCGAAATTATCACAAACCAATTCCACCATATAGACCAATTTGTGATCCAAGTACCCTGTCAGGAAGTCTAAATTGCCATAACTAAACAAAATTATCAGGATGAAATGGCTCTTTTCTTAAACTCTCTCTTGCCCCCTCTAAAGAAATTGTATGAGTAGGCTCTTCTGAGTTAATATCCGCCCATACTCGTAACATCAATTTCCCCTCATAAAATTCAATATACACTGGAAAACCACTCCCATCTTCCATTGTATAAGAACCATATCCCTTAGCTCCTATATCTATCCCCCTATGAAACCCATTCTGATCTGGATCGTGAATATCAACAAGAACCTCAATCTTAGCATTATTCGCAGAACCAGTATCATACAAAACAACTTTAAGCGAAGCTTCTGCTAAGCTTCTTGCGTTGTTATTCAACCCATGTTCCATTTCTTTTATCTCCCAAAAGCCTTTCAGTGCTTCTCTTCACCTACTATACTCCATCTTGGTCTGAATGTCAAGTCCCTATAGCCCAATTCTGAAACAAAGAACTTATAACTTGACATTCTGAACTTGGGTCATTCTTAGTTCTGATTTTGCGGGAAAAGAAAATTAGGGAGACGTATAGATGATGACTTCTATCAAATGATAGACCATTTTGGTAGATTCTACCAATTTCTTATGGTTTCTTCAATATTGAATTCGTTTTTGGAGAGATTTCTTCAATACTGAATGATTTTTTATTTTGTAAAATTTTGTTCTCCAATTTGCTTCGTCTGAAAACCCCTTTTCAAGCCAATGGGAGGCTTTTGCGTTTCAGTGCTGAAAGTTTGCCACTATGATCCACTATTCACCATTCAGTGCCACATTTCACCATTTCCTATAAAAAAGATCAGTGTCAACATAATTGGTATGACACCGATGAGTTGTAAAGATCAGTGTCAACTCAATAGTTAGTTCATTATTGGATTGTAACAGAAAGAGGTTTGAATGTCAAAGGTTAAATTTTTCATTTTCGAGGTCAGAGAATTGTTGTTTGAGTGTTGGGAGATTCTTGAGGTTCGAGCCAGCTACGTTGACAATCGAGACAATCGACTTTGAGTCTGCCATCTTTTTGGATTTCGGTTCTTAATTGTGGGGAGCTATCAACATCGTCAAGTGATTCTTTACAATAAGGGCATTTGTCTTGTGGGAAGTCAAATTCTGTTAAGCGAAGCTCCTGCTGAGCTTCTTGCGTTGTTAAGCGAAGCTCCTGCTGAGCTTCTTGC